>Ga0302319_10002318_pt1 | contig 41336 bp, 28 predicted proteins | sample Bog_T0_2_FD_203319 | JGI IMG/M metagenome (GOLD analysis project Ga0302319, IMG submission 203319) | Peat permafrost microbial communities from Stordalen Mire near Abisko, Sweden - Bog_T0_2 | ecosystem: Environmental > Terrestrial > Soil > Wetlands > Peat | place: Sweden: Abisko, Stordalen Mire... | reverse complement strand
GCAGGCGCCTGATCGCGAAAGCCAAAGGCAATCCGCACTGGCGTTGGAGGGGGAAGGAAAGGCTGCTGAAGCCGAAGCGGGGTGGAGAGCGCTTATAAAGAGCCAACCGAGTGACCCTGAGGCTTATGCGCATCTTGGTCTTCTGGAAGCGCGCCAGGAGCATTACAAGGAGGCGATCGACTTCTATCGCAAGGCACTGAACCTCAACCCGAAGATCCCAGGCTTGCGCCTTAACCTTGGCCTTTCTCTCTTCAAGGGAGGGGAACTCAGGTCCGCAATCGAGACCTTTGAACCGTTACTCAAGAATGCGCCGAAATCCTCTCCGGAACAGCTTCGACTGGTGACTTTGGTCGGGATGGCACATTATGGATTGGGCGACTACGCGGCTTCTGTTCCGTACCTGAAGGATGCCGCGGCCGGCGATCCGAAGAACCTTTCATTGCAAATGACGCTTGCTGAAAGCTGTCTGCTGGCGAAGCAATACCAGTGTGTTCTCGACGTTTACCAGGCGATCCTCATGCTCAATCCAGATTCGGCCGAAGCTCATATGCTCGCGGGCGAAGCATACGACGAGTTGAACAAGGATTCTGAAGCCATTGCGGAATTTCAGGCTGCGGTGAAGGCCAATCCGGCATCGCCGAATGCGCATTTCGGATATGGCTACCTGCTTTTCCGTCTGCTGAAATTCGAGGAAGCGGATAAGGAATTCCGGGCTGAGCTTGCGAACAACCCGGAACATCCGCTCGCGTTGACCTATCTTGGGGATACGGAAATGCAGCTCAACCGCCCCGACGAAGCCGTGCCTTACCTTGAGCACGCTCTGCGGATCCAACCGTCCATTGTGATTGCACATCGCGACCTGGGCACTATCTACGAGAACCAGGGGCGCAAGGATGAGGCTTTGAAAGAACTTGAGACGGCAGAGAGGCTTAGTCCCGAGGATTCATCGATTCACTGGAGTCTTGGACGGCTTTATCAAACGATGGGCCGAAATGTGGAAGCGACGGCCGAATTCGCCAAGACGCGCAACTTGCAGCAGGCGAAGGACCAGTCGCTTCGAGAGACGATGCACCAAGTGGACGGTAAGCCGGCTGGGCAGGATGGCGATATTGAACCCAAATGACGTCCGAAACAGCAGATCACCAGCTCTGCGGAGCGCGTGCTCAAACGAAGGGCAAATTTGACTGGACCGGAGATGCAAATCTCTGTTTAGATTGAACTCTCTGGAAGCAGCGAGGATTTATGCGAGTTCTTGCCGGTGGTGTTGGCATAGGTTGTTTGTATCTATGCGCCTCGATCTCCCTATCTCCGGCCGCGGTGGCGCAAAACAACGCACCGCCGACCAAGGTCATGATTCCCAATCCGACTCCTCGACAGCCCGATCTGGAGCAGGTTTATGGCGAAACTTCAGAGGGAAAGCAGAAGGAGCAGGAACTCTCGATTCAAACGCAGCTTCGCGCGCGAGAGATTTGGCTGGAGTCCAATCAAATTCTTCTATTAGCACAGCAACTGCAGCAGGAGATTCATTCCCCCAAGAAATCTGCCTCGATGGAAGCCAACGCGGCTAAAGCTGGTCAGATTGAAAAGCTCGCGAAAAGTGTGCAGGAGAAAATGAAAACCCGGTAGGGCGGCATCGGAATCAGTGCGCCTATCTTACGCGTTGCGGCACAAGGAAACAGGGATGGTCAGGCTAGTCGGAAATCCGCAGTGGATCCGCATAATGCTGCTTGTGCTGCTGATGCCGGTTGCTGCCGCTCCGCTGCATTCCCAATCAACGCAGGCAAATTCGGCTCCCGACTCCAGGCAACAAGCGAATCCGAGCCCCCAGGAAACAACACAGCCGGCGGCGGTTGAAGCAAAGGCAGCGCTCTCTCCCGCTGCCACTCCCGAGCAGATAAGACAGGCCCAGATCGAAGCCGACACAAAAAAGCTGTATCAGTTGTCTGCCGAGCTGCGAGCTGAGGTGTCCAAGACTTATAAAGAGAGCCTCTCCCTGACGGTGCTGAAGAAGGCAGAAGAGGTGGAATCGGCTGCCAAGAGCTTGAGAATGCTTATGAGCAAGGAAGCTGCCGCAAGGCATTAAGATCAGGGAAGCAGAGATGTTCTTGCTGGATTCAATATCGATAAACCGGGCCTGGGCGCAATGATCCCGGGCAAGCTCGGCATTCTTCTCGCAGCGGTGGTTTTTTCTTTCATTCCCGCCGCGGTTGCTTTCACGTTGCCGCAAGAGAGCCGGCATGAGGCGGATCGAACGGGCTATGTTGGCGATGCGAGCTGCTTTTCATGCCACAAAGCCCTGAGCCAGAGTTATCTGCACACTGCGCATCACCTGACTTCCCAACTTCCCACGCCAACATCCGTGCAGGGATCGTTTAGAGGTGGCGCCAATTCTCTGACGATTGTCGATCCTGCCCAGTCTGTCACGCCGGGGCTCGAGTTTCTCATGGAGTCGCGGAAGGACGGTCTTTACGAGATCGCGCGGAGCGGGTGGAACTCCGACGTTTTTCAGAGAACGGAGCGCATCGATCTGGTCACCGGATCCGGAACGCGAGGGCAGACCTATCTCTTCTGGCAGGGAGACCGGCTCTTCGAGTTGCCAGTGAGTTATTGGAGCGATGGACACAGTTGGATCAACAGCCCAGGCTACATCGACGGGACCGCGGATTTTTCCCGCGTTGTAAATCCTGCGTGCCTGGAATGTCACGCGACCTACATACGGGCGCTCTCATCCGACTCAGGAACAAACCGGTATGACAGAGACAGCCTGGTACCGGGTATCTCGTGCGAGAGTTGTCACGGCGCGGGCGCGGATCATGTCCGGCTGGAAATGCAGCATGAATCGGGGGCGCAAAACTCCGCGCAACACAGCATTTTGAATCCAGCGAAGTTTTCCCGCGACCGGAAGGTTGATTTGTGCGCCGAATGCCATAACGGAATTCAGCGGGAAGCCCTGGCGCCGACTTTCTCCTACGTTCCTGGACAGCCGCTCAGCGAATACTTCAAGCCGCTCCCAACCCCTGAGGTGGAGCATCCGGATGTTCATGGCAATCAGGTCGGCCTGCTGCAGCGAAGCAAATGCTATCGATCGTCGGAGAAGTTGAGCTGCTCGACCTGCCACGACGTCCACACCACCAGACAGTCCGCCGCGTTCTATTCGCTCAAGTGCCTCACCTGCCATCAATGGCAAACCTGCGGCATGGCCAAAACAATGGGTCACCAAATTGAGAATAAGTGCATTGACTGTCATATGCCGGTTGAGGAGACCAATGTCATTGTCTCGGAAACGGCCGGCCAGGTGGTGCATGCGAAGATGCGAAACCACTGGATCAAAGTTTATGCAAATGTTCATCTGCCCGAGACTTCGGGAATTGCAGCTGGTCATTGATGGCCGCAACACCCGATTTTCAACGAAGCAATCAAGGAGCCGGATTTTCGATCGAGTCGATCATCTCCTGGAGAGATGGACGAGCCGAGGCGGGCAGCCCCTTGACCCTGTCGAGTTGGGCGTTTGCTTCGTCGATTCTTTCGATGGACTGGTACGCCTTGGCGAGCTGCAGATGCGCTTCTGCGTTCGCGGGATCGTATTCCATTGCCATCCTGAGTTCTCGTACTGCATCTTCGTTTCTGCCGGTATTCGCATAGACCATGCCGAGATCAAAGTGCACAAGCGGCTCCGACGGATCTTCCGCGTCGAGCTTTTCCAGTTCCGGAAGAGCCCTGGGGAAATCATTCAGGCGAATCCATGAGTCCGTGCGGTAGATTCGCGCTTGCAAGTGTTGGGGATCATTTTGAAGTTCCAACTCGAATTCATGGGCTGCGTCTTGCCATTTGCCATGAGTCCACAAGAGGTAGCCCAGTCCAAAATGCACGTTCGGTTCTTTAGGATTCGCAAGGACAGCCGCCTGAAGCGCATTCAATGCCGCATCGCCCTGCTGCATTCGATCGAATGCTTCGCCTGCAAGCATGTCGGCCCTGGCGGATTCCGCTCTGAGAGCACCTATCTGTTGCTGCACTTTCACGACGCATTGGTATTGCTTGCTGCAAAGGCAGCTGCGCGCCAAGGTCGTGCGCAAAGGAAGATTCTCAGGATCGTGTTCGATCGCGCGCTGCAAATACGGTATGGCGACCAGGTAGTCCTTCATTCCGTAGTGCGCCATGCCAAGAAGGATGGTGAGACGAAGATCGCCTGGGTGCCTCTCGATCTCAGCGGAGAAGGATTTGATTGCGTCGGGAAACTGAGCGACTTTGAATAACGCCAGCCCGAGGTTCAGCTGCAATCCAGGGAGATTGGAATCGATGGCCAGTGCACGGCGGTAATAGTCGATCGCGGTTCCGTATCGCTCCTGCCGCGCCTCAAGCAGACCGATATGCGCGAGCGCTTCCGCATTTCGAGCATCGGCTTTGGCGATTGCGCCCCAAATCTCTTCCGCCTCCGCATTCTGCCCCTGTTGTTCCAAAGACATGGCTTTCAGCCGGAGCTGGGCTCGATCCTCGACCTGCGCGATGAGAAGAGGCGTTGCCATGAGTGCGAATGCGACCATGCAGGTCGAGATGAGTCCGTAATTCCTTTTTTTTCTCGACATCGTGGAATTCATTCTCCGAATCTACGCGCAAAAACGCAAAGCGCGGCAGGAAGACCTGCCGCGCTTTGCACTACTGGTTTTCTGTTAGAAGATGAACTTACCGCCGAGCTCAAGTGCGCGCGGATCGTAGAAGGCATTCACCTTGCCGAAGTTTGAGTTGCCCAACGAGTTGTTCACTCCGTTGAACTCCGTGTGGTTAAACGTGTTGAAGGATTCCGCCCGGAACTCGAACTTGGCCTTCTCCGTGATGGCAAACGACTTGTAAAGCGAAGTCGTAAAGTTCACACGGTTTGGTCCAGGAATAGCATCTCTGCCTGAGCTTCCAAAGCCCTGGTTGGGGCCGCCAGCCCATGCAGGAGTTGGGAAGCTGAATTTGGACGTGTCAAAGAAATTATTGACGCCTCCAAGCTTGGCGACTTTTCCGGATGCATTGGGACGATTGGTGTAGCCGCCGCCCAAGCCAATCGTGTCGTAGTTGAGCGACATGCTGGGAACGGTGGGTACGCCGGTCTCATCGATGGCTGTACCGGCAATTTCCCAGCCGCCAAGAACCGAGTGAGCAAATCCGGGTTGCTTGAAGATGGGCAACTCGTAGATGTAGTTGATGCTCAAGATTTGACGCCGGTCGAAAATTCCCGAGGCTTTGTCGTACTTGAGGTTGAAGGGGTTGGAGACGGTGGCATCATCCTGGCTGGTGACGTCGATCTCGTGCGAGTAGGTGTAGTCGACTTCGCCGCTCAAGCCCCAGCGCTTCTGCACGCGGAGACCGGTCTGGAAGGCGTTGTAGTTGCCGTTGCTGTTGTTCTCCTGGTCGAGGATGCCGGCGAAGCCATCATAGGTGCGCAGTTCGTCGGGAATCGCGATGGGCGCCCCGCCCGGATTCGTCCCCGAGTGGTTATTGGGATCGCCTGCGTCCGCCCTCGTCGCGAGCGGCGTGTTCAGGGAGTAGTTGTTGATGTTGCGGTCTTCGTTCTGATGCCAGGCAAGGTTGCCGACATACTGAACCACCAGGATTACCGATTGGGCCAACTGATCCTGAATGCCGAGACTGAACTGGGCAACCGCCGGCGGTGGGAAGTTCTGCGCGATGGTTTCGCTTCCCTGAGCAAAGAACGGGGTCGCCGCAGCTTGCCCGGTTACGTAGCTGGTGTGTGGATCGCTGAGGTAGACGCTGCTTGCGGACGGAGTATTTGCAAACGGAGCAGCGGTCGCGGCATTGTAGATGACGTTGCCCTGCATCCGTTCATAGAAGGTTCCGAAGCCGCCGCGCAAGACTGTCTTGCCGTTGCCGAACAGATCTTCAGAGAAACCGACGCGTGGTTGCAATGAGTTGAAGTCGTTGCGCACAAGCGATCTGGGCGTGCCATTCACGCCCGCCAGACGTACGCCATTCAAGTAGAAAGGCGCTCCGTTGACGGTCTGGAATCCCGGACCTGTTGGATCCTGCGACCCACTTGGCAGCCAGATAGGAGCCTGGCTGCTCAGGTAAAGAGCCGGATCGAAGTCGGCCACCTGGTTTTGGCGCTCCCAGGCCTGCGGCAGGGCATCGTAGCGAAGTCCGACCTGCAGGCTGAGGTGCGGGGTGACCTTCCAGGTATCCATCGCATACACCGATGGAGTCTGGTTGACATAGTGCCGGATCGGTGCCGCCTGTGATTCCGAGTAGCTTGAGGCCAGACCGAGCATCATGTCGACGAACGGATCGTTTGTCAGCCCGGAGAACGTGTAGCTTCCCTCCGAGTTGAGGAAGAGCTTCTGGTTCTTGGTGTAGCGGTTGTAGCTGGCGCCAAACTTCATGGCGTGCTTGCCCACGGTGTAAGACAAATCCACCTTGGGCTCGTAATCTTCAGCGGCGTTGTGCCATGGAGCAGAACCCGGATTCTCCTGTACACCGTAGATGCCGGTCCAGTCCATGCTGGGGGCTGCCTTGGCTCCGTTGTTGAAGAACTTGTTGACCGCGAAGCCGGCCGGCAAGTTGCCCGAAGCGCTGTTGACGATGTCGATGATGTTGCCGTCATAGTTCATGCTGGCTTCGACGAGAAGGGTGGGGCTGACGGTTGCGGTGAGCTTGATAGCCCCGCTGTTCGAAGGGTTGTTGAGAGTGCTGGTAATTGTCGGCCAGCTTCCCGTGGACCAACCCACCATGGGCGCAGGAAAGCTCTGCGAAACCGAATCGTGCAGGTAGTGGGCAAGGATCTGGAACTTGTCGTTGATGCGGTGATCTACGCGGACAACGTCATCGCGCACGTCGATGGGAAGACTGGCCTGGCCCAGGTATTGATCTCCAGCCGCGTTGGGCTGGGGAACGATTCCGGATTTGAGATAGGCCAGAGCATTCGCATCGAACAAGGCTGCAGGCACCACTCCGCCAGGGAAAGGGCTACCTTGCACGCATGTCGGGCAAGCAGCGGCCAACTTCGCCGCCCATGCAGGGTCGCCGACAACAGGAACAATTAGAACGTTGCCCGGCTTGAAGGCGGGAGCAACGTAGGTCAGGTTCTGACCGGCGGTCGGGAAGTCGAGCTTAGGCAAGTCGTTCTGGAGCGAAGGAGGATTGCCCTGGATCAGCTTGCGCCATTCCTCATTCCAGAAGAAAAACGTCTTGCCCTTGGGATAGACGCCGGGAATGAAAAGCGGGCCACCGGCATTGGCTCCGAAGATGTTGTAGTTCAGCTTCGCGCGAGGAGTGCCATTCCCGTTGTTCTGGTAGCTGTTTGCGTTGTAGTCAGTGTTGCGGTTGAACTCCCAAGCTTCGCCGTGGAAATTCTGGGTGCCGCTCTTGAGTGAAAGGCTGATTGTGGCGCCGGAAGAGATACCGTAGTCCGGCGGATAATTGGAGGAGAGAGTTTCGAGCTGCGCAATTGCGTCTTGCGAGGGCAGAATGTCGATGCCGCCCGCGCCGCCGCGGTCATCGGCCTCGCCGCCGTCGATCAACCAGATGTTGTGGCTCTGGCGAAGACCATTGACGCTGATGTTGGAACTTGCGCCGACCGAGGTGGGCGTGTTGTTATCCGGCAGGGTTGAACTGACGCCGAGTCCAAGCGCCACCAGCGAAGCAAAGTTACGGTTTTCGGTGGCGATTTCTGTGATCTGCTGTTCGCTGACGAGCGTGCTCACAACGTTGGAGTCCGTCTGCACAGACATGACGTCGGACTGCACGGTTACGGTCTGATCTACACTGCCAACCGTCAGGGTGGCGTCGACGCGGGTAGTCTGGGATACGTTAACGATGATCCCCTTCTCCACGTAAACGTCAAACCCTTTAGCAGAAGCCTTGAGATCGTAGGTTCCCACGTTCAACCCGTTGAACGTGAAGTTGCCGCTGTCGTTGCTGGTGGTCTTGGAGGCGAATCCTGTCTGTTGTTGCGTGAGCGTTACTTCCGCTCCAGGAACAACAGCTCCTCCCTTGTCAAGAACCGTTCCTGTGATCGTCGAATTCTGCTGGGCGTGCCCGGAAAGGCAGGCCATCAGCAAAACGAGCGGTAACAGAAACAGCCTGTACTTCGCACGTGTCGCTAAATTCACTGTCATGCGTCAATCTCCTTTGAAGCTGGTTATGCATTCATTGAGGCGCGATGCACAAGTGCCATGGGGCGCACTCGCATCGCACGCGGTGTTAGTCCCGCTTTTTTTTTCGCTCAAATACGGCCTTAAGATAGCCGACGATTTGAGCGGTTTTCAGATCCCGGGCTACAACTGAACCAGTGGACGAAACTGTGATTCGCCCCTTATCCCATTTCCCCAAAATTGTGTTCAAGCCAAAGCCGACGCGCCGGGGAAGCGTACCGGTACTCCATGTGAAACAAACATCAATTCCGGCCCCAGTTGCTGGACGCCCGAGGGAAGCAGCCGAGGTCAGGTGGAAGCCTGGTAAAACGTTTTACCGGCCCGGTGAAAAATAATACGCAGCCCAATCATCAGTGTCAACAGATAATTTGGCCGGCCCTCAACCCCTCTATTGCCAACGAAAAGCCCCGCATTCGAGCTCCGCAGACTGGGGATTCCTGCTGGTTTTCGGGCTTTGGGCTCTTTCGGTTGGGATGCCGGTTAAAGTGGTGTGGCCAAAACGTCATGGAGGCATCTTTTGACTGACCATTTGGAGGTCAAGTCCGATAGGAGTTGCTTGGGTCGCCGAGAAATGTCTCGGTCCACGAATCGCTCGGGGTGCACATTCGTCACGGAAGCAGACTCGGTGCGCCTCTGGTTTCCACACTGAGCTTTTTATGGGGTGAAAGTGCGCGTGAGCTGCAGATTCGCGGCGAGTTCCGCTACGATTGTACGGACCGCTGTGAGCTGCAGGAGTGAGTTCGATGAAGGCTCAAACTCGATTCGCACGATTCCACGCATTTGCTTTTCTTCTTTTGGCAACCGTACATTTTCCCTTGCAAGGCCAGGACACTCAATTTCCGCCCTCGGGCGAGCAGATTCCTCCGCCTGATTGTTTGACCCTGAATAACGTACATCAAGCAGCGGTGGCCAGTGGATTCAGCTTGTGCTCAACCCGTGCCCATGAGGCATGGCTCATGGATGTGGAACACTGGCGCGCGGAGCGACTCATCCGTATTGGCTACGATGGGGCGCGCTACGATCTTCCGGCGCTGAAGTGGGCGCAATCAAGCTTCATCCAGCCGCAGATGATGGTGCAGGACAGGTACTTCTACGATCCGGCTTCCGGCAATTACACGGTCGATCGGTATCTCGACGATTTGGAGAAGCGCTACGGCGGCATTGATGCGGTGCTCGCGTGGCCGACTTATCCGAACATGGGAATCGACGACCGCAATCAGCAGGACATGGTCCGCTCCATGCCTGGCGGAGTTGCGGGCGTGAAGCAGATGATTGCCGACTTCCACCGGCGCGGTGTGCGAGTCTTGTTTCCGATGATGATGTGGGACCAGGGAACCCACGATCCTGGCGAGCCTTGGCCGAAAGCGATTGCAGATTTCATGAAAGAGCTGGACGCCGACGGGATCAATGGGGACACGCAGGACGGCGTGCCGCTGGCATTTTCTCTTGCCAGCGAATCCGCCGGTCATCCGCTGGCGTTCGAACCGGAAGGCGCGCCCGCTGACGAAGCGCTTGCATGGGATGTGATGACATGGGGCCAATACTCATTTACCTTTGCACCGCGCGTGGACCGCTATAAGTGGATGGAGAGCCGGCATATGGCGAATATCTCGGACCGCTGGAATCGCAACAAGACGGACGATCTGCAGTTTGCCTTCTTCAACGGAATCGGATGGGAAAGCTGGGAGAATATCTGGGGCATCTGGAACGGCATCACGCAGCGGGACGGAGAAGCCACTCGTCGCATGGCGACGATTGAACGCGGAGTCGCGCCTTTTCTGGTAAGCAAGGGATGGGAACCATACTATCCCACTCACTCGTTTGGGATCTTCGCCAGCCGCTGGCCCATGGATGACCAGACGGTTTGGACAATCGTGAATCGCAATGAATACGACGTTTCCGGTCCGCAACTTTCAATCCCGGCTATGGAAGGCATGCTGTACTTTGACTTGTATCATGGGATCGAACTGAAGCCGGAACGCGAAGGAGATAGCTGGGTGTTGGCCTTTCCGATCGAGGCTCATGGGTTTGGGGCTGTTTTGGGCACGAGGGGCGACCCGAGCCCTGCAATGCGGAAGCTAATGACAACCATGCAATCCATGACAGTAACTCCCCTTTCGAGTTACTCGCGCGAGTGGACTGCTCTGCCGCAGCAACTTATAAAGATTCCTTCTACGACGCTTCTGACCGCTGCGCCGAAAGGTATGATCAGGATTCCCGCCGGTGATTTCCTCTTCAAGGTAGACGGCATTGAAATCGAAGGAAGCGACGATGTCGGGCTCGATGTCCAGTATCCATGGGAGGATTCAGCGCGGCGGTACCACGAACACAGAATGCAAATTGCTTCGTTCTACATCGATGTGTATCCAGTGACAAATGCCGGGTTCAAGGAGTTTCTCGATGCATCGAACTATCATCCCAAAGACGATCTCGATTTTCTCCGCGACTGGAAGGATGGCAGCTATCCCGACGGTTGGGCTAACAAGCCAGTTACATGGGTTTCAATCGAAGATGCCCGTGCCTATGCCGAGTGGGCCGGCAAGCGGCTCCCGCATGAATGGGAGTGGCAGTACGCTGCTGAGGGACAAGGCGAACTCGCCTACCCATGGGGAAACACATATCAGCCAAATGCCGTGCCAACTCCGGATCGGGATCGCGCTTTACGCGCACCGGACGATGTCGACGCGCACCCAGCAGGCGCGAGTCCATTTGGAGTGATGGATATGGCTGGGAATGTCTGGCAATGGACAGACGAATATGTCGACGAGCACACCCGCGCCGCCATTCTGCGCGGCGGCAGTTACTATCAGCCACAAGGATCTATCTGGTATTTTCCGCAGGCGTATCGGAACGACCAGCATGGGAAACTTCTGCTCATGGCACCGAGTTACGATCGCTCCGGCACGGTCGGCATTCGCTGTGTTGTCGACGCCAAGTAATCTAAGGAGCCTCTGCGGAAGTGTCTCGGTGAAGCAAACATTCCCTCAGGGGCTAAAGCCCGCGTTCATTTTGCTGCCTTTACGGTACGACTGAAGTCGTGCCCTTTCAAAACTGCGACTTGATCAGGGGTTCCCTAATGGCCTTGCAAGATAAGCCAACTCGCGGGTGAAGAGCCAGCCGGCTGCAAAGATCAGGATTCGAGCATCTCCATATCAACCGCGACTGTAAGCGTATGAGCTCCACCGCCCAGAATCAGGCCGTGCAGGGGACTGACGTCTCCATAGTCGCGGCCCCAAGCCAGTGTTACGTGCCCGTTCGAAGGAACAACGTTGTTTGTCGGGTCGAGGTCGAGCCAGGCGTTTCCGGGGCAATAGGCGGAGACCCAGGCGTGGGATGCATCCGCGCCCACCAGCCTCGGCTGACCTTTCGGCGGATAAGTCCGCAGATATCCACTCACATACCGAGCCGCCAACCCCAACGATCGCAGGCAGCCAATTTGCAAGTGTGCAAAGTCCTGGCAAACTCCGCGCTTCTTGCGAAACACCTCTTCGACAGGGGTCCGAACATTTGTACTTTTGGAATCGAAGCGGAAATCCTTATGAATGCGCGCAGTCAAATCGAGAAGGCCTTCTCGTAGCGGACGCTTCGGCGTAAACGACTTGAGCGCGTAGGACGCAAACTCAGGCCGCAATCGGATTCGCGGCGACTCGAATCGAAACTGGTTGGCACGCAAACCATCGGAACTCAAATCCACGGTCAGCAAACGCACGGCCTCTTCCCAGGGAAGGTCCGGTTCCGGCCCATTTGCGGAGCTTTCGTCGATCATCACCTTGCTTCGCGCTTCAACCATTAATTCCTTGTGCGGTTCCTGGATGGTAAAAAAGGAAAGAGTGTTTCCGAAGTAATCCACTCTCTCGGTCATGGTTGCCGGCGCTGGTTGGATGTCGATTTCGTTCTCCACAAGTTGGTGGTGCGGAAACGAGCGCGGCTTGAGGCACGCTACATGGTTCCCGGCCGAAACCGGATGCTTGTACTTATAAGTGGTCCGATGAATAATTCTGTAAGTCATAGGCCAACGGTGATCGGCAAAGTGCGAGCGTGGCTGAAGTATCTGCTCGACAAGTTATTTGACCATGAAGGCAGCAATTCCTCCAAGCCAATCAAGAAGCGGGCAAGCCGCGCCAGGCCGTCTTCGCTCTTGGCAACAGTTGCTGCGCCGGGAAGGGGGTACACGAGCGTTCGCAGATCGAAGTCGCGCAGCAACGCCAGCGCGTCTCGCATTGCGTGCAAGTCTTCCGGCACGTGCCGGGGCAGCTTTTGATAAAGGTCAGCGAGGTGGGCGAGTTGAAAATCCAGGGAGCGCGGATTGGTCTCATCCGCCATCAGCACGTCCAGGACCGCCAACGGCTGCAAGGTGGTGTAGTAGCGCGTTCTGTAAGTCATGGTGCTGTCGGCGATTTCGAGAAAGCGCTCCAGCAGCGGCCAGTCTCGTTCGGCAAGCGGCGGACTGGTGATCTCACGCAGTTGGCGGGTCAGATAAATTGCGCGTTCCAGGCGCCGGCCGAGGCTCAGGAACAACCAGCCCGGTCCGCGATTGACGTTCTCGCGTTCCATTCCGGAAAATGCGGAAAGCATTTCCAGGCAATCGGTAAGCATCGCCGGAAGCTCAAGAAACTGCGGACATCGCTCAATCGAAATAGAATCGCGCAGTTGGCCGATGAGAACCATCATGTCGGCGGACAGCCGCTCGCGAACGCTGCCACCCACGCGATAGACCTCCTGCAGTATCGCGGCTAGACTGTCTGCCCGTTTTTCATCGGTGATGAGTGAGATGAGTTCTCGCTCCAAAGTGGTCGAAGTCGGATGGCGCCGCGCTGCCCTGGTTAACTTGCTATGGCGCGACTCCAGGCAGCCATGGAGGCGGATCAGGCTTCCGAGTTCCGGCGTATCGGCGCGCCGCACGCGAGGAATCATGGAGCGCACAATGCGGGCCGTATTTTCTGCCCGCTCCACATAGCGCCCCAGCCAGAACACATTGTCGGCAACGCTGCTGGGTACAACAACGGAATCGCGCCGCAACTCAACCGGTTTGTTGCGTGGATGCAGCATGCTGAAAGTGTCCACCGGGCCATCCCACAGCACCCAGGCGTCCTTGCTGTGTCCGCCGCGCTGCATGGAGACAACGGATCCTTCGGTTTCGGCCACGCGCACAAGTCCCCCCGGAATGGCGGTCCACCCGCTCCCGGTATTGAGCACATAGGCTCGGAGTACCACGCCGCGCGAGTGCAGATGCCCGTTATCCCAAACAGGTGCATTGGAGAGCGCCACCCGCTCCTGCGCCACGTACTCATGGGGGTGGGCTCGCAGTTGTTTCGCGAACTTGTCCTTCTCTTCCTGTTCGAGCTCGGCGCCGAACACCGGTTCGTGTCCGCGCGATGGGAAAGCCGGCTTCACGACGACGGAATCGAGATGATTGAGCACCCAATCGAGCGCGTACGGCTGTCCGCACCACCAGGTCGCCACCGATGGAAGCTTCAGGTTCTCGCCTAACAGTTGCCTTGAAAGTCCAGGAAGAAAGGGCATGATCGCGGCTGTTTCAATCAGGCCGCTGCCTAGCGCATTGGCTACTCTCACGTTTCCGGCTACGATTGCGTCCACGAGGCCAGGTACACCGAGAAGGGAATCGCTTCGTAATTCAAGGGGATCGCAAAAGCTGTCATCCACGCGGCGCAGAATCACATCGACCTTTTCCAATCCGTCCACGGTCTTGAGATAGACGCGGCGATCGCGCACCGTCAGGTCCGCCCCGACGACGAGCGTGAATCCAAGGTAGCGGGCAATGTATGAGTGTTCGAAGTAAGTCTCGTTGAGAGGGCCGGGGGTGAGCAGAACAATGCGAGGGTTGCCGCAGGCAGCCAGGCTGGTCAATGCCTCGCGCTGGGCGCGGAAAAAAGGAGCCAGGCGCAGGACGTTGGAGGCGCGAAAGACATTGGGCAGAACGTCGGAGACAATGGTGCGGTTTTCCAACGCATAGCCGCTGCCGGAAGGGGCTTGCGTGCGATCGGAAAGCACCCACCATTGGCCGTCTGGAGAACGCGCCAGGTCCACGGCCAACATGTGAAGATAACTGTGCGATGGCACGCTTACTCCTACCAGCGGGCGGAGGAAGGCTGGGTTTGCGTAGAGAAGCGGTGCGGGAAAATCTCCGTTCTGGAGAAGGTTTTGAGCACCGTAAAGGTCCTCGAGGATCAGGCTCAGCAGCTGTGCACGCTGGACGATTCCTGCTTCGATCAAGCGCCATTCGTCGGCCGCGATCAGCAAGGGGACGATATCGATCTTCCACGGGCGGTTTGCTCCGAGCGGGTCACTGTAAATGTTGTAGGTGATTCCGTTTTCGCGAATACGGCGCTCGGCGCGTTCCCATCGATGTCCTAACTCATCGGGCCCAATTGACTGCAGAGACTCCATCAAATATGCCCAGTGCGGGCGAGGAGTTACACCATCGGCCGATAACTCGTCGTAGACGGCTCCGTAGCGAAGGGGAATCTGATAGAGGTCTACATTCATAACTCGTTCCCCTGTAACTTGCCCTGGGACTTAGGAATCGGCGGCGGAAGGCGAAGATCGAGCGTCATGGGAAAGAGTGGATTGCTTTCATCCACTGGCGCAGCTATCGATATGGGCGAACCTGCGGCGATTTGAAAGCGTTCCAGTCGCCGCTGTTCAGCTTCAGCGGCGTTGGCTGGACGGGCCGAGTATAAGTGACCGTCGGGCGAGCCAACATAGTACGTGCATTGCGCAATGGAGCGCCCGGTTACGCGGTCGATGAGATTGAAGACGAGAGGCGCATGGACGGGCACCGTCGGATGCAAGGTCGCCGACAAACGCCGGGCACGATAGCGCACTCCAGCCACGGCGACTCCGGGCTCGCTGGTGCGTTGCAGCGGCACCTTTCGCCCATTGCAAGTTATAACGTAACGGGATAATTCCGTTACTCCGGATAAATTGACCTGCATGCGCTCCAAGGATGAATCCACCGTGCGAACCGTTCCGCCGGAGACAGTCTCCTCTGCCAAGACGTTCCACGGCTCAAGGGCATGGCGCAATTCGAGTTCGACTCCTTCCGCGGAGACCGAACCGATCTTGGGGAAGCGAAACTCAAGATGCGCCGCGAACCATGCGTCGTCCAGGTGGCAGCCGGAATTCCGCAACTGGGCCAACACCTCGTGAAGATCGCGATTCACGAAATGGGGAAGCATGAAGCGGTCGTGGAGCGCAGTGCCCCATCGCGTCAGGTTGCCGTCAAAAGGAGTCTTCCAAAGCATGCTTACCAGTGAGCGAATCAGCAGCATCTGGAGAAGATTCATTCGCAGATGCGGGGCCATTTCGAATGCTCGCAACTCGAGCAGGCCAAGTTGCAAACCGTGACCAGGTGGCGGAAAGAGCTTGTCGACGCAAAACTCGGCGCGGTGCGAGTTACCCGTAACGTCGACCAGCAGGTTACGAAACAGGCCATCGACTATGTAGGCCGGGCAATCGCTTGTGGGAAGGCTGTTGAAGGCGACTTCCAACTCATAGAGAGCGTCCATGCGTGCTTCGTCCACGCGCGGATACTGGCTGGTGGGGCCGACATACATTCCTGAAAACAGATAAGACAAGGAGGGATGATTCTGCCAGAAGGCGACCATGCTGCGCAGCAGATCGGGACGGCGCAGAAAAGGGCTGTCCAGCACGGTAGCACCGCCGACAACGATGTGGCTGCCGCCGCCGGTAGCCTGATGGCGGCCGTCATAGGCGAATTTCTCGGCCGTCAATCGATTGCGGCGGGCTTCTTCGTCGAGCACGGTGTTGACCTGCTCGAGGTCGTCCCAATTGCTGGTGGGCGGGAGGTTGATTTCCAACACTCCAGGGTCGGGAGTGACGCTGAATGAGCGCAATCGCGGATCGGCGGCCGGCGCGTAGCCCTCCACCCAGACCGGAATGTTCAGATAAATGCACGTATCCTCGACGGCGCTGACCAGATCGAGATAGTCGGCAAGCTGGGGTGCATAGGGGAGAAACACATGCAGGCGGCCTTCGCGGGCCTGGACGCACAACGACGGTCGGATGAGTTCGGGCGCGGTGTCTGGGGCGCGCGAGACGGCGGGCAGCGGGTCGGAAGCGGGGTCTTTCTCGAAAAGCTCCATGCGCGGCGGCGAGCTGGGGGCTAGCCTGGCTCGATCGGCGAAGGGCGCATCGTCGAACTCGTAGGCGAGTTCATCGGGCGCAACCCAGGGCACCGCTTCCGTGGGGATGCGAAAGCCGATGGGCGAGTCGCCGGGCGACAGGATCAGACGATCCGGGCGAGGGAACCATAACTGACTGGACCAGCGTAAATGCCCTTCGAATTGGCGGCGGCGAATGGGGAGCACGTAGCCCACCGGCTCCGGGTCCAAGTCCGCGTTATAGGCGGGCAACGCGTTTTCGCTGCTCACCTGAAGGCGGCGGGTGAGCGCCTGCATGAACCGGAATGCATCGGCCGATTCGAAGCCGTAATCGCCGTCTTCTTTGGCGATCAGGTGCGTTGCTTCCCACATCGGGACGCCGTCGGCTCGCCAGTAACAGCTCAGTGCCCAGCGGGGCAGCGGCTCGCCCGGATACCATTTGCCTTGCCCGTAATGGAGCAGAGCTGCGGGCGCCATTCTTGAGCGAAGAGCCTGAATGAGCGCCATGCCGCGGGTCCGCTTGATTGCGCCGAGAGCATCGATGTTCCACTGCGGGCTTTCGGGATCGTCGATGCCGACATAGGTGGGTTCGCCGCCCATGGTCAGGCGCACATCCAGCGCCTTCAGTTCCTCGTCCACCCCGTGAGCAACCTGCTGCACGCGGAGCCATTGTTCCTCGGTAAACGGCTTGGAGGGATATGGCGTTTCGTTCAGACGGCGAACGGAGATGGAATGGCTGAATTCGACGTTGGCCGGCTCGGCGGTGCCGCTGATGGGCGCGGCCTGCGCGGCGCTCGGGGTGCAGACCAGGGGGATATGGCCCTCTCCGGCGAGCAGGCCGGAGGTGGGGTCCAATCCAATCCAACCCGCGCCGGGCAAGAATGCCTCGGCCCACGCATGCAAATCCGCGGAGTCGGCTTTCGGGCCATCGGGCGAGCCTTCTTCCGCTGCAAGCTGGATAAGGTACCCGGAAACAAAGCGCGCGGCGATACCGAGATTTCTGAGGCATTGAACCAGCAGCCACGCCGAGTCGCGGCAGGAGCCCGATCGTTTTTCAAGCGTCTCTTCGCAGGTTTGGACGCCTGGTTCCAGCCTCTGCCCATAGGCAATTTCGTCGCGCACCTTTCGATTCAAATCAATGAGAAGTGCGATCGTTCCGCTACTTCGGTCCTTAAAATCATTGAGAAAAGCCTGCAGGCGGGGCCCGGGCGCGTCGATTGACCGATACGGCTCAAGATCCTTGGCCAGCGCAGGTGCGTAGGTGAATGGGTATTGCTCCACTCCCGGTTCGAGAAAGAAATCGAAGGGATTGACAGGGAACAAATCCGCGACGAGGTTTACCTCGATCAGAAACTGATCCGTTTTCCCGGAAAAGAGAAGCCGCGCCAACCGGTTCCCGTGGGGATCGAGCTGCCAGTTGATGAGGTGCTGCTGGGGAGTGACGCTGAGAGAATAGCTGAGAATAGGGGTTCTCGAGTGAAACGCGGGGCGCAACTGTATGACCTGTGGCCCGAGGGTTATCGCCTTGTCGTACCGATAAACTGTCCGGTGTTGCAGCGCAACCTGAATTCCCATCCGCCCTCATGCTGGCCGCGCCTGGAATCCGCAGCTCGCCGCTCTTTGGCAACCCAGCCCCGTGGACTTGCCAAACGCTTCGTGGACGCTGGGGTGTAAGGATACGTTAGCATATTGCCCGCGAGGACGAAATCGATTCCGCCTGCCCGCCGGAGAGACGCAAACAGGTGTTACAAAGCGCTCAAGCTCTTTTCAGACGCTCAAGAAAGGGCACGTCTAGAAGATGTGGTACTGGATACCCACATTGACGCCGAGCGAAGTCATGGCGCCGTATGTAAACTGCGGCCACATCTGGTACTCGAAATCGGCCAGGCGGAGGCTGATCTTGCGTTTCCATCGATAGTCCACGCCGGCACCGGGCGCAATTACGAGGTAGTTTCCCTGTGCGTAGTTGTAGGGAAATGTGAACTGGCCGATGCCAACCAGTCCTTTTCCATAAATCTGGAATTTCCCTCTTGAGAAGTGGTAGCGGGCTCCGCCCATCCAGGTTTTTACCTGGGTTTGATCGGGGCTGTTGAACATGAGCCAGCGCCCCTCGGCTTCGATACCGAGGCGGCGCTGGGTGTCGAGATCGACCACCCCGGCGAATCCGGCAAGTTTCTGCTGGCCATATTGCACCTGGTACCCTGAGGCCATGGCGCCGACGGTGAGCGAGTAGCCGCCCTTGTCGCCCGAGTAGACGACCTGAGCAGACGCGGTGCGCGCCATGCCAAGGCCAACAGCCAAAAGGAAGGCCATGAAGAGGGCGTGGCGCATCTGCTCGATACCCAGCTTCTCGCGGGACATATTTCCGAATTGATTTGAACTTTTCATCTTTCCTTTGCCCGTGCCCCAAAGTGGGTCTTACTGGGTGATGGTGAGCTTTACGTTCTGGTATTCAGTCACGTTGCTGTTGACGCCCACGCCGACAACCTGAATGGTGTAAGTGCCGGGCGCCGCACTGCTCTGCGTGAAGCCGCCGCAACCGGAGGCCAGCATTGCTGCGCCGGAGAGAACAAGAATCAGCACAGTGGCCAAAACGCTCGCGTGGCGCTTGCGGAACTGCCAAAGAATCCAGCTCAGGAAAACACTGAATGGAAAGAATAGCCCGGCCATTTCAACGTTGCGCCGTCCCGGCTGCCGGTTCATGGCCGATGCCCCTCCGCCGAGCGGGTTGTTGGTGTCGATGACCAATTGGGCGGTGGTTGTGCCGTTCGCCGCCAGGGCCAGAGAGACGCTGGAGAAGTGGCAGTTGACGCCCGCCGGAAGCGACCCGCAGCCCAGGCCGATGTTATCCGTGAAGCCGCTCACCGAAGTCAGCGTGACGGTAACGGTGGCGTTCTGGGATGTGGCAACGCTCACGGTTCCCGGAGTGACTGTCAGGGTGTACGACGTGCCCAGGCTGTTCACGGTGATGGGCGTCGATTGCGATGCGGCATGCAAGGTGTCGCCGGGGTAGGACGCAACGATGTTGTACGTGCCGGCGCCCAGATTGGGTGTCAGAGTGGCAACTCCGTCCGCATTCAGCGGGGCTGTCCCGATAACGTTCGTGCCACTGGTAAACGTCACCGTGCCGGTCGGCGCCGGTCCCACGCTGCCGCTGTTCTGGACGGTGGATACGAGAATCGTCTGGGAATTGGCGCCGGAGGTCGACGCGCTGCTCAGACCCGTAGTCGTTTGAAGCAGCCCAACCACCTCAGTGATCGCAGGAGATGTGCTGCCCGCATCGTTCGTGTCCCCGTTATAAACGGCCGTGATCTGATAACTGCCGGCAGCAAGGGTAGAGAAAGTGACCGAGGTTTTGCCGCTGGCGTCAAGAGTGCCGGTCCCGAGCGCGATGCTGCCATTGGCCAGGAAGTTGACCGTGCCCGTGGGGGTGACGCCGTTTCCGGTCACGGTTGCCGCAAAGGTGATGGTGCCTTGCACGGTGGCGGGGCTCGGAGTCGCGGAGACAGCGGTTGCCGTCGTTGCCTGGACTACGACCAAAGAAAGAGTAGCTGAACTGCCTGCGTCGTCGGTATCTCCGGAATAGGTGGCCAGGATGGAATGCATTCCGGGCGCCAGATTCGCGGGATTGATGGTTGCCGTGCCCGTCTTGGTCAGAGCGATTGCCGCGCCCAGGGTAACCGTAGAACCGTTGAATGTATCAGTGAACGCGACTGTCCCGGTGGGGATTGCCGTGCCCGAAGCGGGCGTCACGGTTGCGGTAATGGCTACCGGGTTTCCCGCGATGCCTTGTGCAGGCGTGGCGGCGAGCGCGGTGGTGGTTTGCACCTGGTTCACCACCTGGGGAGCGGACAGAGTGCCCGTGGCGGCGGTGAAGTTGGTGTCTCCCGCGTAGGAGGCTGTTGCGTTATACGAGCCAACCGGGAGCGTGGAGATGGTTGCCGTGGCGGTGGCAGGGTTCCCTGCAAGTGCCACCGTCAACGGGTAGGTCGGCAAGGCTTGGCCCACGGGGACAATTACGATGTTCACCTTGCCCGTAGCAGCAAGGCTGGCGGAATCCGGCACTGTGACGGTGAATGTAATCGTTCCGCCGTAAATGGATGGATTGGGAGCCGATGTCAAACTCACAGTCGCGGAAGTGACGACATCCTGGTTGATAGTGCCCACGCTGCCCTGGATCAGGCTGACCGTAGCCGGCGTGTAGCTGGCAGTGATGATATTCACGCCTTCCAGCAGCGCATTGGTGGTAAAGGTGGCGACGCCGCCGCTGATGGGGACAGTATTACCGGCCAGGACAGCCAGGCTGTCGGTGAATGTCACGTTGCCGTCCAGCGGCACTGCGCCTCCATCCGTGACCGATACCGTTGCCGTGAAGGTAACGGGCGTGCCCAGTTGAGAGGGGCTCGCGGGAAGGGCTGTGACCGCCGTCTTGGTGACTTCGTAGATGGTCACAGTCACGGTCGCCGGGGTTGATGAGGCAAAGTGGGTACTGTCGCCGTTGTAGGTGGCGGAAATAAGGTGCACGCCCACGGCCAGGGAGCCCGTAGCGTAGACGGCCACGCCGGCTGAGTTCACCGATACCGGCAAACCGAAATTGTTGGTCACTCCATTGAAGGTATCCGTCAGGCTGACCGTGCCCGTGAGGTTTCCGGTGTTGGCGCCGGTGCTCACAGTGGACATGAAGGTCACAACCTGTTCTGCCCCGGCCGGATTGGGGTTGGCGGTGATCGCAATGGTGGTGGAATTGACGGCAGTGGCCTGGCCCACCACCACGATATCGAGCGGTGAGTTGATAGTGGTGTCGGCCACGTCGATGTTTCCCAGGATGGGATCGCCGGAGACCGACGGCGCAAAGATGCCGCCAATGACGCAATTAGCGTCTTCTGCAAGGGCAAACGGGTAGGGCGTCACGGGCGCCACGCAGGTTGTGCTCTTCGTATCGACCGCGGCATTCTTGTCGGGCGTGACAGAAGTCAGCTCCGATGGTCCGTTTCCGTCGTTTTCGACCGTCTGCGGCGACGGAGTGGATTGATCTCCCTGCCGGATTGGTGTTGAGAGGAAATTGAGGACCGATTTGTTGCTCTGAATCTCAGCCACAATCATGTAGTAGAAGTCGGCATAATACACATTACCGAAACCATCGAGTCCGATGCCGGTGGGTGCGTAGACTTCGTCTGCGCCCACAACGCCGGCGGCGCTGACCGCGGTGGCGCCGTTGATGCCGATCGTGGTCATGTTCCCGTTGACGACGTTGGCTTTCCGGATGCAGGAATCCTGCGTATCGGCGATATAAATGTTTCCCGCGGGATCGAGGGCAACGCCGGAGGGGTTGTTCAGGTTCTGGATATTTGTCGGCCCGCTGATGCAGTTCGGAGCGCCCGCGACCCCCGTCCCTGCGACGGTTGTGATCACGCTTGCCGGGGTGATGGCTCCGCTCACAGCTTTCACCACGCGGATGCGGTTGTTGGCCGAATCGGGGATAAACATGTTGCCCAGAAGGTCGAAGGCAACTGTATAAGGCAAGCTCAAGCCAGCGTTGATGGCGGGCCCTGCATCGCCCGAATAGGTTCCCTTGCCGTCACCGGCTCCACTCGCCTTTCCATTCCCCGCGGCGGTGGTGATGATGCCGGAAACGGCATCGATCCTGCGAATGCGCTGGTTGGCGATGTCGGCAATGTAGATGTTTCCCTGCGCATCCACGGTCACGCCGACCGGGCCGTTGAGTTCGACCGATGCAGCGGTCGCTACAAGGCCGTCTCCGCCGTAGCCTGCCGTGCCGTTCCCGGCAATCGTGTTAATGATTCCCGTCGACGCGGAAACCTCGCGAATGACATTGTTAGCTGTGTCCGCGATATAAAGGTTGCCCGCGCCGTCGATGGCGACGCCGTTGGGGGCACTCATGGTGCAGTCCTTTGCCGGTCCCGGATAGCCTGAGTCGCCCGCATCTCCCGTGCCGACGACGGTGGTAATGATTTGGGCTCCTGGGCAGGTGGATCCCGCGATGGTCACATTGCCGGTGGCGCAGACCATGCGAATCTTGTTGTGCGCGCTGTCGGCGATGTACAGGTTGCCGGCGCCATCGAAAGCAAAACTCGACGGCTGATCCAGGTTTGCTTTCGTCGCCGGAATGTTGTCTTGCGTCGAAGTCCAGGTGCGGTAGAGGCCGGCGACGGTAACCGCGTCGCCGGGCATAAGGACGTCGAGGCCACCCACACCCACGCCGGAAATATAGGCCGTGCCCAGGACGTTGCTGCTCGCATCCAGAAGCACCACCGCGCCGACACGCAGGCCGGGCGAAGCGGGAGTGAAAGTGACCGATTCGGTGCACGTGCCGCTGGCGGAAAGGGTCGCGGTGTCGCAAGTGCCTGATCCTTTGGTGAATTCCGGTCCGCTGAACCCATTGGTAAGCACTTCAACTTTGTTCACGGGGGTGGACCCGGAAAGCGTGGAGAGGGCCGTGACGGTGACGGTCTGTGTGGCCGAGGCGTTCAGATTCTCATTGGGGAAGACCGACTGCGCGTGCACTCCGCTGGCCGCCAGAAGCAATGCAGCCAATGCCAGTGCGCCGCGCCGCCTGCGAGCTAGCGCTTGCGGGACGGCCCCCGCGGGCCAGGGGTAGACACCCTGTGGAATCTTGAAGTTGGTGGCTCGTGGCGTGTTACGGCTGGCGCTCAAAATCATGTGATTCTCCAACATATTTTTCCTCGGCTTTGGGATGAAGGCCCGCTTTTCCTGGGGCCGCTGAATCAGCCCTGCACGGTACTTATCGGCTGTTTCCCGGTTCCTGTTACGCAGAGTATAACCATTACGTAAGTTTGAACAGATGGCACTTTATGGTCATTTTGGAGTGACTAAAGTGACTGGTTCCCGATTAGGAACTCCTTGACGAATCCGGACAAAGTCATTCGCAACCAAGGGTTTTTCGCCCTGAGTGGCCCCTGGCAAGCAAGCGGGAGTAAGCTGGTGAAACCATGAGTCCATCCGCGCAACAACAACCCCAGTTGAATACTGCCCAGACCTCCGACTACCGTGAGTCCTACGCCAACAGCGTGCAGGTCCGGGTGAGCGTGTGGGATTTCCAGCTTGTCTTCGGCCTGGCCTCGAGCGAGATCCCGGAACAGGTGAATATCCGCAATCACCAGGGGATTTTCCTGAGCCCGCAGCAGGCCAAGGCGCTGTGGAATGTGCTGGGGCAGAACCTGGCTCAGTATGAGCAGGCATTCGGCGTTCTGAACCTGGAGCCGCACGGGCACAATTTTCAGCAGGGACCGGTGAACTGAAACCAGGGACCAGGGACTAGGGATCAGGGACTGGGGCTTCTTCGGCAACAGTCTTCCAAGACTTGGTCCGGGAGCGATGCGTTGCGGTTGAAGAGATTGATGCGGCCGCGGCTGGATGAGCCGCTGCCCCTGTGGATGATCTTTCCAGTGGTGTTTGCAGCGCTTTACGCCACGCACTTTACGCTGCTGCGTCTCCCGTACTACTGGGATGAAGCGGGTTATTACATTCCCGCAGCCTGGGATTTCTTCCGCACCGGCTCTTTGATTCCGTCGACGACGCTGACCAACGCGCATCCGCCGCTTCCCAGCATTTATCTTGCGCTGTGGTGGAAGTTTTCCGGCTTTTATCCGGAGGTAACGCGCGAAGCTGTATTGATGGTCGCAGCGGTGGGTGTTTTGGCGGTGGGCCGGTTGGCGATGCGCCTTGTCGGCGCAGGGCAGGTGGCCTTTTGGACGGCGGTGCTCACCGGGATTTACCCAATCTGGTTTGCGCAGAGCATGCTGGCGCAGGCCGATATCTTTGCGGCGGCGTGCACTCTTTGGGGCCTGGTGTACGCGCTTCCCGATCGAAACCGCAAGCCGTGGGCGGCGGCGCTGTGGTTTGCGGCTGCCGCTTTGTCGAAGGAAACATCGATCGCCGTTCCGCTGACTCTGGCTGCGGTGACTGCAGTGGAGGGGCTTCGCGCCAGGCCGCCGCTGCGATTCCGCCTGTGGCGGGAGACGGCGTGGCTCTCAAGCTGCGTACTGCCTTTGGCGTGCTGGTACGCGTACCACTATCGAAAGACAGGGTTTCTGTTCGGAAATCCCGAGTTTGTGCGCTACAACGCGCAGTCAACCCTCGAGCCGATGCGGATACTTTCCGCGTTTGGCCATCGCATCCTTCACCTGACGGCGCACATGAACCTGTTCGTGCCTGTACTGATGACCTTCGCCGCGCTGCTGCTGGCCCCGCGGCCGGACGCGGAGGGCAACGAGCGCCCCACCATCAGCGCCGCGGCGCTGCGGCGGATCTTTCTGCTGCTTCTGGTGAACGCTGCGCTGTTCAGTGTGCTGGGCGGAGCGCTGCTGACGCGCTATCTGCTGCCCATGTATCCGCTGGTGATTCTGGTGGCGGTGGCCACGTTTAATCGGCGCGTTCCTTATTGGCAAGGCCTGGCGCTGTTTTCAGCGGCGGCATTCCTGGTAGGCCTGTTCGTCAATCCGCCCTATGGATTTGCGCCCGAGGACAACCTGGCTTTTGTGCACGTGGTGCGATTGCACGAAGCCGCAATCGCGCAGCTCAACAAGCGCTATTCAGGCGCGACGGTGCTGACCGCGTGGCCCATGAGCGATGAGTTGACCAAGCCGGAACTTGGGTATCTCAAGCAGCCATATGACGTTTACCGCGTGGAGGACTTTACCGGGGCGCAGATTGACCGGGCAGCTGAGGAGCCGTGGAAATATTCCGCAGCGCTGGTGTTTTCCACCAAGTACGACCCGCCGCATCCGCTTCTGACCCTGGGCTCGAAGAGCGCAGAGCTCGACGAGAAGTATTTTGGCCTGCACCACGATCTGGCGCCGGAGCAGATTGCCAAGCGCCTGGGCGGGGACCTGGTGTGGCAAGAACAGAACGATGGCCAATGGGTGGCGCTGATCAGGTTCGAACGGGTTCTGAATGCGCAAGCGCAATAAAACCAGGTGAAGAAATCGCTTTGTTTCTTTACTCTGAGAGAGCGAAAGTGATCATGAAGGAGGTCCGCATGCCTGATTCCGTGGCCGATTATCCATACGAAACCCGCCTGAACATTCTCCACCCGCCGCTTGAGGTTATCGACGAGAAAGCTCTCTCCGATGCCTGCGAGGACAAATGGTTCAACCAGACACTCTGCAAGGTGAACGACTCCGTGGTGCGCGTCGGAATTATCGAAGGCGAGTACCACTGGCACAAGCACGACGAAGAGGACGAGTTCTTCTACGTGGTCGAGGGTAAACTGTTTATCGATCTCGAAGACCGCATCGTCGAGCTTGCTCCGCGCCAGGGCTTCGTCGTGCCCAGGGGAGTGGTCCACCGTACCCGCGCCACGCAGCGAACCGTGATTTTGATGGTGGAAAATGCCGGGGTCATTCCGACAGGCAATTGAGGCGCAGTCATTAGTGAAAGGACAATCGACGCAATGAAAAGGACATTCGCAATTTTCGCGGCCACGCTTGCGCTCTGCGTTGCGGGGAACGCGCAAACTTCGCCGCAGGTGATTCATCTTTGGGACAAGGGCGCGCCTGGATTCGAGGATCGCAAAGACGTGCCGGAACAGGCTGAGGACTATTGGGTGCGCAACGTGAACGATCCCTCCATTACGGTCTTCTTGCCGCCCAAAGAGAAGACGACCGGTGCGGCGGTAGTCGTAGCCCCCGGCGGAGGTTTTCGCGAGCTGGTGTTCAACTCGGAGGGCAAGCAGGCGGCCGAATTCCTGAACAGCATCGGCGTAGCTGCCTTTGCTCTGAAGTATCGCTTGCCGCAGGAGAAGGATTCGCCGTACACGATGGACAACGTGCGCCAGGATGCCTATCGGGCCATGCGGCTGGTGCGCAGCCGCGCAAGCGAGTGGAACATCGATCCGCACCGCGTGGGAATGCTGGGCTTTTCGGCCGGGGGTGCGGTGGTTTCGCTGGTTGCCTACGCGCCGGGAGACGGTGACCCGGCTGCCGCGGACCCGATTGACCGGCTCAACGGCAGACCGGACTTCCAGATGCTGGTTTATCCAGGCGGCAAGGCGCCCGATCAAATTCCTGCGGGTTCACCCCCAGCCTTTCTTCTGGTGGCCAACGACGACGACTACGGATGCGACAAGGTGACGCTCGATCTCTACCAGAAGATGCGCGCTGCCAATGTGAGCGTAGAGGCAATCTTCCTGGCCAAGGGCAGGCACGCCTTCAACATGGGCGACAGGTCGAAGCTTGTAACAGTCAACACCTGGCCGCAGCGGATGGCGGATTGGCTGATCGACAGCGGGTTTCTCAGCCCCGCGGGAACGACGGAGGCTGTTCAAAAGCATTAGAAGCCATTTCATCGTCAGGCCTTGCACGGGCACGTTCGGCATGTTGGGCCATTGCGGGAATGCCGAGCGGGTATCGACGCGGCCGGTAGTGTCCTCAGCGTCCGTAGGGGAATGCGGCGAATGACAAGACGCACCAGCGCTTTCTCGAAGAAGTGGGAGAACCTGCAAGCTGCTTATTATCTGTGGTTTGCGTTCTGCAACTTCTGATAGGATTCACAAAGCTTTAAAGGTAACGCCTGCTATGGAAAGCGGGATCACGGATCGCGTTTGGGAATTGGGCGAATTGTTGATTTGACACGTTTGCAGTTAATTATCCACAATTCTGGTAGACTTCTCCTTAGTGAGTGTTGAATACTCTGGGCGCTGTGGACTGTCGAATCAAATGGTTCCCGCCATTTGAGCATCTGTAAGGGAAACTTTTTGCGTTCAGACTCATCTAATCGAATGATCGCATTCAGCCGATGTAAGAGCTGAGGAGCCAATGGGAAGCAAAGTAAAATCAGATTTTCTATTCGCGCAGCCGTCCTTCGCGTCAGGCGCAGCTCGCGTGTTCGATTTTTTCGGTCAATTCGACGAATACAACAGAAGTGATACGCCCGAAGAAGCAGATGCTAAGGCTATTGCTTCGGATTGGATTGTCGTCGGGCAGGACATAGCTGATGCAATCGAGCAGAATGATTCTGAAATGCAGGCTGCTTAAGAATCCGTGGCTAAACGTCGCCGCGAAATTACTCCTCCGCCTACGCAAAACAACTCAATCGCCACCCTCACGCAATCGGTCTCATTTTCTGGATCCCTCCCACCTCCAGGCCTCCTCGCGCGATACAATGACGTAATTCCTAATGGCGCAGAGCGCATCATGGCGATGGCGGGGCGCCAGAGCGCCCATCGCGAATCCCTAGAAGCTAAGGTGATAGAAGGCAACGTCTCTAGCCAAGCGCGTGGATCGCACTATGCCTTCATCATTTGCCTGGTAACCATCGTCGGGGGGTTCGTCCTGATCGGTATGGGAAAAAATATCTATGGAATCTCTGCGGTCATCGGCAGTTTGGCTACTCTTGCGGGAGTGTTCGTAATTGCGAAAAGAGAACAGAAGAAAGAGCGTATCGATAAATCGAGCGCCCTTGACAAGCGTAGACGACAATAAGCCAGCAACGCACTAATCGGACACTACCCACGCGGGCGATATGCACCCCCAACGCCTATAATCTGGCTGTAGTGACTACTTTCTTATTATTTCGATTGGTGCGGGCGGCACGGGGAATTGCGGCCTTTGGACTTGCGAGTTTCCTGGGTTTGATCCTCACTGCCGGAGCGCAAGGGCAGGTGGGTGACAACTCTGCTTCCGGCTCCGGTTTGGGCGCTGGCCGTGGACGCATTCTGCTGGTGCTGCCGTTCGACAACCGCACCGGGCAGCCGAGCCTGGAATGGATTCGCGAGGCGGCGCCGGAGATTCTCGGCAGCCGTTTTCAATCGGCGGGCTTCGCGCCCATGAGCCGGGAAGATCGGCTTTACGCGCTGGACCACCTGGGCCTGCCGGAGGGTTTTCACCCCTCCCGCGCCACCGCGCTCAAGCTGGCGCAAACCCTGGATGCCGATTCCATTGTCGTGGGCAGCTTTGTGACTGACGGAAGCGGCATCATAGCCGAAGCGCAGGTCGTGGACGTGCCCCACTTGCGGATGAGCCAGGCCGTCACCGCGCGCGGAGAAATGAAAGACCTGATCGAGGTGTTTGACACACTAGCGTGGCGGCTAACGAAGCAATTGGACCCGCAATTCACGGTAGCCGAGGAGACGTTTGTGGCCGCCGGCAGCGGCATGCGCGTGGACGCCTTCGAGCAGTATATCCGCGGCATCACGGAGCCGGACCACGACGAGCGGCTGCGCCATTTGAACCAGGCGGTCGCGCTCAATCCGGCCTTTGGGCCGGCATGGGTGGCGCTGGGCCGAGAGGACTACAACGGCCAGCAGTATGAGCAGGCGGCGGCGGCCTTTGCCAAGGTGGGGCCGAACGATCCGGATGCCCTCCAGGCTGGCTTCTATCGCGGGCTTGCGCTTGTGTTCTCAGGAGGTTACGCCAAGGCGGAGCAGGCGTTTGCCGCTGTAGCGCAGGTTTTGCCACTGGCTGAGGTGGTGAACAACGAGGGCGTTGCCGTAAGCCGCCAGGGCCACGACGGCACGGCGCTCTTCCGGCAAGCGGTGGCCGCCGATGCGAATACAGCCGACTACCAATTCAACCTGGCGGTGAGCCTGAAGCGCCACGGCGACGCTGCCGGAGCGCTGGCGGAGCTGACGCAATGCCTTAAGCTGCGACCGAATGACAGCGAGGCGCAAACCCTGCAGGAAGACTGGAAAGCGCCGCTCGGCAAGCAGGATGCGGATGCCGAGGCCAAAGCCGACCCGCTGGAGCGAATTGCGCGCAACTTCGACGCGGTTGCGTTCCGCCAGGCGGCGCAGATGCTGGACCAGGTGGATGAAGCTCGTTTGACCGCCCTGCCGCCCGAGCAGCGAGCGCTGAGGCTGTCCGCTCAAGCGAAAGATTACCTGGACAAGGGGCTGCTGCTTGAAGCCGAGCGGCTTTACCAGACCGCGCTGGCCTCAGACGACCGGGTTCCCGACGTTCACGCCGGACTGGCGGAGATTCGCGAGCGGACCGGGGATAAAGCGGACGCCCGCAAGGAAGCACGCACCAGCCTGGAACTGATGCCCTCCATTCAGGCGTATCTTGTGATGGGGCGGCTTGACCTTGCTGCCGGCCATCTGGACGAAGCGAGCTACGATGTGGGCGAGGCTCTGCGGATTGAGCCTGGGAACAAGAAGGTGCAGGATTTGCGTCAGCAGCTTGAGGCCAAAGAAGCAGAGCAGAAACGGTAGCCACCTGCGGTGGGGCAGACGCCGCTTTCGCGGCCAGGCGCTGTGCAGAATTGGTGGGTTCGAGACTCACGCGGGACTGCAAGGCCGGTTCTTGAGGAGCCAAGCGATGATGAAGCGCGCATTGGGTTGGATGGCCGCGGTTTTGGCCGGATTGACTATCGTGGGCGGAGTCGGGATTCAGGCGTTTGCCGACCAGCCGCTGGTGGACAAGCTGATTCTTTCTGACACCATTCAGCCGGTGACCGCCGCGGAGCTGGACCGTGCCCTGGCCAAGGCCAACTCTGACGGCGCGCAGGCCTTGTTGATGGAGCTCGACACCCCCGGCGGCCTGCTGGAATCGATGCGCTCGATGGCCGGAGCCATCCTAAGTTCGCGCGTCCCGGTCATCGTCTACGTGGCTCCAGCGGGGTCGAGGGCAGGTTCGGCGGGCTTCTATCTCCTGGAATCTGCGGATGTGGCCGCCATGGCTCCCGGCACCAATGCAGGCGCGGCTCACGTTGTCTCAGAGTTCGGCAAAATGGACGACACCATGAGCCAGAAGATCGAGAACGACGCGGAGGCCTTTCTGCGCGGGTACGTCCTGATTCGGGGGCGCAATGTCGAGTCTGCCACGGCCGCGGCGCAGTCGTCGCACTCGTACTCTGCCGAGGAAGCGCTCAACCAGCACCTGATCGATCTGATTGCGGACAACGACAACGCGCTGCTGACTGCTCTCGACGGGCGCATCATTACCCGCATGGACGGCAGCAAGCAGACGCTGCACGTGGGCGGGGCACGCATTGCCGTGTTCAAGCCCTCGCTGCGCGATGGGCTGCTGGGCTGGCTGGTTAACCCGAACATTGCGCTGCTCATGCTGGTGGGCGGGGCGCTGCTGATCTATCTCGAATTCAATACGCCGGGCACGATCGTTCCTGGTGCTCTGGGCACGCTGATGGTGCTGCTGGCCATCTTCGGGCTGAACCTGCTTCCAGTCCGGTACACGGCGGTACTGCTTCTTGTTGCCGCACTCGGCTTGCTGGTGCTTGAGGCCAAGTTTGGCGGCCATGGCGCGCTGGCAGTTGCGGGGATTGTTTGCCTGACCTTCGGCATGCTGACGCTGGTGGCTGCGCCGGTGCCGGAGCTTGAGATCAGCCCACTGGTCGCCATCGGCGTGAGCGTGGCGTTTGGCATAATTACCGTCTTCCTGCTGCGCCTGGCCTGGCGCGCGCGGCGCATGAAGTCGCGGCTGGGCGTGGACGCCATGGTGGGCAGCCCGGCCAGCGCCATGGAGCCGCTCGAGCCTGAGGGGCACGTACTGGTGGAAGGCGAAATCTGGCGAGCCGTGGCCAGCCATCCGGTCGCCAAGGGAACATCGCTCCGCGTGATCGGCCATGAGCACTATTTGCTGCGCGTGGAACCGGCGGAGCATGTTCATCTTGTAGATGCGCACCAATAGCCATAGAGGTTTCAGCGAGGCTCGGCAGGAGTACAATCCGTGCTGAGAGAGGGCAAGTGAAATGATCGCAACTCCGGTACTGGTTGTCATCGCCATTCTTGTTTTGTATCTGCTCAATTCCATCAAGATTCTGCGCGAATACGAACGCGGCGTGATCTTCCGCCTGGGCCGCGCCCTGCCCGTGCCAAAAGGGCCGGGGATCATCTTCGTTTTCAGGCCGTTCGATCAGATTGTGCGCATCTCGCTGCGGCAGGATGTACTTGAGGTGCCACCGCAGGACATCATCACGCGCGACAACGTAACCTTGAAGGTGAACGCGGTAGTGACGCTTTACGTGGTCAACCCCAACGACGCCGCAATCAAAGTAGCCAACTACGTCTACCAGACATCGCAGTTTGCGCAGACCACGCTGCGCTCGGTGTTGGGCGAGGTGGAACTGGACACGCTGCTCAGCCATCGCGACCAGCTCAACCTGCGCATCCAGAGCATCATCGACCAGCGCACCGAGCCGTTTGGGGTTAAGGTCGTTTCGGTGGAAGTGAAGCAAGTGGACTTGCCCGAATCGATGCTGCGCGCCATGGCCAAACAGGCTGAGGCCGAGCGCGAAAAGCGGTCGAAGATCATTCACGCGGAGGGCGAGTTCAGCGCCGCGCAAAAGCTGGTGGACGCCTCGGCGCTTATGGCCACGCAGCCCATGACGCTGCAGTTGCGCTACCTGCAAACCCTGTCGGACATTGGCGTGGAAAAGAACACCACCATCGTTTTCCCGCTGCCGCTGGAGATGATGTCTCTGTTCAACAAGCTGAGCACACCGGTGGCTGCCAAGACTGTAGAAGAAAAGCCGAAGGAATAGGTGGTGGCGTTGCCGAACGAAACGGGGGACCGCTCGACGCGCTGTTGGGACGATAGAGGAGGACGCCTGGTGGAGAGTTGGACAGAATCCGGGGACGATGTATGAGGGGAGTTTTCGACGAGAGAGAGCTACAGCCGGCCGAACCCCGGCATGACACCGAACTCACGTTGAGTTCCACTACGCTGCTTCTGATCTTTTTCGGGCTGGTTCTGCTTTGCGGGCTTTGCTTCGGCCTGGGATATGCCACCGGTCATCACGGAACGGCGGACACCGCGGTAGTTCAGCCAGTGACAAACCCGCCAGAAGCGTCGCCGGTAGAAGGCGATCGTCCCAAGCCCGTGGCGGAGCAGCCGGAGGCGAACAGTGAGCCTGCGCCGGACGAGCCGGCTGACAACCAGTTGTCGAGCGCTTTGGACGCAAGCGCGCAAACGACCTCGGCCGCTCCGGCGGCTGCCTCGGCGAGCGCAGCACCGCAGGTAAAGCCGGCGCTTCCCACATCGGCAACTGCGGTGCAGGCGGGGCCGTTCACAGCATCGGCAGCGGTGCCGGAATCTGCATCCGCGGGCTCAGTGATGGTGCAGATCGCCGCTGTCTCACAGCAGGAAGACGCGGACGTGCTGATGTCTGCCCTGCGCAAACGCGGTTATGCGGTTGCCGCGCGCCGAGAACCTCTGGACGGCCTGATTCATGTGCGCATGGGCCCCTTCAAAACCCGCGATGAGGCCGAGACGTGGCGGCAAAAACTTCTCAGCGACGGCTACAACGCCATCGTGCAGCCGTAGAGCGAAGGGCCTTACAACGCCCCATCCCAAAGCCGCAGCTCCGCTTCCTCGGGCTTGAACTCGATGCGATTCTGTGTATCGAAGATCATGGTGGGGCGTGTTGAGGAATCGTATTCGGGCCACGCGGGCACGCCGGACGCGGCAGGCGTCTCTCCGCGTAGAAATGCGATCCAGGCTTGATACATCTGTCGCGCAAGGTCCGCTTCGGCAGCGGCATTCGCGGCCAGCAGCGAAGGCCGATTCCAGACCAGGCGTACGTCGAGCGAGTGAAAGGCATATCCGCGCAGGAAGCCGCTGGTCTCAGAGAAATCCAGACGGTACATCCACGCGCCGCCGCCGCTCTTCAAATGCGCATCGGCGGCGCGCATCGAGGGAATCCAATACTCCTCTGCAGTGACCGCGCGAATGCGCAGTTGTTCGTCGCTCATCTGCGGATAAACCCCGCGGTATTTTTTGAACACCGGCGCGAATTTTTCTGGAAGCAGGTTGCCGAGGTCGGCAGCGATGGGGTCCTTTTCCGGATGGGGTCCGATGAACAGTGCGCTCTCGTCGCGATTGGTGCCGATGAGCAGGCGTTTGCCCTTACTCGATCCAGCTGCGATGGATTCAACCGGCGGCAGCGGTACCAGCGAGCCGTCGATCTGGCAGCGTAGCGGGAAATGCTGAGGCCACGCGGCGATGAACTGCTTCTGCACCTTGATGAGCGTATCGGCGGGCGCTGTGAGCACGGTGGAGGGTTCGGAGCCGGTGAGCGTGCGCCAATTGTCGCCGAAGCCAAGCGTGACGGTCTTGCTTTGCGCGCGCGTCCACACGCGCTCCGCGCCGCCGCTTTCGGAAATCACCTGGTGGAAGAGCGGCTGCGCGGAAGGCACGCCCATGAGAATGTCGGCCAGCTTGGCGCCGGCGGATTCGCCGCCAATGGTCACGTGGGCCGGGTCGCCGCCGAATGCGGAGATATTCTTCTGGATCCATGCGAGCGCGGCGATCAAGTCGCGCAGGCCGTTGTTGGCGCTGCCTGAATACTCCGCACCAAGGAGCGGTTCAAAATCGAGAAAGCCGAAGACGCCAAGCCGGTAAGCGACGGAGATGCAGATCACGCCTTCCTTGGTCATCTCCATGCCGTCATACATGGATTCGAATGCGTGACCACCGGTGAATCCTCCACCATGAATCCACACGTAAACGGGAAGGGAAGCATGACTGCCGGGGGCGTTGGTGGGCGCCCAGATATTCAGGTAGAGGCAGTCTTCGCTGTGCTCGATACCGAGTTCGCCGGACTGCATCGCAGCCGCTGCAAAGCGCGTGGCGTCGCGCTCGCCGGTCCATGGCTTGATGGGAACAGGCGCGCGAAAGCGCAGCGGCCCCACCGGCGGTTCGGCAAATGGAACTCCGCTGAATTGAAGCACGCCGCCGGATTGCTCGCCGCGCAAGGTGCCAGAGAGTGTGTGGATGATCGCGGGAGTCGCATCGGCGAGCGCAGAGAGCGGAGCGCAGCGCCACGCCATTGTGGCCAGGCCTGCGTTGACAAGAAACTTACGGCGCGATAGAGGCAGTTGCAGCATCGATCTTTCTTCTCCAGCACGCAGGATATTCAAACTATATCCGAGGGATGAAGGCGCTCAATTCCGCATCCATTCCGGCAGCCCAGAGGCAATGGCCGCGCGAACGGCTTCCGTCAGGTCCTCGCGCGTGGCAAAGTTGGCGGGATAGACGGGGGGATGGAAAACGACGTGCGCGATGCCGGGAAAGATGCGCTGGCTGCCCTTGGCCATCAGGGCTTCCGTGCCGAAGATAGAGACCGGAATGCAAGGTGCGGCGGTTTGCATGGCGAGATAGAACGGGCCCTTCTTGAAAGGCAGGAGGCGGCCGTCGGGCGAGCGCGTGCCCTCAACAAACGTGGTGATGTGGATGCCCTTTTTTAGCACGCGGCGCGCGGCGGCCACGCTCTCCTGCGCTCCGGCGGCGCTGCCGTCGCGGCTTACGGGAATGAACTCGCCCAGCCTGAGTGCCGGCCCAAAGACCGGAATCTTCATCAGCGAGCTTTTGACGAAAGCCGAGGTGCGACCGGGTATGCGCGGAAGTAGAGCAGGCGGATCGAGGTTGGAGACATGATTGGCCATGAAGATGCAGGCCGTTTTCGGCGGTACATTCTGCTGGCCTGTCACGACGATGCGAATTCCAACCGCCCAGTAGCCGATTCGCACGACGAGTTGCGCGGCGTTGTAGAGCGGCAGCGCATTGCCGGTGATGAACGCCCAGGGCATGAAGATTAGCGCCGTCGGCGCGCCGAGGAGAATGATGGTGAAAAGCAGGACGAGCGCACGAATCATGCCAGGTTTTTCCCATGGGCGGTTTCGGGGAATCGCTCCCTAAGGCGCGCGGGCAGTTTCTCATAAATGCCGTCAAACGCGCCATTGGACAGGATCGCGACTACGTCGCCAGCTTCGAGCTGAGGCGCGATGGCGTCGACAATCGCGTTTCCGTCGGCGTACAGTTCGGCTTGAGAGCCTTCTGCCCGCAGGGCTTCGACCACGTCTTCAGGGTGCAGCCGTTCGGCGTCTGGAATGCGCTGCTGCTGATAGACGCCGGCCAGCGCGACGCGGTCTGCGAGCCTGAGGCTGGCCATCAGATCAGATTGAAGCACCTTGCGGCGAAGCGTGTTCGAGCGCGGCTCGAGCACGGCCCACAAGCGCGATTGCGGATAGACCGAGCGCAATGCGCGCAGTGTTTCGCGGATGGCGGTGGGGTGGTGTGCGAAGTCGTCGATGATGGTAATGCCGTTGATCACCCCGCGCACCTCGAGCCGGCGCTTCACGCTCTTGAAACTGGCCAGAGCCTCCTTGATTGATTCCTTGCCGATGCCTGTGCCGGATGCGAGCGCGGCTGCGGCTGTCGCGTTCAGTGCATTGTGCTCGCCGGCGAGTTGCATTTCGAATTCGCACCAAAGCGCGCCGCTCTGCCAAACTTCCCAGCGCGTAAGCCCCTCTTCATGGCGCAGATTGCGAATTTGCCAGTCGGCGGTTTCAGTAAAGCCGTAACGCTCCACGCGGCAAAGCGCGGGCTGCAAACATTCGGTGACGTTTGTGCTTCCATCGTAGGCCACAATGAGCCCGCGGCGCGGCACCAAATTCACAAGCCGCTTAAATGCGGTCTTTACCGCTTCCAGGTCCGCATAGATATCCGCATGATCGAATTCGACGTGTGTGAGAATGAGGGCGTCAGGAAAATAGTGGAGGAACTTCGGTCCCTTGTCGAAGAAAGCCGTGTCGTACTCGTCGCCTTCAACGATGAAGGTGCGCGTGGGGCGCAATTGAAAGCTGGTGGCAAAGTTTTCCGCTACGCCGCCGATGAGGAACGAAGGCTCGCGATGCGAATCACGCTTCGATGCAACCTGGTAGATCCATGCAAGCATGCTGGTGGTGGTCGTCTTTCCGTGCGTTCCCGCGACCACGAAGGACTCGCGCCCGGCGAGAAATTCCTCATGCAGCAGCGCGGCCATGGAAGTAAAGGGAATGCGCCGATCAAGCACGCACTCCACTTCCGGATTCCCGCGCGACAGCGCATTTCCAATCACCACAAGGTCCGGGGCGGGCGACAGATTCGATTCGGCGAAGCCTTCGAGCACCGGAATGCCGAGCGAGCGCAGAAGATCGCTCATGGGCGGATAGGCAGCTCTGTCCGAACCGGTAATGCGATGTCCCTGTAACTGCAACAGTCCCGCGAGCGAAGCCATTGCCGTTCCGCAGATCCCGCTCAAGTGAATGTGGCGTGGCGATTGTGTCATAGCGTTACCGCCGTTTGCAACAGGCGCAGCTCGGACTCGTTAGCCGAATGCAATTCTGCCTCAACGCCGAAGGTGAGCGTGACATTGGAGCGCGATACGTGCCCGCTGCGCAGGCCAATTGAGATAGGTCCCTGAAAATCATCAAAGACGCGCAGAATCACTTCATCCAATAGTTCAGGCGCTGCGCCGGGCGAGTTGCAATCGAGCATTTCGCCGAAGACGATGCCTTTCACGCCGTCGAGCTTGCCGGCCTGGCGCAACTGCCAGAGCATGCGGTCGATTTGGTAGGGCCGGGCGTTCAGATCCTCCAGGAATAGAAGTTTGCCTTCCGTCTGCGGCTCATAAGGGGTGCCGAGCAGGGCAACCAGAATGCTGAGGCAGCCGCCGTAGAGCGTGCCGCGCGCACGGCCAGGATGCAGTGTGCGCATTCCTTCCTCCGTGCCGACTGAGTAAGGTTGTCCGCCAAGCGCCGCCCGAAGGCTGGGCAAATGCACACCACCTTCGCGCGAGAAATCGGCCGCGACCATCGGTCCATGAAACGCAGGCAGTTCAATCTGATCAAGCAGCCAGAGTTGCACGGCTGTCAGGTCGCTGTATCCGATCAAGGGCTTGGCGCTTTCGGCGATCAGGTCCAGGTCGAGCGCATCGAGAAGATAGTTTGATCCGTAGCCGCCGCGCGTTGAAAAGATGGCACGCACCTCATCGTCGGCGAATGCGTGATGCAGATCGCGGAGACGCATCTCCGGCGTACCGGCAAAGTAAAGCGGACCGCGGGTGAGAATATGATCGGCCGCCTGGGGCGCGTAATCGAGTGCCCGCAGTGCTTCCAGTCCGCGTTCTACGCGGTCAGGCTGCGGAGTGGAGGCCGGTGAGACAACGGCCACGAGAGCATCACCGGGAACTGCGGGGGGCTTGAGCACGAGGGTCACGCGTAAAATGCCTCTCCACGAGCTATGAGCGACGCCGGTCCGGTCAACCGCAGTTCGGCGCCAGGACCTTCCCAGGTTACCGTCTGGGCGCCACCCGGAGCCAGAACGGTGAGAGGTGAAAGACAGCTCATGAAGGCGGTAGCCGCGGTGGCAGCTGCCGCGGTACCTGTGCCCGATGAAGAGGTCGGTCCCACGCCGCGCTCAAAGACGCGGATCTCGATCTGGTAAGGGTTCAGCACGCGGACGAACTCCACGTTGGTCTGCTGGGGAAAATCGGGATGAATGCAAATCTCGGCGCCGATGGTTTGCCAGGGTTTTCCGGCTATGGCAAATTCGGCGTTGTCGACCACGATAACGAAGTGCGGATTGCCGGTGGAGACGCGCACACCGACAATGCGAAGGCCGCCGGCAAGCGTGACGGTATGCGGTTCAAACATGGGAACGCCCATGCCGGCTGTCACTTCCACGGTAAATCCGGCCATGGCGCTGAGGGCATTGATGCGGCACAGGCGCGGCCCTGCATCGGTGACGATCTCCAGAACGTCGCCGGGCTGGGAGCGGAGGAAATGGGCCATCCAGGCAGCGACGCAGCGAGTTCCGTTGCCGCTGATCTCGGCCACGGAACCGTCTGAGTTATGGAGACGGATGCGGCCCGATTTGGGACCGGTCCAGGCGAAGAATTCGACGCCGTCCGCACCGATGCTGGTGCAGCGTGCGCACAGACGCCGCGCCAGTTCAGCCCAGTTGTGGCCGCTGGCGTCGTCTTCAGTGACGATGAGAAAATCGTTGCCGCATGCGTGCGCCTTCGTGAAGGGGATCAATCGTCCTCCGGATCGCGAAAGGAGAACAGCTTTTCGATGACGGGCCGGGCGGTGAGCTCTGCGCGCAGGTGCTCATGCTGGCGCTTGGTGGCTGCGATGGGAAAGCTCACGCGTTGCAGTTCGCCGATGGTGTCGGTTTGAACATCGCTGAGGCGCTGCTTGGCGTGATCTGTCGCATCGAGGATGGCACGAAGCATTTCCGGCTGATCGTGTCCTCGAGCTTCATAGGTGACGGGATAACTCTTCAGGTTGACGTTCTGCTCAATGAACCCGACTGCAGCGAGCGCAACAATCACGATGAGGGCGCAAAGGGAAGCGGCCACATAGAGCCCCGCGCCGCAAGCCATGCCGATGGAAGCAACCACCCAGATGCTGGCGGCGCTGGCAAGGCCGCTCACGCGGCTGCGGTTGTGGAGGATGAGCCCAGCGCCCAGAAAGCCGATGCCCTGCACGATGTTCGAAGCCACCTGTCCCTTGTTGGGGCTCAGGTCTCCGGCCAGCACGCTGCCGAGAAGGGTAAAGAATGCAGCGCCCATGCAGATCAGCAGGTTGGTGCGCACTCCGGCGGACTTGTGTTTCAGCTCGCGCTCGAGGCCAATGGCAGCGCCGAGCCCGCAAGCCAGCAACAGGCGCCCAATGGCGCCGTTGGCCACCACCATCTGCTCCAGCCAGTTAAAGCTGTAGGGCTGCGCGAGGTTGGCGAGAACTGTGGACATTGGAAGTTTCCTTGAGCGATGCTACCACTGAGTATGCTCCATTTTTGCCGGATCATGCGCCGGGCGTATCGGAGACGTAAAGCGTTACCGAGGGCTGGCCGGGCGCGGAAAAGCGCCGGTAGATGCTCAGGCCGGCGGGATGAGCGTGCACGGCCTGGTCGACCTCGTCACCGTCGAAGGCCAGCACAAAAGCCGCGTGCTCGGCGGGTGCGGTGAGCGCGTCGCGATAGATTTCGAGGTCGCTTTCGTTGATGGTCTGGCGAAGAGGGATACCGGTGCGAGCCACGATCTGCGGATCGGAGGAAGTGATCATCAGAAGCACTCCATTGGGCTGCCTGGCGATAAGCGCGCGCAGCACCGGCGGAATTTCAAGCTCGTAGGGGCGGTGAGCGTGCATGTTTTTTGTGCCTTCCACATACACCAGCGGATGTTCGCGCAACATTTCATATGCATTGAATCCTACCAGCGCGAAGAGCGCGGCGGCGGCGCCAATGGTCCATTTCATTCTTGTCTTGCGCGATGCGAAGCGGCGAACGGAGTCGAAGCAAAACTGCGCTGCGAAGCCCAGTCCGAGCGCAAAAGCCGGCAGCAGTTCCAATCCATAGCGCAGGTTGTAATACGAATGCGGCCACCATTCGGGAAGAAAAATGGGCACTGAACCGTAAGCGACCGAGTACGCATAAAAGGGAACGGGCAGCGCCAGCAAAAGCGTCCATCGAAGTGCATGGCGGAGCGCCGTGAGCCACGCCCACGCCGTGCCCATTAGACTCACGGCCAACAAAGTATTGCCCCATGCTCGGGCGGCGGCGTCCATCTCCGCCGCCTTGACGTAAAACAGGAACGACACCCACGGATCGTGCCAGCCGGGGTGCGGCGGAAAACCAGGCACAGCGGTGCGGATTTCAATTGCCTTGGCAGAGTAAGGTCCGCGCGCGAAATAGAGCCAGTCGCCGAAGGCCGCTGAATTGTAGATGAACCACGCGGCGGGCGCAGCTGCCACCAGAGCGCTCGCCATCCAGAAGGCCTGCGAACGAAGTTCATCGCGCCGGGCCAGAGTAATGCCGATGGCCACCCACGCAAGCAGCGCCATGATCCAGCCGTCATAGCGTGTGAAGACCGCGGCCACAAGCACCAGCGCGATCAGCCAGAGCAGACGGCTGCTCTGCTTCGGGGCTGTGTCAAGGCCGGCGCGCCAATCCACCAGCCAAACAGTGATCCAGACCATCTCGCACAAAAACAGCGGCTCCGTCATGGCTGTCGTCTGCATGTAGAGAAGGTTTGGGTTGGCGGCAAAAAAGATCAGGGCAAGAGCCGCTGCCGAGGGCGGAAGCCAGCGGCGCGCCAGGCGATAGATGCCCATACAGGCGCCCAGAAATGCCAGCGTCGAAGGAAAAACGCCGGCAAGTCCTGTGGCCCACCAGCTATAGACCTGAACAAAAGGCAGGAGCAGAATGTGAGGAAGCGGCAGCCATACCGACCCCAACTGCGAGAATCGCGGCTGGTGCGAATCGAAGACGCGGCGCGCGATGTGGAGATGGGCGACGGCGTCGCCATAGTTGAGCAGCGCGCCGTTGCTCCAACTCCACGCAATGGCAATCAACGAGGCCGCGGCGCAGCAGGCCAGCACGATCAGCCACTCCGCGCGCGAGACGGCGTGCGGCGCAAAGGTCTGCCGCGAACTCGTTTCGTGCACGATAGGCCTTTCAGTCAAGGTGAGTCAGCTCGCGGAATACAATGAAACGCTCGTCAATCTCCGCGCGGGAGAGTTGCTGCAACCGCTCGGTTCCGAAGCGCTCGCAAGCGTATGAGCCCATCACGCTGCCATAAAACATGGCGCGCCGGAAAGCGGCTGGCGTGAGTTCTCCCTGTGATGCCAGGTAGCCGAAGAACCCTCCGGCAAAGCTGTCGCCGGCGCCGGTCGGGTCCACTACTTCTTCGAGAGGAAGCGCAGGCGCCCTGAATGCATGTTGCGGTTTCGCGTTCGAGAAACTGCGGTCGCTGAAAAACGCGGTGGCTCCGTATTCGCCGTGCTTCACAATCAGCGTATGCGGCCCCAGCTTGAGCACTCCGCGCGCCGCCTGCACCAGGTTGTTGTTGGCGGCCAGCATGCGGGCTTCCGTGTCGTTGATCAGCAGCACATCCAGGCCCTTCAACATTTCGAGCAGCGCAGGCCGGTGATCCTTGATCCAGTAATTCATGGTGTCGCCGGCGACCAGGCGCACATCGGGCATCTGTTCGCGAACGCGCCGCTGCAAGATCGGGTCGATGTTGGCCAGAAACAGAAACTCCGAATCGCGATACGCATCGGGGATCTTGGGATTGAAGGAGGCAAACACATTCAGTTCGGTGTTGTGCGTCTTGGCTTCATTCAGGTTTTCTAGATAAGAGCCTTCCCAGAAGAAGCTCTTGCCCGCGGCGCGCTCAATGCCGGTGGTATCGATCTTCCGAGCGTGAAAGACTGCTTCCTGCTCAGGCCCAAAGTCCTCGCCCACTACGGCGATGACGCGAACATCGGTAAAGAAACTCGCAGCGA
>Ga0302319_10002317_pt1 | contig 41340 bp, 40 predicted proteins | sample Bog_T0_2_FD_203319 | JGI IMG/M metagenome (GOLD analysis project Ga0302319, IMG submission 203319) | Peat permafrost microbial communities from Stordalen Mire near Abisko, Sweden - Bog_T0_2 | ecosystem: Environmental > Terrestrial > Soil > Wetlands > Peat | place: Sweden: Abisko, Stordalen Mire... | reverse complement strand
GCGGCTTTGACGCTTTGGCTGTCGATTACCGCAGCGGTGGGGCTGGCCTCTTTTCCCGCCAGTTCTCGCACCTGCACATACAACTCATAATGAATGCGTTCGAGCGTTCCATCCCAATCCCACAGTCTGAAGTACTCATATGCCGTGCTCTTTGGAACCAAATCCTTCGGAATGAACCGCCATTGACATCCCGTTGAAAGCACGTAGAAAATGGCATTCACAACTTCTCTGAGGTTGACCTCTCGTTTCCGGCCTCCGTGCTTGGCCGGAGGAATAAGGGGTTCGATCAGCGCCCACTCCGAATCCGTCATATCGCTCGGGTACCGAAGCCCCTTCCGATCGTAATGCTTGCGATTTTCAGGTGCCCACACAACCGGCCTCCCGCTGTTCACCCACCCATGGAATCACAAGCGATTCCAATGACTCAACATCTTTCTGAACGGCCTCTCAGAGGAAAGGCGACACGCGCTACCTTCATAGCCAAAGCCAGCCAGTCCTTCGACCCCTTCCTCCCGGAACAAACGATACCAAGTCCGGATCGTTTCAGGTGTTTCGAGGCTCATCGCCAATCACCCCATCCTCTCCTCGTCAAAAGCATACCAGAAGTCAGGGGCCTTCCCTCAACCGGCGTTACCCGGGTTCAGCAGGACTGTGCCCCTGTCCGACTCCCGCCCGATCCGTCGCCCAAGGCGACGTTGAAGCCGCGACCTCCCACCGAACGGGTCTCCCCCGTTACCCGTGTCTCCTTTCCGGCGTGCTGTGCCCAGTACCCCCGGCGGATCGAATGGGTGCGCCCGTCGATTTCTTCCCCATCCGTGCGGCCTTCCTCGTTTTATGGGCGAGTCGGCATCCGCATCCCAACTTTCGAGGCATGCTCAGGCTTCACTCACGTTACGGCCCGTCGGATCGCTCAACCGCCCAAGGCGGCCTTCGTCACGAGGCTTCGATCCAGCCAGTTGCCCGGCCAAAACGCTCGTCAGCGACCAGAGCTATCGACAATTCTCTGGGTGGATCCTCCCTCCACTGGATACACGCGCCATCGGGGCGCACCACAAAAACCCTTTCATTTCAACGACTCATCGTAACCTGGCGCACATGGGCTGCCCCCCTTCAGCGGCGCCGGCATCCGTGCCGATCAAGGCGAAACCTCGGCGGACGCAGTCCGTGACCGCGTGACCTCATCGCTGCCGACCACCCCGACCATGACGTCACCCTGGCCAAAGACGGCCCGGTTGCGCCCGGCGATCTTGGCCTCATACATCCGACGATCCGCGGTTTCGATCATCTCGTTAACATCACGCGCACCATCGGCAAGCCGTTCGGAAAGCCCGATACAGACCGTCACCACCTGCCCATCGGGTCGGGCACCGAACCCCAGCTTGCCTAACCGGCCTACCACCAGCCGCGCGCCCTCGCGGTCGGTTCCGCTCAACACCACCAGAAACTCTTCGCCGCCCCAACGAATCAGCGCATCGCCCTGGCGCAGGCCCTTAAGCAACTGCGAGGCCACATGACGGAGCATCTGGTCGCCGGCATCGTGTCCGAAGCTGTCGTTGATTTGCTTGAAGCGGTCAACGTCGATGAACGCCAGAGTCAGGGGCAACTCGTTCCGCAAACAGTGACGGAACTGCCCTTCAAGCAACTCCATCCCCGCCCTGCGGGTGAGAGCGCCGGTCAGGGCATCGAAGGTTACCCGCCGAACCAGCGCGATCATATATTGCAACTGACTCATACCCGAAACCATTGCGGTTCCGCCAATCAGCAGCAGCAACCACATCGGACCGACCAACGAAGCCCAGTTCTCGGTATGAAGGTATACTTGGCCCCCAAGCATGGCCAGGAACACCACCAGCCAGCAGGCCGCCACCTCCAGCGCCGTCAGAGGAAAGATGCTGAGTCCGGCCACCACCGTATAGGGCAGGAACTCATAAAGATTCCTGACGAACCCGGACAGTCCGTTGGCGCTGGCCTGGGCGATGATCGGCACCGAAATCAAGTAGAACAGCGGCGGCATGAGCAGCAGGCAGACCAGCATGATCACGGCGGCCGGCCGCGGGTCAGCAATCTGGCGTGGCCAGGCCAGCGCCAGACAGATGCCGGCGGAAGCCAGACGCAAAGGGGCAATCGAGGTCCAGACCCAGCGATCAAAGGCCAGCGCATCGACAATGATCCACAAGGGAATCAATATCGCAAAAATTGCGGCAATCACCTGTATACGCGAGATAATCAGCGCCGCGCGATGACGATGGACATAGGGGCTGTGGCGCCACGGAATAACCAGATCGGCCGTTTCCCGCCACGAAACCTGGATCGGTGCAAATATATATTTGGGAAAGGCCATGTTGGGGACGCCGCCGGGATTGACACCGTGACGTTGCCGAGTTCTTCCGGCCAGCCGTCTTCGCGACCAAGAGTGCGATGGCCCACGGCCAGCGTCAAGAAAATAAACCGACCGAAAATATACCGCGCCGTGACCCTGACTGGCTTACGACGCCACCGGCCGTCCAATCGTTCGGGGACGTCCGGGAGAGGTCTCGGCGTGGCCCGATTCCGGCACTCAAAATTCAATCCGATCCATCTATTTAAGTCACTAATACAACTAAAATCAGAAGAATCGCGATAGGCGCATTTACCGGCAAAGCGGCGGCTGCCGTTGCGAAAGGCTCCGGTTGCTTTGCTCTTCGATGGCATTCCATGACGGCCTCGGTATGGTCCATACCCCTACGGCGCACGGGGTGACCTTGCCGTTCTGGAACAATGCAGCCCAGGGCCGGATACACACTTTTTTTCTGGCAATCGAGTAAGGGAAGGCTTGGCGCGTCGGCAAGATGGCCGCCATATGACGCGCCTTTCCGAAGGCCACGGACGCCGTCCTGAATGCCTCCGTAAATGACTCGGGTTCTTTTTGTGGGGCAGATGGAAGCGATCGGCCGATGCGGCGTTCCCCGGCGGCGCCGACCGTTGGCCGAGAAGGGGTGGCCAGCGGTCGGCGCCGAAAAGTCGTCGTGGGCGGAAAAGATCACGCCGCACACGAACGTCTACGACAATAAATCGCCAAGCTTTATCTGTTTTCGCGATAGTCTCCGCCGTTGACTGGTGGACAGCGAGAGCGCAACATGCTCACGTCGCGCGCACGGCTGGTCGCGCGGTTTCGCCGCCGACGTCGTCGAAGGGGCTCCATCGAAGGGGTGGCAGCGGCGGTCCGTGATGTTTACCTTTTTACCTCATTGCGAGGCGTCGGAACCGATACGCCAGTGATGGCAGCGGCCTCCGGCCGCGGTGGTTCGCGCTTTTGCGTTTTGGAACGAGGTCCCGTCATCAAGGTCATAAGGCTGCGTCATGTGGAACTCCGTCTGGCCCCCGCCCGTCAACCGGCTCGCCCTGATCGTCGGACTCCTGACGGTGTGTTGGGGCGTGCTGGTCTGGGAAGGTGGCAATGGTCTGGCCGCCGCACGGATCAAGGCGCTGGTCCAGGCTCAAGAGACCTTGATCGACGAACATGCCGACGCACTCAGCTATAACCTGCACCGCAGCCTGGCGTTTCTGCATGCCCTGCCCAGTCATTTTGCCGACGACGACGATGTCGTGGCCGCGCTGCGCGACTCGGCCGGGCGGGTTTGGCCCGACTCGGTCGACGTGAAGGCCCGGGCGATGGCTTTCCTGGCCCATCCCGAGCTGATGGCCATGTCGCGTTACCTGGCCAGGGAAGGTGGGCGTTTCGGCATTGATGTCACCTGGATCGTCAACACCGCAGGCGACTGCATCGCCGCCAGCAATTTTGATCAGCCGGAAAGTTTCGTCGGCACCAACTACCGCGACCGAGACTACTTTAAGATGCCGATGGCCGGCGCTCCCGGCCACCAGTTCGCGGTCGGATACAAGACTGGCATCCCCGGCATTTTCTTCTCCGCTCCGGTGGTTACGGACGGGCGGATTCTGGGGGTGGTGGTGATCAAAGTCGATATGGACAAACTGTCGCCCCTGCTGGGCAGCGCCGACTCGTTTGTGACCGACGAGTACGGGGTGGTGATCATGGCCCGGCGGTCAGCGTTGTACATGCGGGCGTTGCCGGAAAACCGGTTGGCCGAACTTTCACCCGAAGCGCGGCAATTCCGTTACAAGCAGCGCGAGTTCCAGCCGTTGGACATCAGCCGCTGGCCCGGTCCGCCCCGGGCTGCGGCGTTTCGGTTCGAGGACTCGGCTTATCCTTACCTTATGACCACCCGGGCAGAATCCGCCGAAGGTATGACGGTCCATGTGATCAGCCCGCTCGAGGCAATCGGCGAGATCGAGCGGAGTGTCCGCCTACTCAGGATTGCGGTCTTCATCGCCGGCACCACCCTGCTTTTGTTGGCGGCCGGGGCGGTTCAGTATGTCCGTACCTCGGCGCGGCATGTCCGGGAACTGCGGGAGAAGCAGGTCGCACTGGAGGCGGCAAGGCGACGCGCCGAAGCTGCCACCGAGGCCAAGGCGCAGTTCCTGGCAAATATGAGCCACGAAATCCGTACTCCCATGAACGGCGTATTGGGGCTGACGCATCTGGTCAAAGGTACCGAACTGACGCCGAGGCAACGTGACTACCTCAATAAAATTGAAATGTCCGCGGCCGCACTGCTTGATATCATCAACGATATTCTTGATTTATCGAAGATCGATGGCGGCAAGCTGGTCATAGAATCGGTCGCATTCAAGCTTGATATCGTGCTTGACCACGTTTGCAACGTTTCAGCGTCGCGGGTGATCGAAAAGGGAATCGAGCTTTTGTTCCATATTGATCCCGATGTCCCGAAAACGCTGGTCGGTGACCCGTTAAGATTGCGTCAGGTTCTTCTGAATTTGGTTGGCAATGCCGTCAAATTCACCGAAAAAGGCGAGGTCGTGCTGTCCGTCAACCGGACCGACCACGCCGGAGACAGCGTCACCCTGACCTTCTCGGTCCGCGACACCGGCATCGGCATGAGCGAAGAGCAGCAGCAAAGGCTTTTCCAGGACTTCTCCCAGGCCGACGAATCGATCACCCGCCGCTTCGGCGGGACGGGCCTTGGTCTCTCGATCAGCAGACAACTGGTCGGGTTGATGGGCGGTACCATCGGGGTCGAAAGCCAGCCCGGTGTCGGCAGCACTTTTTTCTTCACGATTCCCTTTTCGCGCGCGGCACCGAATGGACAGGGTGACCCGACTCTGCCGCCGCGACTAAAGGACCTGAGGGTTCTGGTGGTTGACGACAACGCAACCGCCTGTCTGGTCGAGACCACCATCCTGACCGAGTGTTCGATGCAGGTGGAGCCTGCCGCGTCAGGTCGGGCGGCACTGGAGTTGATCGAACAGGCCGACAGCCTGGGACGGCCGTTCGATCTGGTGGTCATGGATTGGCAGATGCCCCAGCCGGATGGACTTCAGACTGCCCGCATGATCATGGAAAACCACGCACTGGCGCGCCGACCGGCGGTAATCATGGTCACCGCTTACGGTGACGAGGACCTGCGATCCCAGGCCACGGCTGCGGGGGTCTCTGCGGTTCTGACCAAGCCCTTCTCACCGTCCCAGCTTTTCGATTGTGTGGTGTCGCTGTTTGGCGACAGTTGCCTGCCCACCGCCTCCCGGCCCGGCGCCGGCGGGTCGGCCGTGCCATCCACCGGTGGCCGGCTGCGTGGTGCCCGGGTGCTGGTCGTCGAGGACAACGAGATCAATCGCCAGATTGCCACCGAACTGCTGGGGCGGGTTGGAATCCTCGTCGACATCGCGGAAAACGGCCAGCGCGCCACGGATATGGTGCTCGACGGCGGAACCACTTATGACGCGGTGTTAATGGACGTCCAGATGCCGGTGATGGATGGCCTCACCGCAACCGGCATCATCCGCGACCGCTACCGCCGCGGGCCGCTGCCGGTCATCGCCATGACCGCCCATGCCATGGAGCACGAACGGAAACGCTGCCTCGACGCCGGTATGGACGACCATATTGTCAAACCCGTGGATTCCCGGAGTCTGTATGAAACCCTGGAACGCTGGGTACCTCCCCGTGACCCGATTCCATCTGATACGACGGCGCCACCCATCGATGACCCGATGGGTATCGACGCCGCCTGGCATCCCGATTCGTGGTCAGAGCCGCCCAAGCCGGCCGCCTCCGGTGCCGTCCTGCCGGCGCACCTGCCACCCTTTGATCTGCCCAGGGCGCTCGACCGCTTCGGCGGTGACCCGGACTTCGTGAAAACATTGATCATTTGTTTCCGCGAAAGCTACGCCGGAGCCGGCGCCGAGATGCGACGGCTGATCGACGAACAGCGGCTGGAGGACGCCCACCGTTTGGCGCACAGCCTCAAAAGCGCGGCCGGCTCCCTTGACGCCACCGCGCTGTTCCAGGCCGCCCGCAGCCTCGAGCAGGCGCTGCGGCCGATAGACCTTGAGGTCCTTTTCAACACCTTCGAGAGAGCGCTGGCCGAAGCCGTTCTGGCGGCAACGGCCGTAAAGGACGACCCGGACCATGCCGATCAGCCGTAAGCTCGCGGTGCCCGAAAGCCCGCCACCTTTGCTCAGGTCCATGACCCAAGCCCCGGAGCACACCGAAGGGATGGCCACACGACCGTCAGTTCGAGGAGTTGGAAATGAGCCTGAAAATTCTCGTTGTTGACGACGCCGAATACATGCGTCAGATGCTGGTCATGATGCTGAAGAAAATGTCGGTTCAGGACATAGCTCAAGCGGCCAGCGGCGAGGAAGCCCTGGAAATTCTCATGAAGGGCGGGATCGATTTGGTATTGCTTGACTGTATCATGCCCAAGGAAGATGGTTTCCAGGTGTTGAAGGTGATTCGGGCCAACCCGGATCTCGCCAAACTTCCGGTTATTCTGGTGACGGGCCATGCCGACGGTGACATCGTCGCCAGAGCCAGGATCCCCGAAACCCGCGCCGACGGCATCATCGCCAAGCCGCTCTCCCTGGTCACACTCGAAGGCAAGATCCGATCGGTCCTGACCGCCCGCAGCCGATCACGCTGACCGGCCATAGGGGGCGCCGACGGTTCGCCCTCCGCGAATCCGGCCCTTGCTCACCCTAGCGAAACAACGACTGCTGGTCGGCGGCAAATTGTGCGAAGCTGCGTGCTACCTGTCCGGTAACGTCCGGGACCGTCGAGGTCACCTGGGCCAAATGACCGGAACGCATCGAAAGGTACAGTTCTGCCACAGCATTTACCACCGGTAATGGAACGCCGAAGCCGAACATGGCGTCGCGTGCGGCGTCGACGCTGACTTCAATGCAACGGATATCCCGCCCTGCCGCCCGCCCCAACAGCGCCGCCACCTGATGGCTCGAGACCGCCTCCGGGCCAGTGAGGGCATAGATCCGATTCTCGTGCCCCGGTTCGCTCAGGACCACGGCCGCAGTCGCGGCGATGTCTTCGACATCGATGTAGCTGACCCGACCACCGCCCACGGGATCGTGGAACAATCCCCGGGTCCTCATGGACCCCAGGTGATTGTTGGTAAAATTTTGCATGAACGAATTCGGACGAAGGTGAGTCCAGGCCAGTCCCGAGCTTTCGACCACCCGCTCGGCCTGCCGATGCCAGCACCCCAGTAACAAGTCCTGGGGCCGATCGGCCCCGATGCCTGACAGCTTGACGAAATGACGAATCCCCGCCTTGACCGCGGCAGTCACCACTTGTTCGGTAACGACTGCCAGATCATCAACCAACGGTACCGCCAGATAGACTTTTTCGACCCCACGCAAGGCCCGCGCCAGAGACGACGGATCATTGTAATCGACCTCAGCCACCTCGGTCGCGCCAAGCCCCAGTAGCCGCGTCCGCCGTCGCGCGGCCGCCCGAACCGCCATCCCTCTTTTTGCCAGCACCCGAACCAGCGCCCGACCGGTATTACCCGTCGCCCCCGCTACCAGGATTGTTCCCCCCATCACAAGCCTCCCTGTCGGCCGAGGCTGCAATCCATACGGTTACGAGCCCGGCCTGGTTCCCTCCGACCTTGTAATTCTTCTTCATTGCCGACAGCTTCCCCGAAGCGCTCGGCCATCTTTCTTGTTGTTCTTTTGCCATTTCACCTGTCTCAGCGACCGTCCTCGCATTGGGCCATGCTCCTTTCCACCAATTGGCAAACATAGCCATTGCCGAATCGATAGCGGTAGGGCGAATCGCGATGAACCGCGATGCCGTTGGAAAATTCCAACCAGCCCGTGGAATCACGGTGAGCAGTGATCCCGTTCGAAAAAATCCCCGACGCCTTGTCGATACTGACACCGTTGCTGAACCGGATCTTTCCGGGAGCCTCTTCACTCGCGGTCAGCCCATTGGTACAGTTGACGGTACCCACGTCGCTGTCGACACACTTGACCGCCTGCGGCTGACCGGCGACCACCAGGGCGTAAATTGCAACCTCCAGAACGTTCATCGGACCTCCTTCACCTGACATTAACCGTGGCACTCGCCGCTCGTCCAGATCAACCCGATCATGCCCCTCAGGCACGTCGGCATCCCGCCATGCGCGCCACATCTTCGGATGTATCGATATCTGTGACGATCGAACCGTCGCCAATCTCTATTTCTACGACCGTCGCACCGGGGCATGCCAACAGCCGCCGCGCCCCCTCGTCACCGTTCAGCCCGGCAAACGTCGGGAAATGGCGGCGATCCCACAAGATCGGATTGCCGCGTCGCCGGCCGACCGTCGGCACACAGATGTCGCCGTCACCGGCAGCATACGCGGCAATCAGGCGATCAAGCACTGCCGGCCCCACCAACGGCATGTCTCCCAAGCAAATCAGGGCTGCATCAATCTCTGGCGGCAGCGCCGCCACTCCGGCCCGCAGGGAACCGGCCAAGCCCTGCGCAAACTCGGGATTATGGGCGATGATCACGGGCCGGTCACCAAGCGCGGCCTGCACCAGCGGCGCCTCATGACCGGTCACCACCACCACCGGGCGCGCCAGACTGGCCAGAACATGGTCGGCAACATGGGCCACCATTTCTTTATCTCCCAGCTTGATCAACAACTTGTTGACCATCCCCATCCGCACCGAGCGCCCCGCGGCCAGGATCACCGCCGCCACCCTGGGCTGTGGTCGCGACGTGCGGTCGCTTCCCCTCATCATTATGTCCCGAACGGTCATTCTCAGCCCCGCGACCCGCCGCCGCAGCACCGGCATGTCGCTCTCTTGCGCCCCCGAGTGTCGGCGCCGCTGGCAGGGGAAAACTTCCGGGCTTTCATCATGGGCGCAGGCGGTTCCTTGGCAAAAGGCGTCCCTCGGAGCGCCCCCCCCCCGCGGAGCGCATGGACAAAGCCGGGCGCGCGAGCCATGCTCTGCTGCTTCGAGAATACCCTATTCCGATGCCGGAGATGACGGCATCGGACTGTTCGGTCAGGCACCCATTCACACCGATCATGACCCCCGCCGAGTTCGACAACTTCACCCTGATGCTTGCCTCACTGATGGCCACCTTAATGGTCGGCCTGGGGGTAACGCTGGTTTTTCGTGTCGTGGTTCTGCCGGCGGTCAACGGCCTGCTTGGGGTTGTCGAAGCCGAGAGGCGCTATCTTGAAGTTGCGCGAAGAGCCATGATTATCCGCAATCGGGTGAGGGACTTGCAGGCCGAGTACCGGCAACTGGACTCGCAACGGAGCCGCCAGAACAGCGAGCTACAGACGATCCAGCGTCAAAGCGCCGCCGCCGCGACCCGCCCGCCCGATTTCATCCACGAACTCGGCGAACCCCGGGCCGGCCAGAGCAAATATGTCGCCCGCGTGTTGGTTCCGAGCGGATCGCCATTGTTGAAACCGGCCTCTGATCTTTACAATCCGATCTGGCGTCATCTCAATCTCGCCGAAGTTTGGGCGTCCTCGGTGGAGGAGGCGCGCCAGCACCTCGACCTGGCCTATCCCGACAAACTTGGGTACCAGAAGCACTTTCTCGACGGCCAACCCACCCAAGCCGGGGATCGCGTCCGGTGAGAAGCCTGCTGGTCTTGGTGATCGCCGTGATTCTGACCGCATGGTTCGGCGGGCTTGGGGTCCGGCTGTGGCGCGAGATCACCGAGGCGAGAGCCCGTTGTCGCGCCGCCTGGACCAAAGAACAAAGGCTGCTGACGGCGATCGAGCGGATGCTGGACGAAGAAAAGGCACTCACCGGACAGATCTATGATCTGACCGAAGCCGGCACCAAACTTCAGGGCCAGATGGAGAGCCTGCGCAGCGACGCTCTGAAGCGAAAGACCTCTGGTAGCAAGCGGCTGCTGGTGATCAACACCCGACGCCAGCCCGCCGACCGGGATTGGATCGTCACCCTGGTTTGCCTAACACCGGCCCGTCCCGACAGTCATCCGGCCGTCACCCAGGAATGGACGCGCGGTCGCGATTATCTGGTGTGGGCCAGAACCGAAGCGGAAGCGCGCGAGCGAGCCTTGCGCCGCTTTCATACCCGGCCGGACATGGTGGTCAAGGCCAGCGCCGCAGCCCCGCCCGAGCTGCTGACCGGCGAGGGCAGCGCCCCGGAATTTCTTCCCCCCCTTCCCGTCTCTTCAAAGGTGTCCCGATGATCCGTCCGAATCTCCGGCCCCGTTTCTTAACTCTGATTCCGATCCTGCTGTCCGGTCTGTTCCTGTTCACGCCGTGGGCCGCCGGTGCCGCCGATAGTCCCGGCGAGATGCGCTTCGGCCACTCGGACGTCACCATCGCCACCGCCTCCGGCGCCAGGTACCATTTCACGGTGGAAGTCGCCGAGACCCCGGACCAGCTCGAGCGCGGATTGATGTTTCGCGACTCGATGCCCGAGGACGCCGGCATGCTGTTCCTGTTGGGCATCGAAGACACTGCATCGTTCTGGATGCGCAATACTTTCCTGCCCCTTGATATGATCTTCATCGCCAGGGACGGGCATATCACCAACATCCGCCACGACGCCGCACCCGGATCGACGGCGATCATCTCGTCGACGGCACCGGTTACCGGCGTGCTCGAGGTTAACGCCGGGGTGACCGGACGGCTGGGCATCCATGCCGGTGATCGCGTCATCCACAGTGCCTTTCAATAGCCAGACCCCAAAGCGCAACGGGCCAGACGCACGGGCGGCGCGAAGGCCTTCCATCCGCCGACCGCGCCCCCGCCTTCTCCTATCGGTGCGGCGCGGCAGCGGCCTTCGCTCCCTGGTGTTTCATGGACTTGCCGGTGTCGACGGTCATGGTCATGACCAGAGTCAACTGGCCATCCATCACCTCAAGTTTCTTGGTATAGGACCGCGCGATAGGGACTTTTCGTTCGAGGCAATAATTGACCACCGCCGCGGCCACCTCGGTCGCATCAATCAGCATTTCACTGGTTGCGTTATAGTCGTCAGTTAGCGTTATTTTCGTAATAACCACCTCATCCTGGGCAATAAACTCGCAGCCACTGACCGTTCCAATTGGCAAGGTCATTCGGTTTTTTCTTTTGAAGTCGATAATTGCACTAATAAGTTCTTGATTGGAAAAAATAATGCAACGAAGTTCTCTCATTGATCGATCCTCGGTAACCCGTCGGCTATCTATGCCAGTGCTACCCCCAATAGCCGCCGGGACACCGCCCCCGAACCGGGCGGGTCGCGACAAGCCGGCCCGGTACCGACTTATCGGTGACGAAAAGATCGGCGCCCCGAGGGGTATCTACCAGATACCAGCCGACGCAGCTATTGCCATTGCGGCTTCGCCCCCGACAGGCCCCGTGTCCCCCGGCGCGGCGGGTCGTTCAATTATCCAAAAATCGCGTGTCTTCACCTGAACGCTCTGTTACACTACGTCATGGCCGACGATAAACTTACTGCCATTCACGAAGCTGAAGTCGAGTTGCGGGTCGTTCTCGGGACCGCGGTTTTGCGCGTCAGCGACGTGTTGAAGCTCGGCCGCGGCGCGGTGGTCGAGCTGAACCGGAACATCAGCGCCCCCTCGGACATACTGGCCGCGGGCATTCTGGTGGCGCGCGGCCAAGTGGCAATCGTCGAAGACCGGCTGGCCATCCAGATCACGGATTTCGTGAAGAGTACCGGTCAAAGACACTGAGACCGGCGAACTATCGCAGTGAACCCGCCGGCAGCGCTGGAGGCAACTGGGCGCCACCATCCAATGCGCCGGGTTCGCCCGGCGGCATCGGCAGGGGGAATACCAGTGACGCCAACGACTGGACACCCAGGGCGCTGATTGCGCCCAGGCCGCAGCCGTAGATGGCTTCGTTCAGCGGGGCGAAGGGAACGAAGTGCAGCGCCGCGGTCATCGGCTTCACCATGCCAATCGCCGTCATCGCCACAAAGATCGCACCGCTCATGGCGCAGTTGAGCGCGACCTGTCCGGTGGTCAGCGGCGGAAGCTGAAGCGTTGCCGGCACCTGAAGTTGTTCGGCCCGCGCGGTTCCCACCCCTGCCATCAGCACCACCGAAAACACGGCCACCACCAATCCACGCATCCGCCAACCCTTCCCTATAAAACCCTGCTGCGCTCCTTTGCCCGTCCTCTCACGGAAAGACCGGCGCCGCCGATGATATCAGACATCCCTCGGCCTTGGGAATGCGATCGATGGCACCGATCACAAAGAGGCAAAACCCAGATCAACATGCAACCGCGGCCTAAAAGGCCGCCGGTGGGAAGATTTAGTGATAGTGCCGACAGTAACTCTCCCGATAACTATCAGCCTGGCATATGGGCGCCCATGAGACGCAATATTAAACAAGTCTCTCCGTAATGCCTCCTCAACTCCATTTTTTTCGCCAATGCTGTTTTCGTGAAAAATTGTCCGATATGCGCGAATATCAAATGGTAAACGCGCAACATTCTTATTAACCATAATGATAACGCCTGCCCTCTAAATATTATATGCCTGCCTTTATACTCGAACTCCCCAGCAAAATCAACCCAGCTATATCCTTCACCATTTTCCATTTTCCGTCTCCTTACATCCCCGAACCGCAACAACCATCCGCCCGCCCCTTCGGGTCACGGGGTCGTCAAGGTCGTCAGCCTCTCCCATGCCGGCATCGGTGAGGATGCCCTCAACCGTAAACGGGCAATCCTTTGGAAAGAGCGCCGGCGGCAGTCCCGTCTCATCAATGGCACCGGCAGCCCGATAGCGCCGGACCACGGCAGATGAGGCACGCCTTCAGACTCGAACTTTCGTCCAGCAGATCGGCAATCTCAGCCCGGGCCTTGTCGAGCGCCACCGCATCTGGAACCGCCATTTCAACAAGTGCCGCAACAGCCGCTCAATCTCGCTGGCCAGTGCGCGCCTGTCGGAGCGGACCAATCCTTCGATCTTCCCGGCCAGGTATTCCGGGTCCAGCGTCGCCAGGTCGCCCGCCCGCAAAGCCGTCGCCTGTTCTGCTCCCCCACAGGGCAAAAAGTCCCGATCATAGACCGCGGGCATGCGCACGCTCCCCACCCGTCCACCAAGAGTCGGCCGATACTATCGGCTTCGGCCATCGCACACACGAAAAAAGGGCCGCCCCGAAGGACGGCCCCTTTCCGCCGTGACAATGGGAACCGGTCAGACCGAGTAGTACATCTTGTACTCGATCGGATGCGGCGAGGTCTCGAAGGCCAGCAGTTCTTCGGTCTTCAGATCGATGTACGAATCGATGAAGTCCGCCGAGAACACATCACCCTTCTCGAGGAACGCACGGTCGGCGCGCAGGGCGTTCAGGGCCTCACGCAGCGAGCCGCACACGGTCGGCACCTGGGCCAGTTCTTCCGGCGGCAGGTCATAGAGGTTCTTGTCCATGGCGTCGCCAGGATGGATCTTATTCTGGATGCCATCGAGACCCGCCATCAGCATGGCCGCGAACGCCAGATAGGGATTGGCGCCCGGATCCGGGAACCGGACCTCGACGCGCTTGCCCTTGGGGCTCGCGGTGTAGGGGATACGACAGGATGCCGAGCGATTACGCGCCGAATAGGCGAGCAACACCGGGGCCTCATAGCCCGGAACCAGCCGCTTGTAGCTGTTGGTCAGCGGGTTGGTGAAGGCATTCAGGGCCTTGGCGTGCTTGATGATGCCGCCGATGTAATAAAGCGCGGCGTCCGACAGATCGGCGTAACCCGAACCGGCGAACACCGGCTTGCCATCCTTCCAGATCGACTGATGGGTGTGCATGCCCGAGCCGTTATCACCGAAAATCGGCTTTGGCATGAAGGTCGCGGTCTTGCCATAGGCATGGGCGACGTTATGCACTACATACTTGTATATCTGGATGTTGTCGGCCGATTTGACCAGGGTGGCGAACTTGATGCCCAACTCGTGCTGGGACGGCGCCACTTCGTGGTGATGCTTTTCGACCTCGACGCCCATTTCGGCCATGACGCTGACCATCTCGGCGCGCAGGTCCGAGGCGCTGTCCACCGGCGGCACCGGGAAGTAACCGCCCTTGACCCCCGGACGGTGGCCAAGATTGCCGTCTTCGAACTTCTTGCCGCTGACGTAGGGGCCTTCCTCGCTGTCGACCTCGTAGAACACCCGGTTCATGCTCACTTCGAACCGGACGTCATCGAACACGAAGAACTCGGCCTCGGGACCGAAGTAAGCGGTGTCGCCGACCCCGGCCGACGCCATGTACTTTTCGGCCGCCTTGGCGATCGAACGCGGGTCGCGGCGGTACGGCAGGCCGGTCGACGGCTCCAGGATGTCGCAGAACAGATTCATCGTCGGCTGGGCTGCAAACGGGTCCATCACCGCGGTTGCCGCATCCGGCATCAAAATCATGTCCGATTCATTGATCGCCTTCCACCCGGCGATCGAAGAGCCGTCGAACATGATGCCATCGGTGAACACCTCTTCATTGATGGTGTCCACATGCTGGGCGGTGTGCTGCAATTTCCCGCGAGGATCGGTGAAGCGCAGGTCGACGTACTTTACATCGTTCTCTTTGATCAGGTCGAAGACCTTGCTGATGTCGGACATGACGTCAAATCCACAGACAAAGGTTGAAATACCGCGCCCGGCGGGGCCGGCCGTCAGGCCGGACGCCGACGCGGAAAGCAGATGTTTATGTCACGCCTTCCCGGCATAGACAACGCAGATACGGCTGGAGCCCACCCCCGAACCGACTATGAGCCAGCGGTTCGGGGCCAGACCTCGCAACGTCTTCCGGCCGTTAGAGCCTCCGAAGCATGGCGGAGCCGGTCAGATGGCGTCGGTGCCACGTTCGCCGGTACGGATACGGACAACCTCTTCGACGGGGCTGATGAAGATTTTGCCGTCACCGATTCGTCCGGTCTGAGCGGCGTGCTGGATCGCTTCGATCGCCCGCTCGACCAGGCTGTCTTCCATCACCACTTCGACTTTGACCTTGGGCAGGAAGTCAACCACGTACTCGGCGCCCCGGTACAGTTCGGTATGGCCCTTCTGCCGGCCGAAGCCCTTGGCCTCGGTCACCGTGATGCCCTTGATCCCAACTTCGTGAAGCGCGTCCTTCACTTCGTCGAGCTTGAACGGCTTGATGATCGCTTCAACTTTTTTCATCGGCTCACCCAAATGACAAGTTCAACCCCAGGCGTTCGTCGCCGTCCCTCACCGGGCGTGCATGGCGCGTGCCAGTAACGGCCATAACGGATATTGCGTCCATGGTACCACCTTCCGAGCACCGTTGCCGCCAACTTTTGCACCTATTGCCTAAATTATGGGCGCAATTAGGAGCAGCCTGCCGGTACGCCCTTTCCGGGGCGCGGCGGGACCGAGACGCACCGCCATCGATTCATGTCCCGAAGGCCACCGCCGCCCCGGCGCCCCTGATACCACGACGGATACGCGGATACGAAGGATGCGCTTGACGACCGGACCGGTTTGGGCTTAAGACCATGCCCCGGCGGCGACGGTAGCTCAGTTGGTAGAGCCCTCGGTTGTGGTCCGAGTGGTCGTGGGTTCGAGTCCCATCCGTCGCCCCAGTCTCCCCCCGGCATCGGACAGTTCGCCGGGCTTCGATTCAGCCCGGCACCACCGGCGCTGGTTCAATTTGGCCCGGTCTTCAGGTTCAGTCGCGCCGCCAGGTCTCTCAGGTAGCGGCGGTCCATGTCGGTAAACTCGTTGGCGGCGATGTCCGCGCGCAGATCGAGAAGTTCGCGCCGGGTCTCAATGGCCAGCGCCGGCCGCGCCAGCAAGGTGTCGATCAACTCGATCTCCGCGGCGAAGAGTTCGGCCAGATGCGGCGGCACCGGTTCCTGCTCGGCAAGCGACAAATCGCCGTGGCGGTCGCGAATCTCAAACGTGCTCACATCGACGTCGGGATCGTCGTAGTCCTCCAACCGATCGATGGGTGCGGTGCCGGGAGCGCGCACCAGCAGTTCGTCCCAACTGACGTCCGCGGCCTGCACCCGGCGGTTGATCTCCCGGGCCGCCGCCAGGAGTTCGGCATCGGTCTCGGCGCCCAGACGCTTCAATAGCTCGATGAAACTGGCCCGATCCAGGTACGGCATGCTCGCTGGTCCTTCTCTCTGATGGATTCGTGTCTGATGGTGATGCGGGCCGTGGCGAGGGTGGTACCGGCACATGCGGCCGCCGCCCCCGACTGGTCCGGCGGCGCTCCGGTGTCGCCGCAGGACGACGATACCCCAGGGCCGCCGCAGAACGACTATGGGAATAAAGTGAATGTGCTAAGGTAAGGTGTTCGCCCCGGCCGGAGGCCGGGCGCCTGCGGAGTTCGATCATGCCGTCGTTCGATGTCGTTTCCAAGACCGATGTTCACGAAGTCGACAACGCCCTGGATGGCGTGCGTCGCGAAATCGCCCAGCGTTTCGACTTCAAGGGCGCGAAATGTTCGCTTGAGCGGACCGAAAATATCATTACCGTACTTGCTGATGACGACCTGAAGCTGAAGCAGGTCCACGAGTTGCTGCGGATGCATCTGGTCCGCCGCAAGATCGACGCCGGCGCTCTGACCTTCGGAAAAATTGAAAAAGCCGCCGGCAACAGCGTGCGCCAGGAGGTGACGATTGTTCAGGGAGTCGGCAAAGAGCTGGCGAAGGAGATCGTCAAGGCGGTCAAGGATGGTAAACTCAAGGTCCAGGTCGCGATCCAGGGTGATGAGTTGCGGGTCACGGGCAAGAAGATTGACGATCTTCAGGCCACCATTGCCCTGATCAAAGGGCTGAAAACCGAGCAGCCGTTGCAATATCTCAATTTCCGGGATTGATACCGGCGAACCTGAACAATCACACGACGGGTATAACACCCCGGGATACCCCCCACTGACATCCCGGGTTCCAAGGGGCACCGCCCTTGGTGGGTCCAGGGCGAAGCCCCGGTCGGGGGTTTGGGGGCGAAGCCCCGGTCGGGGGTTTGGGGGCGAAGCCCCATGTGCGCTAGGTTACGATGAATCGTTGAAATGGAAGGGTTTTGTGGGCTCTGCCCACACCCGCAAAGGGCCGGTCGGCCCTTTGAACCCATGACGTGAATGAGGTCAAGGAGGCGAGCCTCCTTGCGGGTGCAGGGCAGAGCCCTGCAAAATCAACACAATACTGATATCCTAGCGCACGTGGGGCGAAGCCCCCCAAGGGTCAAACCTCCGCGGTATCGATGAACCGCCGTCCGGTCCCTTCCAGCACCGCGGCAGTCAGTCGCCCGGTGGCGTAGGCGCCGGTATCGACGCCGATGCGGTTGGGCAGCGAATCGGCATGCATGGCGATGGTGTGCCCGTGGACCACGACCACGCCGTGATCGAGGGTGGAGGTGAGGAACTCATCGCGAATCCACACCATGTCTTCGTCGCGCTGGCGGTCGAGGGCGACTCCCGGACGAATGCCGGCATGGACGAAAAGGTAGGTACCGATCATGGCGAAGGCCGGCAGGCGGCCCAGAAACGCCCGGTGTTCCGGCGGCAGCGCCTGACGCAATTGCTGCTGCACCGTCGGCAGCCGCAACGCCGGCGGCACCGTAACCGGCGGCCGAAGGCCATAGCTAAGCAGGGTATTGACGCCGCCATAGGTGAGCCAGCCGGGACCAGCGGTGAGATCGTCCAGGAACTGGAGCATGGTCGATTCGTGGTTGCCGCGCAGAAACACCGCCTCCGCCCCCGGCAGCGGACCGGCCATCAGATAGTCGATCACGCCCCGTGATTGCGGGCCGCGATCGATGTAGTCGCCGAGAAACACCAGCCGACAGACACCCCCGTCTTCCATGGTTGCCGCGTCGGCGCGGATGCGTTCAATCATCGTTCGCAGCAGGTCCAGGCGGCCATGAATATCGCCCACCGCATAGACCCGCAGTCCGGGAGGTAACCAGCCGCGAGTCGCCTCCGTTCCGGGCACGGACGGAGGCGAAGGCCGCCGCTGCTGCGGCGGGAGCCGGCTTCGGTCGGGGGTCGGCAACGGCTGCTCCCTTTCCTTGTCCCGTCCTTGTCCCGTCCTTGTCCCCTCCGGTTCCGACTTCAGGTGGCGGTGCCGCCCACCGTCAGCGCGTCGACCCGCAGAGTCGGCTGACCGACCCCGACGGGCACGCCTTGCCCGTCTTTGCCGCAGACGCCCACGCCTGGATCCAGCCGTCCGTCATTCCCGATCATCGCCACCCGCGACAGTACGTCGGATCCATTGCCGATCAAGGTGGCCCCCTTGACCGCCGGCCCGACCTTGCCGTCTTCGATCAGGTAGGCTTCGGAGGCGGTGAACACGAAATTACCCGAAGTGATATCAACCTGACCACCACCGAAATTGACGGCATAGAGTCCGCGCCTGACCGACGCGATGATCTCTTCGGGCGTGCTGCCGCCGTCGCGCATGACGGTATTGGTCATGCGCGGAATCGGATGATGGGCGTAACTTTGACGACGGCCGTTGCCGGTCGGCCGCGCCCCCATCAGGCGGGCATTCAGTCGGTCCTGCATGTACCCGACCAGCACCCCGTCCTCGATCAGCGTGGTGCACTGGCTGGGGGTCCCCTCGTCGTCAACACTGAGAGAACCGCGCCGGTCGTCCAACGTCCCGTCATCGACCACGGTCACGCCGGGTGCGGCGATGCGTTGACCCATCCGGCCGCTGAATGCCGACGTGCCCTTGCGGTTGAAGTCGCCTTCCAGACCGTGACCGATCGCCTCGTGAAGCAGGATGCCGGGCCAGCCCGGCCCGAGGACCACGGTCATCTCGCCAGCGGGCGCGGGAATCGACCCCAGATTGACCAGTGCCTGGCGCAACGCCTCGTCAACCTGGGCCTGCCACTGGGCTCCGCCCATGATTCGTTCGTAACCGTAGCGACCGCCGACGCCATAGCTGCCATGTTCCATCCGCTCGCCGTCACCCGCCACCACCGAAACACTCAACCGCACCAGCGGCCGCAGGTCGGCGACCCGACAGCCATCGGCACGGATGATCTGAACCGCCTGCCATTCTCCGAACAGGCCGATACTGACCTGCCGCACCCTGGGATCGCGGGCCCTGGCATAGGCGTCGATCTCTGCCAGCAACCGCACCTTGGCTTCGAACGGCACGGGGGCCAGCGGGTTGTCGGGCGAATAGAACTGCCGGTTGGTCCCCTGGGGAGGCGGGAAACCGACGCTGCCGCCATAGCCGGCATGGACCGCCCGTACCGAGGCCCCGGCACGGCGCAACGCCTCTTCGTCCAGCGTCGAGGCGTGGGCGTAACCGGTGGCCTCCCCGGCCACTGCGCGCAGGCCAAAACCATGACCGGTGTCAAAGCTGGCGCTCTTGAGCTTGCCGTCGTCCCACGACAGGCTCTCCGACTGGGCGTATTCCAGGAACAGCTCGCCATCGTCGGCGTTGGCCAAAGCCTCGGAGACAATGGCCTCGGTGCGCGCCAGATCCAGGCCGGCGTGGTTGAAAAACAGATCGTCGGTAACGGCAAGACTGCTCACGGCGAGGCTCCAGAACGGGACTTGAGGGACGGAACTTGAGGAACGGACGACTCGCGACCGGCTCCGACGTTCACACTTTTTCACGACATTGTCATCTGCCGCGATGAGAGTCGCCCGTAATCGCCCGCCGCCGTCCCGACTAACAGTGGCCCCGCCCAGGCCCACGGACAAGCCCGGCGCGACATCCGAAAGAGCCCGATCAGGCTTGTCTGACCGCTGTCAGGAACGAGTGCACGTCCTTCTGGAGGTCCTCCGATTCACCCGCCACCCGACCGGCGGCGCCACGAACCTGGGTTGCCGCGGCACCGGTGGTCGCCGCCGCCCGGGTCACGTCCGAGATGTTGGTCGTCACCTGCTGGGTTCCGAAGGCCGCCTGCTGAACGTTGCGTGAGATTTCCTGAGTCGCCGCCCCCTGCTCTTCCACCGCTGCCGCAATGGCCGCTGAAATCTGACTGATTTCGACGATGACCTTGGCGACACCGTCGATGGCCACCACCGCCTCCCGGGTGGAGGTCTGAATCCCGCCGATCTGGCTCGTGATCTCGTCGGTGGCCTTCGCGGTCTGGTTGGCCAGCGCCTTGACCTCCGAAGCCACCACGGCGAAACCCTTTCCGGCTTCACCCGCCCGCGCCGCCTCAATGGTCGCATTCAGCGCCAGCAGATTGGTCTGACTGGCGATATCGCTGATCAGGCGCACCACCTCGCCGATCCTCTGGGCACCGTCGGCCAGATGGGAAACCACCGTGCCGGCACGCCGGGCACTGTCCACCGCTTGATTGGCAACCTTGGTCGACTGCTCGACCTGCCGGGCAATCTCATTGATGGAACTGGTCAGCTCCTCTGCGGCAGCGGCCACGGTCTCGACATTGGCCGAGGCCTGCTCCGAGGCCGAGGCCACGGCAAGACTCCGGCCTCTGGCCTGTTCGGCACTGACCGACAGTGAACCCGCGGCTTCCTGCATCTGGCGGGCCGATTCCGAGAGGCTGTCCACCAGCCTGGTCACCTTGGCGTCGAACTCGGCGGTCAAGCCATCGACGCGCTGGCCCCGCGCCAGTTTGGCCTGTTGCTCGGCAGCCTGGGAGGCCGCCGCCCGCCGCGCCGCCAGACCGTTGCGCTTGAACACCTCAACCGCGCCGGCCATGGCGCCGACCTCGTCCCTGCGGTCGGCAAAGGGAACCTCCAGGTCAAGATCGCCATCGGCCATCCGACCCATAACCCCGGTCAGGGTCACCGCCGGCTGGGATATCAGACGACCAATGCCCCACAAGGCCAGCATCACCAGCAACAGGGTCACGCCTCCGACGCCCACCAACACCGTCTCGACCAGTCGGGTGGCCACGGTGACGGTCGCCACCGTCTGTTCTTCTCTGCCGGCGATTACCTTGGCCAGCGCATCCAGCCGGTCGCCGGCCTTGGCCCGAATCTGGGTCGCCTGTTTGAAATAGACATCGTTCGCGGTGCGGGTCAGTCCGACCACCTGATCGGCGGTTTTGTTATAGTCGTCGTTAAGTTTCTGGAACCCGTCGAGCCGCCCCTTGGCCGGCTCCCCCAGGCCGCCGGCCCGCAACTGGCCGATCAGGCCGTCGAACGCCACGTTCTCCTTATGGAATTGATCAAATTGCGTCTCGTCGAATACCGCAAGATAACGCCAGATGGCGATCCGACGGGCATCCAGAGCTGCCTCAAGCCGCCGAACCACAGGTGCGGCGTTTTGTCCCTCTGGTGTCGTATCCGCTTCCACCCCATTGCTCAGTGCCTCGAGCGCGGCCATGAGCTTCGGACCTTTTTCAAAAAAGTGCTCACGAGCTTCTAGTTTTTCGAGCGCCGCGTCCATCGAAACCTTTAGCAGAGCATCATAGTTCGTCCACATCTCACGAATTTCGTCGACCTCCCGCACCCCATCATCCGAGAGGTTGTGGCCACGCAATTCCAGCAGTCCAGCATTGACTTGAGCGTCGAAAGTCCGGGTTTTCTCCGCGGCCTTGGCCGCATTCTCCCGGGTTTGGGCAAACAGCAGGTCACGAATGGTTACGCCGATCTCTTTACTGGCGATCTGGGTCATTCTCGCTGCATTAACCGTGGTGCGGGCATCCTCAATGGCTTGGATCCCGGACCTGGTCCGCTCCAGCCCGTCAATCGACCATCCCGCCAGCACGGAAAAGAGAAAAAAAACAATCGCTCCGATCGTTCCGAGTTTATAAGAAACCCGAGCATTACGTAACCATGAAACCACCAGACACCTCCAAGAGATCTGCCGACCTCAGTCTGCCTTGTCTTCTCTGCGCTTCGGCTAAGGCGATCAACCGTATAGATAGCCTGAACCGGATAGCCGGCCAGCATGCCGATTTAATTTCAGGAGAAAAAAAGCGCCGGCGCCGCTTGGGACAGACGATATCTACGGGCCCCCGGGTCAGAACAGCAAATCTGAAATATCCGGCTGCTGCCCCGCCACCGGGCGGGCCCCGGTTCCGACCAGGGCCTGATCGGCGCCGGTGAGCAGATCCACCAGGGTCCGACCACCAATGACGGCGCCGTGAATCGAGCGTTCACTGGCCATGGTGTAATGGGCCTCGGTGAAGGCCAGAACCTCTTTGCGTGCCGTTTCCAGGGCCGCGCCGGTCAGATCAGGGGCACTGTCGGCGGCGAGTGCGCGCAGTTCGGCAGCGCACTGCTCCATGGGTGCGCGGCAACCGGCACCGCCGGCAAAGCCCTCGGCGGTGCCCCGGGTCAGTTCGACCAGCGCCCCGCCCCGGCTCCGAATCTCGTCCAACAGCGTCGCGACCTCGGCCCCGGTCCGCCGCAGGCGATCCACCGCCCGATCAAGGGCGGTCTTGAGCGCCAGCACGTCACCCTTTCCACCATCACCCGCTCCGGCTGCGGTACGGGACCCGGTGCCGATACCGCCGGCAACCGTGACCACCCGCCCCAGGTTGGCCGCAACCGCCTCCACCTGAGTCCGGGTCTGGGCGGCGTAGGCCTGAAGCTGCTGGGCGATGATGTTCAACGCCCGGCCACGGACCCCCATATTGCCGCATTTGATCGAGGCATTGAGCCCCATCAGCCGCATATCGCCGTTGACGCCGTTGAGCCCGCGCATCAATTCGCCGGCCCGGGCCGCCGCCGCGGCCACCTGGCCCAGACTCTGTTCGGCCTGCTCGCGACTGGCCGCGAAACGGGCGAACAGCGCACGCGCCGATTCCAGGTCCCGCTCAATGTCGAACAAGGTCAGGCCATCGCCGCCAAAACTCTCCTCGCACGCTGCCCCCACCGCCGGCACCCCGGCAGCCATCGCCCCCAGGCTGCGCCCGACGTCGTTGATTGCGGTGCGGTAATGCTCTTCGGCGTAGCCCAACTGTCGTGACTGAAGATCCGCGATGCCATTGACGAACACCGGACGCTGGCTTCGATCCAGCCCGGTGGCATCGCCAGCCTCGATCATTCCCGCGGCCACGGTCAGCGCCCGCTCCACATGTTCCAACCGCTGGCGGGTAATGTCGTAAATCTGCAGGTCCGAAACCAGATCAGCAATATGGGCAAAGAGCGACTGCAATCGAGACGGGAGGTCCTTGACCCCAAGCCTGGCCCGCCGCTGCCGCGCACGCATTTCATCCAGGGCAACGGTGAGACGACCGGCCACTGCGTCAAGTTCACGCAGACCCTCGGCTTCCACTGTCGTCTGCAACGATCTTGCTTCGACCGCAGCCGCCCGCAAGGCGGTCAATTCATTGCCTACTGCGGCGATCGTCTGCTCGCCACTGCTGGCCAGTCGGGCAATTTCCCGGGTGAACACCGAGAAATCGACGCCGCTGGCGTTGAGCTGGGCGGCCTCGATCTTGGCATTAATGGCCAACACCCGCACATCGAACATGACGCGGGACAGCGCCGTCAGCGCCTTGAGCATGACGTCGGTGGTCGCGACCATTCCGTCCAGTGCCGTCCCGGTCCCGTCCCGCCGATGTCGCAGGCCGCCCACATGCTCCGCCGCCTCGGTCAGGCCGCTCAGCATCTCCTCGAACTCGGCCGAAGCCAGCAGGGCACCGGCCGCCTCGGCCTGGGCCGAAAGCGCCGCCACCTTGCCATGGAGATCGCGCAAGCGGTCGCCGGTGGTCAGGAACACCGCCTCCAGCGACGGAAAGAAGGTGGCAAACCGCCCGGCCACCACCCGCAGACGGGCCGCCCAGGCCGACACCGGATCGCTGCCGGCATAAAAGTTCCCGATATCGGCGCTCATGATCCCTCCGCGCGCCGAACCGTCTCGCCGAAACCCTGGATGATGCCGGGCGGATGCGGCTTGAGACCCCGACGAAGCGCGCCGGGAAAACGGGCGACGGGCGGGCGGACGGACACCGCCGGCGGGATTCGGGACATCACGGGTTTCCGCGCTGTAAGGCCGTGCATTGATGGCGTCGTCCGATGATCAGGGAGGAAGGGCAGAACGAGCAGACAGGGCGAATAGTCATACCCGACGGTAAACGGTTGGAACAACCTGGCGCAGCGGCAGGGTCAGACCGGTCAGAGTCTCCGAATGCCCCATGACCAGATACCCACCGGTCGCCAGGTGACGGCAGATGCGCCCAAGAACCGCCGCCCGAACCGCGGTATCAAAGTAAATGATGACATTCCGGCAAAACACCACGTCCTGGCTGACCCGCATGCGGAAATCGGTGTCCATAAAGTTAAGTTGCCGGAATTCGACCAGCGCCCGCAGTTCCGGCGCCATTCTGATCTGGCGGGCGCCGCGGTCACGGCTCCTCAGCAGGTGGCGCCGCCGCAGTTCCGGGGCGATTCGTTCCGCCATGTCCTCGGAATAGATGCCCTTGCGCGCGGTCTCCAGCACCTGGGTCGACACATCGGTACCGAGAACCTGAAACGTAAAACCCGGTCGCGCCAACCCGAATCCGGCCAGCGTCATGGCCATGGAATAGGGTTCGGCGCCGATGGAGCAGCCGGCGCTCCAGATGCGCAACGGGCGCTCGATCCCGATGCCGCGCGCGCTCAACTCCGGCGCCGCGCAGTCCGCAAGCCATTGGAAATGAGCGGGCTCCCGGAAAAACTCGGTCTTGTTGGTGGTGATGGCGTCGATAAGGTCGGGCAACTCCGAGTCGAGCCCGCCCTCTTCGAACAGAAAGCGGCAATATTCCGCGTAGCTGCCCATACCATGCTGGCGCAGCCGCCGACGCAAACGACCTTCAACCATGGTGCGTTTGGTCGCCGGCATACGAATGCCCGCCCGTCGCTCGATCAGCGTCGCCAGATAGTCAAAATCCCGCCCGGTCAGGCGAGGACCGTCAAAGACCGTGTCCGGCATTTGGGCCTTGCACCCCTTTCAATGTCCGCAGGGATGACAAGCTAGTTCGAAAACAACCGCCGCTGCCATCAATTTTTTCTCTCCGACGAGGCGCGACGTCGTGACCTGATGGTCAGTGACGTCGTAATCGGCCGCATTAGTAGCGCTCGAATGCGGCATCGTCAGGATCCTTGCGGGGCGCATGTTCATCCAGCTTGAGAGCAAAGCCCTTGCCGGTGGGATGCGGCAGCGGATGATGGCCGTTGCCCACATGCTCGTAATGGCGCGGACCCGCCGGCGGCCGGGCAGACGCCGGGACCCGAGGCCCCGGTTCACCCGGGCGATGGGCCGGTTCCGCAACCCGATGTCCGGTTTCAATCCCGCGACGCACCGGCCGCTCAACCCGACGCCCCTTTTTTTCGGAGGGAGCCGCCGGACGGTGTTGGCCGCCGGCGCGAGCCTCCACGTCAGCCACGGAAAAAAAGGAAATCGTAACCTGAAGCTGCTGCGCCTGGGCCGACAATTCCTCGGAGGTCGAGGACATTTCCTCCGAAGCCGCGGCGTTCTGCTGGGTCACCTGATCCAGTTGCTGGATCGCGACGTTGATCTGCTCCGCCCCGGCATTTTGTTCCCGGGATGCCGAGGTGATGTCCGCTACCAGAGCGGCCGTCCGTTGAATATCGGGAACCAGCTTGGTCAGCATCTGCCCGGCCTGCTCCGAGACCCCCAGAGTCTCGGTGGACAGTGCGCCGATTTCCGCCGCGGCCCGCTGGCTGCGTTCGGCCAGCTTGCGGACCTCTGATGCCACCACCGCGAAGCCCTTGCCGTGTTCCCCGGCCCGCGCCGCCTCGATAGCGGCGTTGAGCGCCAGCAAATCGGTTTGACGCGCGATCTCCTGGACGATGGTAATCTTCTCGGCGATGGTTTTCATGGCCGCCACCGCCTTGCTCACGGCCTCGCCGCTTTTTCCGGCGTCAACCGAGGACTGCCGCGCAATTTTCTCGGTCTCGGTGGCGTTGTCAGCATTCTGCCGGATGTTGGCGGCCATCTGCTCCATTGAACTCGACGCCTCCTCGGTGGACGCCGCCTGCTCGGAAACCCCCTGGGACAGGCTTTCTGCGCTTGCGCTCAGCTGCTCGCTCCCCGCCGCCACATTCTCTGCCGCCGACCGCACGTCGACCACCACCTCGCGCAGCCGTTCAAACATGGCATTCAGGTGGTGGATCAGGTCACCGATCTCCTCCCGGCCCCGGTAGTCAACGGTGACGCCAAGGTCACCGTCGGCCACCGCCCTGGCCAAACCAACGGCCCGGGCCAGGCCCCGGGCAATGGTCAGCGAAATCCACAGCGCCACGCCAAAGCCGATGGCAAGGGAGGCAAGCGCCATGACCACCAGCAGGAAGCGCGAGGTGGCATAGGTCTCCGCGGCGTCATCAACCGAGCCTTGCAGGGACCGGCGGTTAAGCTGGATGATCTCGTCCAGCTTCGCGTCGATATTCTTTATCAGCTCATTGTTCCGGCCGGCCGACAACGCCTTCGCCTTGTCGTCACCATTTTCGACGGCCAGGTCCCGGACCTGTCGGTCCAGAACGACATAGGCATCCCAGGCGGTTACGAATCGCTGGAATTCGACCCGCTGCGCCGGATTGAGGTGGTCGCGAAGCGTCACGATCGTGGCTTCGATGGTCCGAAGCTGGCCCTCAATGCGCTGATTCTGGTCGCGCAAAGTGGCATCGTCTTCCACCAGAAGAAACGTTCGCTGCGCGCTCTGGATGCGCAGCAACTCGGCCGGCAATTCCGCCAGGGTGGTCGCGACCGTGGCCTCGATACCCGGCGCCGCCGCGCCGGCCACGCCCTTAAGCGCGTCAAAGGCGGTGGCAAAGGTTTCGTCGGCCTTCCCAAGTGACAATGTTATGGCATGAGCACTCGAATTCTGGGAGGCGAGCCGAATGGTCTCATCCTGCGACTTGACCAACTCCTCGTAGAATGGCGTCATCTCCTCCAATTTCTTACGACTTTCGCCCGAAGTTTGTTGGACCAGACCAGCCATGTCGGCCTGGATATCGCCTCTCTTCCTTTTGATATCGCCGGCCAGGCTGGCTATTTTCTGGTCATCGGTCTCGCTGATCATGATTTTTTCTGATCTCGCGAGCAAGGAAAGGTCGTTTTCCAGTGTCAGGACCAGCCGCTGCCCCAGCACCGGTCCGCTCACCGCGGCATCGAAACGCTGGTTCAGCAGGCCCAGGTTATCAATCGCCAAATACGCCGAAACTGCGGTCAGCAGCAGCACCGCCGCGAAAGACGCCGCCAGCCGGGCCTTGAGGGTAAAACGCATTGCAACACTCTCCCAGTAACAAGGACCCTGTATCATGGCCCGACTGTCACGGCACCAACATTCATGGCCCCGGTGGCTGCGGCGACGCAATCAAGGCAACGCCGTCCCGACCAGGAGGAAAATTCCGCCGGCGGTGTGGTGGTCGACGTTGCCCGGGTCCGGTCACGAACCTCCCGAAGTCAGGTCGTCCAGGGTAAACACCCGGTTCAGGTTAAGCACGATCACGAACTGGTCATGCCGACGGCCGATGCCCCTGATGATCTCGGAGCGCCAGCGGGTACCGATCTCCGGCGGCGGACCCATCTCTCCCGCATCAAGGGTGGTGACTTCATAAACCCGGTCGGTGAGGGCGCCCAACACCAGCGGCCGACCCTCGACCACCACCTCCAGCACCACGATCCGCGACCGCTCGGTGGCCTCCGCCGGCGGCATGCCGAACTTGACACGGAGATCGATCACCGGCACCGCCTTGCCCCGCACGTCGATCATGCCGCGGACCCAGAGCGGCATGTTCGGTACCCGACTGAACTGGCACAAATCAAGCACTTCGCGAACCTGGGCAACCGTGATCGCGAAGGTCTCGTCACCGACGCCGCAGGTCAGATATTGGACCGCGTCGTCCAGGGCGGCAGGACGAAGCGCGGTCTGTCGGGGCCGGGAAGCGGCAAGTTGGGACGCGACGAGTTGGGACATGAACTCGATCCTTCTCGAAAGCCGGGCCTTCTCGAAAGCCGGGATGGGTTACGCCGTCAGCTCGGGACGGGGACCGGTCCAGGCGACCTCTTCCGACGCGAAGACCTGATCAATGTTGGCGATGATGATAAAGTCGTCACCGCGCTTGCCGATGGCCTGGATGAAATCGGCCCGCCAGCGCATGCCGATCCGGGGGACCTCCTCCAACGCCGCCGCGGCAACCTCGGTAACCTCGTAAACCTTATCGGCGAGCGCACCGACCACCGTCGGCTCATCTTCGATCCGAACCTCCAGAACCACGATCCGGGTATCCGGGGTGTGGACGATGGGGGGCATCCCGAACTTGGTCCTGAGATCGGTGACGGTGACAACCTTACCCCGCACGTTGATCAGGCCCTTGATGAACGGCCGGCTGTTGGGAATGCGGGTAATCGGCATCACGTCGAGCACCTCATGGACGCGCTCGGTCGCTATGGCGAAGATTTCATCGGCCAGCCCGAGAGTCAGGACCTGCAAGGCGTCGCGGCCCCCGGTGGCAGCCTCAATAACGTTCGAAGGCGGCATCCTCGGCATCCTTGTGATAGGTGGGGGCATCCAGTTTCAAGGCAAACCCCTTGCCCGTACCGTGAGGCTGGGAGGAACGGTGGTTGTTGTCGGCGGCCTCGTGTTTCGCCCCGATACCCGGCTGCCGGGCCGCCGCAACCGATGGCCGGGCGGTGGCCGGCCGTACCGGTGACCGGGTCCGGGTGGCCGGCTCCGCCGCGGCCCGACGCCCCGGACTCCGCTCCGGCGCCGCCCGTTCGGGATGGGACGGTACCGGTAACGGCGACTGCTGGCGCTGGACCGCCGCCCGTCCGCCCTGACCCGCTTCGAGCAGAGTGAAAAACGAAATGCTCTCCTGCAACTGCCCGGCCTGAGCCGACAACTCTTCGGAGGTGGCCGACAGTTGCGTCGAAATTTCGGACAGTTGCGCTGAAGTCGCCGACAGTTCCTGGGTGGTCGAGGACATCTCCTCGGCACCCGCGGCGTTCTGCTGGGTGACCTGATCCAGCTGCTGGATGGCGACGTTGATCTGCTCCGCCCCGGTATTCTGCTCGCGCGAGCCCGCGGTAATGTCCGCCACCAGTGCCGCGGTCCTATGAATATCAGGAACCAGCTTCGTCAGCATCTGCCCCGCCTGTTCCGAAACTCCCAGCGTTTCGGTGGACAGTGCGCCGATCTCGGTCGCGGCAAGCTGGCTGCGTTCGGCCAGCTTGCGGACCTCCGACGCCACCACCGCGAAGCCCCGACCTGCTTCCCCGGCCCGAGCCGCCTCAATGGCGGCATTGAGCGCCAGCAGATCGGTCTGGCGCGCGATCTCCTGGACGATGGTGATCTTCTCGGCAATGGTCTTCATGGCCGCCACCGCCTTGCTCACGGCCTCGCCGCTTCTCCCGGCGTCAACCGCCGATTGCCGCGCAATCTTCTCGGTTTCGGTGGCGTTGTCCGCATTCTGCCGGATGTTGGCCGCCATCTGCTCCATCGAACTCGACGCCTCCTCCGTCGACGCCGCCTGTTCAGAAACCCCCTGGGACAGGCTTTCCGCGCTGGCGCTCAACTGCTCGCTCCCCGCCGCCACGCTCCCGGCTCCCGAAGCGACGCTTTCCGCTCCCGAAGCAACGGTACCGGCTCCCGCCGCGACGTTCGCGGCACCGGTGGCAATCTCCGCCACCACCTCACGCAACCGTTCGACCATGGCGTTCAGGTGGCCGATCAGATCGCCGATCTCCTCCCGGCCCCGGTACTCGACCGTGGCACTGAGATCGCCATCGGCCACCGCGCGGGCCAGGCCGCCGGCCCGGGCCAGGCCCCGGGCAATGGTCAGGGAAATCCACAGCGCCACCCCAAGGCCGATGGCGATGGAGACCAGCGCCATCACCAGCAGCAGAATCCGCGAAGCATCATAGGTCACGCCGGCGGCGGCCACCGCCTCCTTCAGCATGCCCTGATTCCGCTCGATGAGCGTCTTGGCGATGGCGTCGATCTTGTCCTGAAGCTCCTGATTCTTGCCCAGCGACAGATCAACCGCATGTTCGGAACCGTTTTCCACGCCGTAGGCCACCGCCCGCTTGTGCAGCGGCAGCCAGGTTTCCCAGGCGGTCACGAACCGCTGAAGAGCGGCGCGCTGGGCCGGCGCCACATGCTCACCCAGTGCCGTCACCTGAGCCTGAATGGTCTGAACCAGCTGGTCATTCCGTTGGGAATAATCGGTGATGGCCTTGTCGTCATTCAACAGGATCAGCAACGATTCATAATATTGCACGCGCTGAACTTCAGCGGGAAGCTGCGCCAGACCCGCAGCAAGCTGGGGATCGGCCGCGCTGCCGCCGGCCTCCTCAACCCCCTTCAGCCCCTGCATGACCGCATCAAACGCTTCGCTTCCCTTGCCGACCAGAATCTCGATGCCGCGGGTCGTCGAATTCTCTGTAACAAAGTGAATCATCTCGTCCTGGAACTTGATCAACTCGGCGTAAAGCGGGGTCATCTGGTCCATGATCCGCAAACCCTGCTCCGTCGCGATTTCCCGCAAGGCATTGATCTCGCCTTGAATCACAACACGTTGCGCAGAAATCCGTTCCACAACCTCCTTCATCTTCCCGTCATCGCTCTGCAACGCGAGTTCCTTCTCCAACACGGCCAGTTGCACCAGGTCTTTCCGCAGCTCCTGATAAAGCACGACCCGTTTGACCGGTCCGTTCAGCGTCTTCTCGAAACTTTCATTGACCGTACCGAGATTGGTCACGCCAAGAAAGGCCGAGACCGCACCCAGCAACAACACCACTCCGAACGCCGCCGCCAGTCGTGCCGTGATGGTAAAACGCATTGCCGTAACCTCCCAGTCTTCGAGCACCAACGGCCCGGCTCAAAATGCTTTGAACGTTGCCTCGCGGTCGCGGGCGAATTTTATCAGATGAGGCACATCGAGAATCAACGCCACTGCGCCGTCGCCGAGGATGGTGGCACCCGAAAAACCTTCAAGGTCGCGGTGCATCCGCGACAGCGACTTGATCACGGTCTGGTGCTGCCCGATCACCTGATCGACCACCAGACCGACCCGGGCATCGCCCATGGTGACAATCACCACCTTTTGGATCAGATCCGGGTCACCGGAAACCTCGAACAGCCGGCGCAGACGAATAAATGCAACGATTTCACCTCTTATGTTGAGGAAGCTGCGACCACCCGAGCGGAGATCCTCGCCGCGAGTAAGTTCGACGCATTCCTCAACCGCTGCCAGCGGCACCACGTACCGCTCGTCGCCGATCCGCACCAGCAATCCGTCGATGATTGCGAGGGTCAGGGGCAGCTTGAGGGTAATCGCGGTGCCTTTGCCGGCCGTGCTGGCCACCTCAATGGAGCCGCGCAGGCCATCAATGGTGCGCTTGACCACGTCCATCCCGACGCCCCGACCGGAAACGCTGGTAACCGTGGTCGCCGTGGAAAAGCCGGCCTGAAAAATGCACCCGAACAGTTCGGCGTCGCCGACCTCCTGTCCGGCCTGAAGCACCCCGCGCTCTTCGGCCTTGGCCCGAATCGCCGCCCGGTCAAGGCCATGGCCGTCATCCTCAATGGTGATCAGCACCTGGGCGCCCGAATGCACCGCCGAAAGATGCAGCCGCCCGCCCGGCGGCTTACCCGCCGCCACCCGCCGGGCGGCATCCTCAATGCCATGGCCTATGCCATTGCGGATCAGGTGGACCAGCGGGTCATTCAGGCTCTCGATCACCGTCTTGTCCAGTTCGGTCTCTTCTCCGGCGGTGGTCAGTTCCACGTCTTTGCCCAGTTCCTGGGAAAGGTCATGGACCACCCGCCGGAACCTGCCGAACAGCGTGCCGATCGGCAGCATCCGAATGCTCATGGTGGTGTCGCGCAATTCGGCGGCCAGCCGTTCGATATCCTCGGAAATCGACTTCAGGATCGGATTGGCCTCGGCAATGGCCACCTGCATCAACCGCGCCTGGGCGATCACCAACTCACCCACCTGATCCATCAGGCTGTCCAGGCGCTCCGCCGGGACCCGGATGGTGCTGCCCGAAACCGTGGTCTCCCGCGCCCGGGTCGCTTCCCGAAGATGGCGCTGTTCGCCCAGCGCCGAAGCGACGCGATCCTCGGAAATCTTGCCCGACTGCACCAGCAGCGCGCCCAGTCGTTGCTGCCGCTCCAGACTCTCCTTGATGTCGGCCGCCGCGACATCGCCACGCTCCACCAGAATTTCACCGATTCGAAACCCGGCGTCGGCCTGATCCTCAATGGGAATCTCGTCGATGGAAAGTTCCGACCGGTCCGCGACGAACAGGAAAACCTCTTCAATGGCCGGACGGGGCACCTTGGTGGTCAGCAATACGTCCCAGGCCAGGTAACAGCCGGTCGGCTCCAGTTCCTTCAGGGTCAGCACGCCCTCGGTGATGGGAACCACCGTACAGGTGCCCAATGACCGCAACTCGTCCAGCAGCAGTAACGGATTGCATCCTGACGCGAAAACATCACGGTGGGGGCGGAAACGAATACGAAACACCCGCTCTGGCCCGGCAGCCGCCACTCCAACGGCCGATGGCGGCCTGGCCAGGTCGGACAGGCGCTGGCCGGCGCTTCCGGCAAGATCGTGGATCGACGCCAGCAGCGCCTCGCCCCTCAGGCGGTCAGCGGCCTCCGGCTGTTCCAGCAGCACCCGGATGTGGTCTGCCGCGGCCAGCGTCAGCGACACCAATTCCCGCGTCACCGCCAGCTTGTGGTTTCTTACCAGATCGAAGGTGCTCTCCAGGTGATGGGTAAAGGCGGCCAGGGCATCCCAACCGAACATGGCGCCCGAACCCTTCAAGGTGTGCAGCGCCCGGAACGCCTGATCGATCAGCGAGCGGTCTTCCGGTGCTGCTTCCAGATCGAGCAGCGCCCCCTCCAATTGGGCCAGCAGATCGACCGCTTCCTGCCTGAAGGTCTCCGCCGCATCCATCCCGCCCGCCATGCCGCTCTCCCCTCCCGTCCTGTCCGTTCGGGTCGTCGCTCCCGATACATGCCCTTCAGGAACCCGCCTCAGCCCAGCACCCGCTTGACCACCGCGAGCAACTGGTCCTGCTTGAACGGCTTGACGATCCAGCCGGTGGCACCGGCAGCCCGTCCTTCCTGCTTCCGGGTCTCCTCGGACTCGGTCGTAAGCAACACGATTGGGACGAACTTGAAGCGAGGCATGGCCCGAACCTGTCGAACCAGTTCTATCCCGTCGAGGTTGGGCATATTGAGGTCGGTGATGATCAGGTCGACCGGAGTCGCCTTCAGCCGTTCCATGGCGTCGCGTCCGTCCACCGCCGTCACCACCTCATAACCGGCATTCTCCAGGGCGAATGTCACCATCTGGCGTACACTCGCCGAATCGTCGACACTCAATATCTTTTTTTTCGCCATGATCCGGTCAAACCTCCCCGAGCCAGAACCTGTCGCGGGCGACCACCGGTTCGCCACCCACGCCGCCCCCCACCCAAAAGCCGGCGCCGATCAGCGCCCGCAGCAGCGCGCCGTCCGGCGGCGCCGCCAGACGAACCGCTCTTCCGGCCTCCCGGGCACTGTGCCGCAAGGCGATCAGCAACTGGAGCCCGGCCACATCCACCGCGTCAAGCCCCCGCGTCTCCAGCTCAATCCGACCGGCATCCGCCAGCACCGCCAGAAACTCGGTCCGCCGGGCCTCGGCTTCCCGAACCGTCAGACCTCCGCTCAGGACCACCCGTCGCCAGCCTGTTCCGGCCGCTCCCCCAACGGGCGCCGCAGGCCTGGCACCTTCTTCAGGTATGGTCATCCACAACCATCCGTTCATCTTCCGGCGTCATCGTGACACCATCGTTAAGGACACCAACATGGTCGATTTCGACCCATACCCCCTCACCTGTCAAGACAAACTGTCATACCTTCATGGTGAAATCCTGACTCATGGCCATGATTTCCGCGCCATCTGGCAACTTATCACAGTTACAGCGGGATATTTGTGCCTGTATCAGTCTTTTTGCGCGCAGGGGCCGGAGGTGGCTCAACTCCACCAGGACGTTTTCTAAAATTCTCCGATACCGCCGGCGCGCCATCACCATCCCAGATCTATTGGCGACTTAACAATCTTTAGTAAAAGGACTATCGTTGGCGCCGGGAGATTCGACCCTGGCCGTCTCTCTCTCCGGTCATGCCCGACATCGACCGGGGCGTCACCACGGGGGCTCCGCAAACCTTGCGCCGATCGGCAGGTCATGATGGTCGATCATATCGAAGGAACAGCATCTCCCGCTACCCTTAATTCGAAAAAACGATGCCCTCTGGTCGCCATCGTCGTGCCCGAGAGGGTGCCTGAGACTAAAATGTTGCCATCGGTGCCGAGCGAACAAGGGTAATTGGCCGGATTTCTCCCGGGAAGGATTTCGTACATGATTAAAAATTTTTCTATTTTCATGACAGACCTATGGGTTCTAACCCGCCCTTACTGGTATTCCGAAGAGCGGTGGTCGGCACTGTCATTGATGACAACCATTGTCGTTATGGACTTTGGTCTTATTTATCTTAGCGTTGTCGTTAACGATTGGCATCGGCTATTTTTTAATACCCTACAGAACTATAATTATCCGGAATTTGCCCACCAGCTTACGCGCTTTTGTGAACTGGCGACGATTCATATCCTGATGACGATCTGTCAGATCTATCTCAATCAGATGCTGGAAATTCGCTGGCGGCGGTGGATGACCGGCCGGTACCTGGAAGAGTGGCTGTCCGGCCAGACCTATTACCGTCTACAACTAACAGGTACCGATTTCGACAACCCTGACCAGCGCATCGCCGAGGACGTGCGCAGCTTCATCAACCTCACTTTCGGCCTGGCGCTGGGATTCCTGACCAATCTGGTCACATTGGTCTCGTTTTGCAGCATATTGTGGGGGCTTTCCGGGGCGCTCACCCTGCCTTTGGGCCAAGGCGGCCTGGTGATTCCCGGTTATATGGTTTGGATCGCCCTGGCCTACGCTGCGGGCGGTACCTGGCTCAACCACCTGACGGGCAGGCCGCTGGCCCGGCTCAACTTCGAGCAGCAGCATTACGAGGCCGACTTTCGGTTTTCCCTGATGCGGCTACGGGAAAATGCCGAAGGCGTCGCGCTCTATGGCGGCGAAGCCCAGGAAGGCCGGGGCTTCGCCGAGCGGTTTTCCCGAATCGTCGACAACTGGTGGGGCATCATGAATTGCCGGCTTCGGCTGAATTGCTTCGCCTCGACCTACAGCCAGGCGGCCATCGTGTTTCCGTATTTGGTGGCGGCGCCGCGATATTTTTCGGGTGCGTTCCAGCTTGGCGAGTTGATGCAGACCGCTTCCGCCTTCGGCCAGGTCCAGGGCGCGTTGAGCTGGTTCATCAACGCCTACGTCACCCTGGCCGAGTGGCGCGCAGCGGTCCGGCGCCTGACCAGTTTCCGCGCCGCCATGGTCGAGGCGCGGGCGGCGGTTCCATCGGCAGATCAAGGCACGGTCCCTGAGACTGGCATCCTCCGCACCGCCGGCGGCGACGCCAGCCTGCACATGGAGACTCTGACCCTGTCCCTGCCCCAGCGCCCGGCCCCGCTGCTGTACGCCGAACTGGCGTTGACGCCAGGGACCGCGGTGTTGATTTCCGGCCGCTCCGGTTCGGGCAAGAGCACGCTGTTCCGGGCGCTGGCCGGTATCTGGCCCTATGGTCGAGGTCGCATCCGGCTTCCCGCCGGGGCGAGAATGCTGTTCCTGCCCCAAAAGCCGTATCTGCCGATCGCCCCCTTGCGCGCCGTGGCGGCTTACCCGGCACCGGCCGAACAGTTCTCCGACGACGCCCTCAGGGACGCCCTCGCCGCCTGCGGAGTCGGCGCGCTCGGTAATCGCCTGGACGCGATCGACCTCTGGGGCCAGCGGCTGTCGCCGGGCGAGCAGCAAAGGCTGGCCATCGCCCGGGCCTTGCTCAACCGCCCGGACTGGCTGTTCCTTGACGAAGCGACATCGGCCTGCGACCCGGAAACCGAATCCGAAGTTTACCGGTTGCTGAGGGACCGGCTTCCCGCAACCACCGTCGTCAGCATCGGCCATCGCACGTCTCTGCATCCGTTTCACCAGCGGCGCCTGATGGTCACCCCCGATGCCGACGGCGTTGGCCATCTGGTGCCGATGCCCGGCTGAATGGTACCCTCTCGTCCTCGACAGTCGGTCCGATGACCTTGAGATCGGGTGACAACCATGTTCACGGTCCTGGTTCTGATGATGCTGGCGGCGATCGCCCTGTCCCTGTTCGGACGCGAGGGAGAGGAAGTCAGGACACGTCCGGTGCTGCGGCGTGCCGCGGTCCGGGCGCCGCGGCCAAAAAAGGCAAGGCAAGGCAGTGGCGCGGTCATTGGCCTCGCACTGGGTGGCGGCGTTCTGCTGATCCTGGCACTGTTGATGGACTATCACATTCTTTTCCAACCCGCGGCCCGAACGGCGACCTCCGCCGCACCGGTGCCGGCGGCGGTGCCGGCACCGGTTCCGGGTCCCGGCCCCGGCTGGAAAACCGACCAGGGCGTCGCCCTGCCCCCCTCCGGCTTCAGCGGCCGGGCGATTGTCCGTTTCGAGCAGGGCGTGACCGCCCGGGGTGTGGCAGTGATCGCCCACGGCCAGTTCAAAAGGGTGGGCTGGCGGATTACCGGTCAGGATGCCGCGTACTGTTTCCTCGACGTGGAGATCGACGCCCGCCCCAACCACCGGAACCTGGACCCGGAAGGCTATTCTTACGCCGATCCGGTTCTCGACGAAGGATGGCATGAGGCGAAAATAAAAGCCTGGTGCCCCCCGGACCATCCCAGCGCCCGGTTCGACATCTCCACCCGGAACGTCGACCCCGGCGGGCTGGCCGGAGACACCGCCGCCTGGACCGAAGCCGGCGACGACGATATCCGGCATCGTTAGGCCATACGCTGAAATACCCAAACTGGCAAAAGCCGCTCTTTCAGCCGCTTTTGCGACCGGATCACGTCTTTTGAGACGGCCACCGGACATGGCTGTCCAGCGTAACCAACATAGAGCCCACCACATTCCGGTCAAGCCGCGGTCCTAGCATCGGGGCGGCTCTGGAAAGTGGGCATAAACCCGAGCAATCCGCTCGGTTGCGAATTTGGCTTAGCCCGTTTCCCGACGCGCCTGACCGTAAGAATTCCCCTGAACCGGTGATCCAGACCGACCCGACGCCGCGTATCACTCACAAAACACCGCGGATTTACCGCCGGTCCGCCGCTACCGCGTGAAACGGTCACTCCGCAAGGTACAAAGGAAGGGAAAGAGCGATGGCCCACATTGATGATCCAGAAACCCAGCGCGCCAATCTGAATTTCATCAAAGCCTCGATGCGCGAGCCGCTGTTGAGCCGCGACCATGAGTTCGAACTGGCGATTCAGTGGCGGGAAGCCGGCAATGAAGAGGCGCTGCATGAGTTGGTGCGCGCCTACACCAGGCTGGTGATCGCCACCGCTTCGAAATTCCGCAATTACGGCCTGCCGATGGGTGATCTGGTTCAGGAAGGCAATGTTGGACTGATGCAGGCGGCGGCGCGTTTCGAGCCCGGGCGCGAGGTCCGGTTCTCGACCTATGCCGCCTGGTGGATCCGTTCGGCAATGCAGGACTACATTCTACGCAACTGGTCGATCGTGCGAACCGGCACCACCGCGGCGCAAAAGTCGCTGTTCTTTAATCTGCGGCGGTTGCGGGCGCGGATCGGCGCCGCGGCCTCGGGCAGCAGCCTGACTCCGGCCGCCCGGGAATGGATCGCGACCGAGTTGCAGGTTGAAGTTTCCGACGTTGAGATGATGGAAATGCGGCTGTCCGCCTCCGACCAGTCGCTCAACGCCCCGATCAGCGATTCGGGAGAGGACGACTGGCAGGACTTTCTGGCCGACAGCCGACCGAGCCCGGAAGACGTGGTTATCGGCATGCGCGACGGCGAAACCCGCTCGCGCTGGCTGGCTGAGGCGTTGGGCGAGTTGTCGCCGCGGGAACGAACCATCATCAACCAGCGCCGCCTACGCGAAGACGGCGCCACCCTGGAAGAATTGGGTCGCGAGCTGGGGGTGAGCAAAGAGCGGGTACGCCAGCTCGAGCACCGGGCGCTGGTCAAGTTGCGCGAATCGATCCTGCGCCGGGTCGAAACCAGTGCCGACCTGTTCGTAGACAACTGAGGAAAACCGGGGTCTGGGGCCAATGGCCCCGGTGGGGTCCAGGGGCAACGCCCCTGGTCACCGAAGGTTGTTGGTATCCTTCAGGGTTTCGCCCAAAAACCCTAACGTCCGCCCCCAGGCCAGCTTGGTTTCTTCACGATGGTAATGATTGCCGGTCGGATTGGCGAAGCCATGCCCACCATTATAGACATGGCTGCGAAAGTCGCGACCGGCGGCGGTCATTTCAGCGGTAAACCGCGCCACCATACTTGCCGGCACGAAGGTATCACGCTCGCCGAAATGACCGAGCACCGGTCCCTTGAGTGCCGACAGGCGAACTCCTGACGCCATCAGGAGTCCGTAGTAGATGACGGTGGCCTCCACCGGGGTCGCCAGCGACGTCATCAGCGCCAGCCCGCCGCCGAAGCACCAACCGAGCACGCCGACCCGGCCATCGCATAATTGCTCCTGACCGCGCCCCCAGTCGACCCAACCGACCAGAATCTCCCGGGCGGTCGCGCCATTGACCTTCGCCGACAGGGCCACCGCCTCATCGGTGGTCGCGGCGACCCGCCCATACATCAGGTCGACGGCCAGGGTGGCGTAACCGGCCTCGGCCAGATGCACCGCCATCGCCTTGATCGGGTCAGTCAGCCCCCACCATTCATGGATCAGCATCACCAGCGGCGCCGGCCGACGTTCCGGCAGGGCAAGCACTGCCGCAACCTGACCGGCGCCAGGCAAGCTCAGGGTGACCGATATCGGTCCGGCCGCGACGGCACGGCAGCTCTCAACATCCGCCAGCACGGTGGCAAGAGGCAGGCCGCCGACCATCGGCTCGACGACGGGTGGCGGCAACGCTGCGGCGCCGGCGTCCCCGCCCGGCGGGGGCAGCGACCGCCATCGTCCGGGCCAGAAACTCATACGGTGCATGCGCGTTGGCTTATCACAACAGCCGGGATACCGGCAAGGGCGCCGACGCCGGGACTCCGCCGCCATCCGGGGGGCAGAGATGACGACAGCACCCGGTCCCACCCTTGCGATGCCGACCGGGGCGTCCCATCTACAAAACACGGAAGTTTTTTGTTTTATCAACCTCCAACCGAGGGGGGCGGTCATGGGAGTCGTGAACCAACAGAGCTGGCTGAAGGCCAGGAGTTCTTGCAGTTCCGAGGACCTGTTTCTGACCAATTGTCTGACCACCCGGGCGGTTGGACTGTGGGCGGCGGACCTTATGGGGTGGGAGGGGGATCAGGCGACGGCCTATGCCGAAAAGCTGGTAACCGACTTCGTCAAACCCGGACCCCTCGACATCATCCAGAAGCTTCAGGCCGATTTTCGGGCCAGGGGCGTCAAGGTGAGCGACCATCGCATCAATGCGGTGATGGAGCAACACCGGGAGGCCGCCGGCCGACGGGTTTCGTTGCGTGTCTGGTCCCGAAAGCCCGGAGACGGTGGCTGGGAACGTCGGCGCTATCCCCGATTTATCCTGCCGCCGATGGTCATTCCGCCGCGCCTGAAGGAGTGGCTTGGTCGGCACATGGGAACCGGAGCCCAGGGCGACGTCATAGACGCCGGCCAGCCCTCGGTCAGGGGGATGTTCCGAATCGCCGTCGCCAATCTGCGCCGAATGGTGGCGCCGGCAAGCCGGTAAAGCGGCACCCACTTAGCCCAGCAGGCTATAAAGCATGTGGCCAGAGGTGAATACCAGGAACAGCGCGAAGGCCCGTCTCAGCAGCCTTGGATTGAGCGAATGGGCGAGCCGGGCCCCGATCGGAGCGGTGATCATGGCCGTGGGTGCGGTCAGCACCAGACCGAGCAGACTGACGAAGCCAAGGGAAAACGGCGGCAACCCGGGTGTGCCGACACCGGCCACCATGAAGCCCAGGGTTCCCGGTACCGCGATGATCATGCCCACGGCAGAGGACGTGGCCACCGCCCGTCGGATCGGGTAATTGCACAACACCAGCGACGGCACGGTCAGCGTGCCGCCGCCGATTCCCATCATGGAGGAAAAGGCACCGATCACCGCCGCGATCACGGCCTGGACCGCCGGACCGGGTAAGGTGTCGCGCAACCGCACCCGATCGCTGACAAAGGTCATATAGAGCGCCACCAGCAGCGCCACGGTACCGAAAATACCGGTCAGCACCGTGCCGCCCACCGCCCCCGCCGCCGCCGCTCCACACAACACCCCGACCACCACCGCCGGCGCCCAGCGCCGCAGCAAGGGCAGGTCCACGGCATCGCGCCGCAGATGGGAGCGGACCGCGGCAATCGAGGTGGGCACGATGGAAGCCAGCGAGGTTCCCACCGCCAGATGCATGGTCACCGCGGGATCGATGCCCATCAGTGTAAACAGGTGGTAGAGCACCGGCACAATGACGATGCCGCCGCCGACGCCCAACAGACCGGCAATCAATCCGGCACTGAGACCGGCCACCAGCAGCGCCAACGCCAGGGCAAGCACAAAAAGCGGATCGGGCATGGTGGAAACGCTCACACTCCAAAACAGCAAGGACCAGGACTGCCCCCCAAAACCCGAAGCCGTCATCGCATCGGGACCACCACGCCGATTCGAATCGCTGACCCTATTTCGTCGCGCTGGTCGGCGCCGGCAACGGGGTCAGCTTGCCCTGACACCACGGGCACTGATTGGCCGCACAGATCGCCGTGGTCACCGCAAGAAAAATCACGACGAACAAAGCCGCCAGATGGATCAGCCCGTTCTTCAGCCCGTTGCAGGGACAGCCATTCTCAGCCATTGCCATTCTCCTTCGCTGGATATGAGGTTACGGTTCCGATCGCTGGTAACGACCCTATGACACGCGATGGCCTATGGCAAGTGCCGCCGCGCCAGCCTGCCCGACCCAACCTCATGACTCCCCTCATTTTTTTCTGGATCTAGGTCGCGCAGATAGGTAAGGTAATGTTCATGCACAACCCAAGGCGATGTTGGTATAGAAATGGAACATGCAAGATTTGGTGGCTGGCACTCGA
>Ga0302319_10002316_pt1 | contig 41350 bp, 47 predicted proteins | sample Bog_T0_2_FD_203319 | JGI IMG/M metagenome (GOLD analysis project Ga0302319, IMG submission 203319) | Peat permafrost microbial communities from Stordalen Mire near Abisko, Sweden - Bog_T0_2 | ecosystem: Environmental > Terrestrial > Soil > Wetlands > Peat | place: Sweden: Abisko, Stordalen Mire... | reverse complement strand
TTCCCGCGACTCTCCTCCAAAGGCTGGTCCAAACCGTGTGCTATGCCGCCTGACGACTCGATACCTTCGCCTCGAGGCGCCGTCTCGAACCGGTAACCTCAAGAAACGGTCGGCGGAAAGCCGAGCTGAACTACTATGACGGTGGTTTTGGCGGCAACGGCTCCGGCCCGGGCCCGAACTACGGGATCACCTTCGGCGCCGACTCGCTGGCCATCATTTCCGGCGCGAACGGCGGCAGTGGCAACTTTTCCGGCGCCCCCTCCATGCCGACGACCGCGTATTTCCTGACCGGCCCCGGCGACGTGATGGATGTGCCGGCCGGCTTCAACGTCGGCTTTTCATTCTACTACTCCGCCATCGAGTTCCCCGGCGCCGTGACGGTATGGTCGGGCCTCGACGGCACCGGCTCACTGCTGGGCAGCATCAACCTGCCGGTGACCCCGAGCGGTGGCTCGGCCGAGTGTACCTATGGACAATACTGCCCCTGGTTCCCGACGGGCGTGGCGTTCAGCGGCACCGCCGAATCCGTGATATTCACCGGAACAGCCAACTACATTGGCTTCGACAACATCACGCTGGGTGCCAGCATCCCGCAGGGTACGCCCGAGCCGGCCTCGCTTGCGCTGCTGGGCGCCGGCCTGGCCGGCCTCGGCTTCGCCCGGCGCCGCAAGGTGGCCTGATCCGGCGCGACGCATCCGTATCGGTGGCGCCCTCCTCCGGGAGAGCGCCGCCGGGCGTTTCCGCCGCCGCGCTTGCGCGGCCCGGCAGACCAGTGCAGAGGGGGTCCCGACATCCCATCAGGGGCCGCCGCGTGTCTGACCGTCCGCTGATCCGCCTGCATCCCGGCCAGGAGCGCCGGCTCAAGTTTGGCCATCCCTGGGCCTATTCCAACGAAATCCACATGCAGCCCGAGTTCCGGTTGATGCCGCCGGGGTTGCCGGTGCGGCTGGAGGGGGATGACGGCTGGCGGCTGGGCTGCTTCGCGTTCAACCCGCATAGTTTAATCGGGGCGCGGCTGCTGGACCGCGAGCCGGAGGCGGTGATCGACGCCGGCTGGGTGCGGCGGCGGATTGCCGCGGCGGTGGCGCTGCGGGCGCGCGTCACCGACGGGCCGTTCCACCGGCTGGTGCATGCCGAGGCGGATGGGCTGCCGGGGCTGGTGGTGGACCGCTATGGCGACCTGGCGGTGTTGCAGGCCAACTCGGCCTGGGCCGAGCGGATGACGCCGGAGATCGTCGCGGCGCTGATTGCCGAGTTGCCGCTGCGGGCAGTGGTGGGGCGGAATGACTCGCCGGTGCGGGCGCATGAGGGGCTGACGCTGGAGGTAGCGCTGCTGCATGGCGAGGATGCCGGCGCGGTGGTGGAGGAAGGCGGGGTGCGGTTCGGCGTCGATGCGCTGGCGGGGCAGAAGACCGGGTGGTTCTTCGACCAGCGGCGCAATCGCGATGCGGTGGCGGGGCTGGCGGGCGGGGCGCGGGTGCTGGATGTGTTCTGCCATGTCGGCGCGTTCGGGCTGCGCTGCGCGTCGGCGGGGGCGGCGGCGGTGACGCTGGTGGATTCCAGCGTGCCGGCGCTGGAGCGGGCGCTGGCGGCGGCGGCGGAGAACGGGTTTGCCGCGCGGGTGCAGGCGCGGCGGGGGGATGCGTTCGACCTGATGACCGAGGCGGCGCAGGCGGGCGAACTTTTCGATGTGGTGGTGTGCGACCCGCCGGCTTTCGCCAAGTCGAAGAAGGATCAGGCGGCGGGGCTGCGCGCCTATGGGCGGATGGCGCGGCTGGCGGCACCGCTGGTGGCGCCGGGCGGGTTTCTGTTCGTGGCGTCGTGCAGCCACCATGTGCCGGTGGAGGCGTTCGCCGCGGTGATCGCCGAGGGGCTGCACCGGGCGCGGCGCGGCGGGCGGATACTGGCGACGAGCGGGGCGGGGCCGGACCATCCGGTGCATCCGCACTTGCCGGAGAGCGCGTATTTGAAGGCGCAGTTGCTGCAACTGGATTGAAGGATCGCCGGGGGGCTGCGGGTGGTGGACCGTGGGCGGGAAGGCTTGGGTTCACTTCCGCTCCGGGCGTGGCCGTCGCCGCCGGCTCGCTGGGCTTGCTTCCTCCCCGCCTTTCGCTTGCCGGTCACTCTGAACCCGGGCGCAGCGAAAGCCCAGGTTCCCACCGCGGAGCGCCGGGTCGCGCTGGCGACGGTACGCAGCCCGCACGTTGCGCGCGCCGTAGTACCAGAAACCGGCTCGGGTTGTCGCCCATCACCGCTTCCCACAATGCCTGGGTGCAGGGAGTGTCAAACAGCCAGAAACCCGCGGCAATCGTTACCTCGTGCTGTGGTCCTCCGTTATCGAAACGCTCTTCCTCCTCCGGAGGCGATCCCATCAGGAAGCGCCCCGGCGGTATCCAGCGCAGGCGCTGCGTTACCGGCGACCCGTCCGCGCCGGTCAGGCTGAAGCTCGCCCACAGGCCGTACTTATCCGAACCCCACCCATCGGCCCAACCCGGCTTCGTCAACCGGACCGGCGCAAAGCCGGGCGGCCATGCCGTGTTGCCGTCCCAAACGGCACCGGCAAACATCGACGGACGAAGCCCGCGCGTCCCGGCAAAATTCGCGCCGCTGACATCGGCATGGGCGAAATCGAAGCCGGACAGATCATGGCCACCGAAATCGGCGCCGCGCCAGTCGGCATAACGGTAATCGCTCCCGGGATCGAAACCCGCGATCCGGCCGAGAGCAACGACATCGGCGCCACCAGCCGCCAGCAGGCGGCGCAGGGTCCGCCGCTGCTCGGGTGTCAGCTTCACTTTTCACGCTCCCAGGTCAGCGTTGCCGAGCCTAGAACCATACCGCCATCGGCCGCGCGACGGCATTTCTGCGGGAACCGCCTGATAACCGCCTGCTGGTCCGGGGTTGCCGCCGGACCGGGCCGCCGGATCAGGACGGCAAGGTCGGTGTCGCGATCGCATTGCACACTGACCGTTACGCGCGGCAACCGCGGCCCCTCGTTTTCCATCTCCGCCAGAACCTCCAGGCCAGGCGGCTCGCCATACAGCACGTCGTCATCCTTGTGCCGCGGGCCGATAAACCGGGAACGGTTGCCGACCGGCGGATCGACGATCCCGTCCCGCTTCGGTTCCTGGCCGTATTTCGAGTTCACCTTGGCGTGGCAGACAACCGGATCGAAGACCAGTTGCGCCTGCTTCAGCCAGACACCGGCCTTGAAATCACCCTCCTCGACCCGCGAGACACCGAAACTCAGGCTGGCGAGAAGAACGAAGTGTTCCGGTGTGCTGCCTTGCGGCGCCTTGTCCAACGACAGGTCCACGAGTGCCGGCAGCGGCGTCTCAAGCGCGTCAACCAACGCGCTGTCGATCCCGGCCTTGCGCAGCACCACCCAAGCCGCTTCGAACGTCTCCCGCTTTGGCGGCAAGTTGCCAGCCATCCAGTTCCTAACGGTCCTGTTGCTGAATTTGCACAACGCAGCGAAGTCGGCGTGCGACCGTCCGATTCTCTCAGAGGGCTGTCGCTCCGACCAGCACTCGAAGCATTTGGAGAAAGACATTCGGAAAAACCGGAAATATTCACCCCGTTCTTTCGCGTTCCTGGTTGAGCCACGGCGCCGCGCCTTTCCGATCTGTCCGCTGTTCCTGTTGCCATGTCCGATTCTGTTCGCAGAATTGCCCATTGCCCGAGGCCACGAACCACGAGGCAAGGTATCATGGAACATTTTGATAGAACGACGATCGCCGCCGCCTATGCAAGCCTCGCCGCAAACGCGGCCCTGGCGGGAAGGACGGCCGAGGCCGTGCTGTACGGCCTGATTGCCCTGATCTACGGCAGCAGCCCGCCCGCCCCGCCGCCGCCGCCCGCCTGAAAGCACTTCCGTTTCGCGGTGTTTGATGATAAAAATGCTACCTCAAACGTAGATTTCACGCTATAGGGCGCCTGACCATGTGCTTATACGCGCAGCCATCGCCTTCGCGGCACCGCAAGCGGCGCCGGCATGGATTCGGCCGCGTTACGTCCTGAACCGTGGATCACGCGGGAAATTACAACGGTCTTGCTGTGGAGATCATGAGATGAACATCGCTATCGTCCGGCTGGCCCTGGCCATCGCCACCATCGGGTTGCCGCTCGCCGCGCAGGCGGCCGACGGTGCCCCCGTGCCGGCGCCGGCCGCCATCCAGACGGCAGCGCCGGCCGCCACGCCCGCGGCAGCGCCGGCCCCGGCCGACGCGGCCGTACCGGCGGCAACACCGGCACCGGCCGCCGTCGCCGCGCCGCCGGCGGTGACGCAGGTGGTGGACAATCCCTATGGGCTGGACGCGCTGTGGGCACAGGGCGATTTCGTCGCCCGTGGCACCCTGCTGACGCTGGTGATCATGTCGGCGGCCTCGTGGTACGTGCTGGTCACCAAGCTGTGGGAACAGTCGCGGCTGCTGCACCGCGCCCGCAAGGCCAACCAGACCTTCTGGAAGGCCAGCTCGGTCGAGGCCGGCGTCAGCACCCTGCCCGCCGGCAGCGCCTTCCATCTGGTGGCGGCGGCGGGGCTGGACGCGGTGGATAACCATGGCGGCTCGCTGGTGGAAAACATCGACCTCAACACCTGGGTTTCGCAGTCGATCCAGCGGGCGGTGGATCAGATCGTCAACCGGCTGCAAGGCGGGCTGGTGGTGCTGGCCACGGTGGGATCGACCGCCCCGTTCATCGGGCTGTTCGGCACCGTCTGGGGCATCTACCACGCGCTGACCGCCATCGGCATCGCCGGGCAGGCATCGATCGACAAGGTGGCCGGCCCGGTGGGCGAGGCGCTGATCATGACCGCCATCGGTCTGGCCGTCGCGGTGCCGGCGGTGCTCGGCTACAACTGGTTGGTGCGGCGCAACAAGGTGGCGGTGGAGAAGGTGCGCAATTTCGCCTCCGACCTGCATTCGGTGCTGATCGGCGGGGTGCGGATCAACGCGCAGACGCGGGCCTCCGGGGCAAGCCGGCTGCTGGTGCGGGTCGCCTGACATGGCGATGCAGCTGGGACCCTCCGACGGCGGCGATGGCGAGGACGAGGTTCTTTCCGCGATCAACACCACGCCGCTGGTCGATGTGATGCTGGTGCTGCTGATCATCTTCCTGATCACCATTCCGGTGGTGATCCATAACGTGCCGCTGGTGCTGCCGAAGGAAGTCAATCAGCCGTTGCAGACCAAGCCGACGAACATCACCGTGACGGTGGACAAGGACGGCGCCATCTTCTGGAACGCCAGGCCGGTGGCCAACGGCGCTGCTTTGTTCGAGCTGCTGAAGGTGGTGGCGGTGCAGGAACCGCAGCCCGAGGTGCATATCCGCGGCGATCAGGAGGCGCGCTACGAATTCGTCGGCCGGGTGGTGGCCAACTGCCAGCGCGCCGGCATCGCCAAAGTCAGCTTCGTCACCGAACCACCCCCCAGGGGATAGCGAGGCACCGCCATGGCAATCGATTTCAACAAACACGGCGCGCACGAACCGGATGTGGTGGTGGAAATGAACACCACCCCGCTGATCGACGTGATGCTGGTGCTGCTGGTCATGCTGATCATTACCATCCCCATCCAGACCCACGCGGTGAAGCTGGACATGCCCACCGGCGACCCGCCGCCGATAACGGTGCAGCCCGAGGTGGTGAGCATCGATGTGGATTTCGACGGCACCGTGCTGTGGAACAACGAGCCGGTGACCAGCCGGGCGGCGCTGGAGGCCAAGCTGCTGACCGCCGCCAACACCCCGGTGCAGCCGGAGCTGCATCTGCGGGCGCACAAGCTGGCCGGCTACAAATACGTCGCCGCGGTGCTGGCCTCGGCCCAGCGGCTGGGGCTGAACAAGATCGGTCTGGTCGGCAACGACCAGTTCGCCGATGGAGGAGACCAGTGATGCCGTTTCGTCTGTTGTATATCGCGCTGGCCGCCTCGCTGCTCGCCACCGCGCCGGCCCGGGCGGGCGATCAGGATGAGGCGCTTCGCCCGGAAGTAGGCAAGCCGTTGCAGGCCGCCGAAGGGCTGATCAAGCAACAGAAATTCGCCGACGCCCTGGCGCAGCTGCGGAAGGCCGAAGCCGCCGCGCCGCTGTCGCCGCGGGAGACGGCGCTGCTGGAGCAGTTGCGCGGCATCGCCGCCGCCGGGTCGGGCGACAATCTGGCGGCGGCGAAAGCCTATGAAGCGGCGATCGCGGCGGGAAAGCCGGCGGGGGCGGAAAAGCTGCGGCTCACCCAGGCGGTGTCGGTGCTGTATTACCAGGCCAAGGACTACCCGGACGCCATCATCTGGGCCAAACGCAGCATCGCGGCCGGCGGCAACGACGAGCAGACCCGCACGCTGCTGGCACAGTCCTACTATCTGGCCGAGGACTGGCCCAACGCCGCCACGGCGCTGAAGGACCAGATCGGCGCCACCGAGCGTGCCGGCCGCACCCCCAGCGAGACGCAGTTGAAGCTGCTGGCCTCGGTTGCAGTCCGGCAGAACGATACGGCCGGCTACCAGGCGACGCTGGAAAAGCTGGTGGCCGCCTATCCCCGGCCGGAATACTGGGCCGATTTGATCCAGCGGGTGCGCACCCGGCCCGGCTTTCCGCACCGGCTGACGCTGGATGTGTATCGCCTGTCGCTGGCGGTCGGCGTGTTGCCCTCCGCCTCCGAGGTGACCGAAGCCGCCGAACTGGCCTTGCAGGCGGGTCTGCCGGGCGAGGGCAAGACCCTGCTCGACCGGGGCTTTTCCGCCGACCTGCTGGGTCGTGGCCCGGAAGCCGACCGGCAGAAGCGGCTGCTCGCCTTGGCGGCGCAGAAATCCGCCGACGATTTGCGATCGCTGAGCGACAGCGAACGGGAAGCCGCCACGGCCAAAGACGGCACCGGCCTGGTCAACACCGGTCTGGACTATCTCGGGCACGGTCAGCCGCAAAAGGCGGTGCCGCTGATCGAGCAGGGGCTTGCCAGGGGGGTTGCGAAAAACCCCGATGACGCCAGGCTGCATCTGGGCATCGCCCTGTATGCGGCCGGGCAGAAGGACAAGTCGATCCAGACGTTCCGCTCGGTGCAGGGGGGCGATGCCGCCGATCTGGCCCGGCTGTGGGCCATTCATTGCGGGTCCCGTTCGTCGTAGCCCGGCCCGGCGGAATTCCTCACGGCAGCGCCGGCCCGGGCACGGCATCGGCGCGCGACCGCTCGATGGCGACGCCGACAATGCCCGGGCCGGCGTCGAGCTTTTCCAGCCGCACGGCGACCTTTCTCACCCGCTGGTGGGCCAGCAGCATCGCGGCGATCTGTTCGGCCAGGGTTTCCACCAGGGCGACATGGCCGCGCTCGACCAGCATGCGGATGCCGTCGCTGATGATGTCGTAGGAAAACACGTCGCGCATGTCCTGGGTCGGCCGCGCCGCGCGGACGATGGTCACCTCCACCGCGAAGCGAACGCGCTGGGGGGCGGCGCGTTCGCGGGCATAGGCGCCGATGCGCACGGGCAGCACGAGGTCGCGCACGAACACCAGATCGGTGCCGGTGGCATCGGCCGTCATGTCCGGCGCGTAGCCGCGCGCGGCGAGCAGGCGGCAATCGGTTCCGGTGGCGCCGCGCCGGCTTTCGGGCGGAATCAGGGCGCGGATTTCCCGCACCGCGGCGGGGTCGATGGCGGCGGCGCGGCCGTTGCCGCCGCACAGGGCGCCGCGGAAGCCGAGCCATCCCGGCTCCAGCACCAGCAGGCGCGGCACGTCCGGCGCCTCCAGCGCACCGGCCAGGCCGCAAACCAGACCCTGGGCGCGGCAGGTGAGGACGAAATGGCGCAGCTGCGGAACATCCATATGGGCGAGCAGATGGCCGTCCGCCTTGTTGGCGGTATCCAGCATGGCGCCAGCAAAACCCAGCTCGGCGAGCAGCGGCAGCAGCGCGAGGTCCGGCGCATGATCGGCGAACAGCACCGCCATCAGCTTCACCTTGCCGGCGAAGGCGGCGGCGGCGCGGATGCGGGCCGGCAGATCGCCGCCGGGAAGGCAGCCGAGCCGGATGGTGTCCACCCCGGTCTCCGCCAGGTCGGCGACGGCGTCATGCACCGGCTGCGGCTGCATCGGCAGGTTGCCGAGGGCGACGCTGACCGAACGCCGGCCGGCCACGGCCGCCACCGTCCGGCGGATGACGGCGGCCGGCGCACCGCGCCCGGAGGGCTTGAGATCAACGATATCGGCGCCGCCGGCGATGACCAGGTCGGCCTCGGCGGGGCCGGTCACGCTGGCCAGCATACGGGTCATGCCGAGGCCTCCGCCCGTGGCCACAGCCCCCTGAAACTCTTAAGTAATGGGGTCAAGGGGCCTCCCGGCCCCTTGCGGGTCCAGGGCAGCGCCCTGGCCTTATCTTCCTTCAACCGATTGCCCTGCTGGTTCGGCCCGGCCCCCTTGATCGGGCGCCGCGCCTTGTTCATGGTGGGGTGATGAAACGTCCAAAACCCGCGGCGCGCAACGGCATCGGCCGGCGCTTGGTCATTACCGGACTGGCCGTGGCCGCGCTGCCGGTCCGTCCCGCGCGCGCCGAGGCGATCATTCGGGTCGGTTATATCCGCTGGGCCGAACGCCGCCCCACCATTTCGCTGCTGGACCGCCCCGCGCCGGACGACGGGCTGGCCGGCGCCCGCCTGGGGCTGGCCGACAACAACACCACCGGGGCGTTCCTCGGCCAGAGTTTCGAGCTTGCCGATGTCCCGGTGCGCCAGAACGACGACCTGCCCGGCGTGCTCGCCCGACTGGCCGCGGACGGCACCCGGCTGGTGCTGACCGATCTGCCGGCGGAGGGGGTATTGCAGCTCGCCGACGCCGCGCCGGGGCATGCGGTGACGCTGTTCAACATCGCCGCGCCCGACGATGCCCTGCGGGGGGAAAATTGCCGCGCCGAGGTGATCCACGTGGCGCCGGCGCGCAGCATGCTGGCCGATGCGCTGGCGCAATATCTGGTGTGGAAGAAATGGTCGCGCTGGGTGCTGGCGGTCGGATCGCATGCCGAGGACGCCAGGCTGGCCGAGGCCTACCGGCGCGCCGCCAGGCGGTTCGGCGCGCGCATCGTCAAGGAAATCACCTACGAGGACACCGGCGGATCGCGCCAGACCGATTCCGGCGTGGTGCAGACCCAGCAGCAGATGCCGGTTTTCACCCAGGGCCTGCCCGAATACGACGTGCTGGTGGCGGCCGATGAAAACGAGGTGTTCGCCGGCTACCTGCCATACCGCACCTGGGACGCCCGGCCGGTCGCCGGCTCGGCCGGGCTGCGGCCGGTCAGCTGGGACCCCGGCAGCGAGTCCTGGGGGGGCACCCAGTTGCAGGACCGCTTCGTGCGGATGTTCCACCGGCCGATGACCGGACTCGACATGCAGGCATGGACCGCCGTGCGCATGATCGGCGAGGCCGCCAGCCGTGGCGGTGCCGACCCGGCCGCCCTGCCACGGACCCTGCGCGCGCCGGAATTCGGCGTCGCCGCCTACAAGGGACAGAAGCTCACTTTGCGCGACTGGGACGGACAATTGCGCCAGCCGATTCTGCTGTCGGACGGGCGCGGGGTGGTGTCGATCTCGCCGCAGCCGGGGTTTCTGCATCAGGTGACTGAACTCGACACGCTCGGGGTGGACCGGCCGGAGAGCCGGTGCCGGTTCAAATGAGGATACACCGCATGTGGGGCGTGGCGCTGCTGCTGGCCATGATTTTGCTGGCGAACCCGTTGCTGGCGGACGGGGCGTGGGCCGCCACCGCCTATGTCACCAACGAACGCGACAACAGCCTGAGCGTGGTCGATCTCGATCAGATGAAGACGGTGCGCACCGTGCCGGTCGGGCAACGGCCGCGCGGCATCGCCATCACCGCCGACGGGCGCGAAATTCTGATCTGCGCCAGCGATGACGACACCATCCAGATCGTCGATACGGCCACGCTGAAGGTGGTTGGCACCCTGCCCTCCGGCCCCGACCCGGAGACCTTCGCGCTGCACGCCGCCGCCAACCGGCTGTTCGTTTCCAACGAGAATGACAGCAAGGTGACGGTGATCGACGTGGCCAAGCGCCGCGTGCTGGCGGAGATCCCGACCGGGGTGGAACCGGAAGGGCTGGCGGTCAGCCCGGACGGCAAAACCATCGTCAACACCTCCGAAGTCACCAACATGGCGCATTTCTTCGAGGTCGCCAGCCACCGCATGATCGCCAGCGTGCTGGTCGATCCGCGTCCGCGCATCGCCGCGTTCCGCCACGACGGCGGCGAGGTATGGGTGTCCTCGGAACTCGGCGGCCGGGTGAGCGTGATCGATCCGGTGACGCACGCAGTCACCCACCGGATCGGCTTCGACGTTCAGGGCCTGCGCGCCGAGACGATCCAGCCGGTGGGCATCCGCTTCACCCGGAACGACGCCACCGCCTTCATCGCCCTTGGACCGGCCAACCGGGTGGCCGTGGTGGACACCAAGACGTACCAGGTCAGCAAATACCTGCTGGTCGGCCAGCGGGTGTGGCAGCTGGCGTTCACGCCGGATGAAAAATACCTGCTGACGACCAACGGATTGTCCAACGACATTTCGGTCATCGACGTGCCGGCGCTGAAGGTGGTGCGGTCGATTCCGGTCGGGCGCCTGCCCTGGGGCGTGGTGGTGGCGCCGTGAACGTCGCATTGCCGGTGCCCGCGCTTTCAGTGGAGGCGGTCAGCCACAGCTACGGCGCCCGCCGCGCGCTGCACGATGTCAGCCTGACCGTGCCGCAGGCGCGCTTCACCGCGCTGCTCGGGCTGAACGGGGCGGGCAAGACCACGCTGTTCTCGCTGGTGACCCGGCTGTTCCAGACGCAGCAAGGCAGCATCAGCGTGCTCGGCCACAAGGTGGCGCGGGAACCGGGGGCGGCGCTGCGGCTTCTGGGCGTGGTGTTCCAGGCGCGCACGCTCGATCTCGATCTGTCGGTGATGAACAACCTGCTCTACCACGCCGCGCTGCACGGCATCGGCGGCCGGGAAGCGCGGGCGCGGGCGGGGACGGTGCTGGCGGAAGCCGGGCTGGCGGACCGGGCGCGCGAGCCGGCGCGGCTGCTGTCGGGGGGGCAGATGCGGCGGGTGGAGATCGCCCGGGCGCTGCTGCACCGGCCGCGCCTGCTGGTGCTGGACGAGCCGACGGTCGGGCTGGATGTGGCCTCGCGCGCGGCGATCCTGCGGCATGTGCGCGGGCTGGTGCGCGAGCGCGGGGTCGCGGTGCTGTGGGCGACCCATCTGCTGGACGAGATCGGCACCAGCGACGACGTGGTGGTGCTGCACCAGGGACGGGTGCTGGCTTGCGGCACCGGCGGTGAGGTGGTCGCCGCCTCGGGGGCGGCGGATCTGCGCGCGGCGTTCACCCGCCTGACCGGCGGCGAGCCGGCCGAGGCGGCATGACCGCGCAACGTACAGTCCCACCGGACGGCTTCACCCTCGGGCAGTTCCTGATCTGCCTGCGCGGGATCGTCTGGCGGGAGGCGCTGCGCTTCGTGCAGCAGCGCGAGCGCTTCGTTTCGGCGCTGGTGCGCCCGCTGGTGTGGCTGTTCATCTTCGCCGCCGGCTTCCGCCAGATTCTCGGCGTGTCGATCATTCCGCCCTATCACACCTACGTGCTGTATGAGGAATACGTCACGCCGGGGCTGATCGCCATGATCCAGCTGTTCAACGGCATGCAGTCCTCGCTGTCCATGGTGTACGACCGCGAGATGGGCAACATGCGCATGTTGCTGGTCAGCCCGTTTCCGCGCTGGTTCCTGCTGGTGGCCAAGCTGCTGGCCAGCACCGCGGTTTCCATCGTGCAGGTCTATGTGTTCCTGGCCATTGCCTGGGCCTGGGGGATCGAGCCGCCGCCGCTCGGCCTGCTCACGGTGCTGCCGGCGCTGGCGCTGTCGGGGTTCATGCTGGGGGCGCTGGGCATGTTGCTGTCCTCGGCCATCCGCCAGCTGGAGAATTTTGCCGGGGTGATGAATTTCGTGATCTTCCCGATGTTCTTCGCGTCCTCGGCGCTGTATCCGCTGTGGCTGGTGCGGCAATCCAGCCCGGTGGTGTATGCGATCTGCCGGCTCAATCCGTTCACCTATGCGATCGAGCTGATCCGCTTCGCGCTGTATGGCGAGGTGGACTGGCCATCGCTGGCGGTGGTGACGGTGATGACGCTGCTGCTCACCGCCGGTGCCATCCTCGCCTACGATCCGGCGCTCGGGCTGATCGCGCGGCGCGGCGGCGGATGAGCCGCCAGGGCGTCATCCGGCGCCTCATCGAGGAAGGCGAACCGCGCCAGCAAATCGCGTTTGAACCGCCCGGCCGCCTCGCCATCCTTCGGGTCGGGCACCGCCAGATCGGCCGCCAGCGTCGCCGGGTGGCCGTGCAGCACCAGAATGCGGTCGGCGATGGCCAGCGCCTGGTCGAGATCATGGGTGGCCAGCAGCATTGTGCCGTGATGCTGCCGGGCGCGCCGGGCCAGCAGCGCCGCAATCTCGCCGGCCAGGCGGCGATCGAGCGAAACGAACGGCTCGTCCAGCACCAGGATGGCGGGATCGACCGCGAGCGCGCGGGCGATCGCGGCGCGGCGGGCCATGCCCAGCGACAATTCCCGTGGCAGCAGCCCTGCCGCCCCGGCCAGCCCGACGGCATCCAGCAAGGCGGGAATATCCGGCTCGGGCACCGTATCGGTCACCACCAGCCGCAGATTGCCGGCCACCGTCAGCCAGGGCAGCAGGCGGGGTTCCTGGAACACCACGCCGGTCCGCCGGCGCGGCAGGAACACCGTGCCTTCGAAATCGCGGTCCAGCCCCAGCGTCAGCCGCAGCAGCGTGCTTTTGCCGGTGCCGGAACGGCCGAGCACCGCCAGTATCTCGCCCGGATGCGCGGTGAAGGCGACGTCGCGCAGCACCACCCGCGCCGGCCCCCGGGGCAGGGCGAACGCCTTGCGGCGAACCCGGACGTCAATCGCGTCGCCGCCATGCATTCGCCCGCCGCTCCCATGGCTGCAACAAAGCCGCCTCGACCACCAGCATGATCGCCGCGAAGCCGAGGCCGTAGGCGAGGATGCCGGTGACGTTGAAATCCTGAAAACAAAGATTGAGTTCGAAGCCGACGCCGTTGGGCCGGCCCAGCAATTCCACCATCAGCACGATCTTCCAGGTGATCGACAGGCCGCTTCGCCCGGCCGCCGCCAGATAGGGGGCGAGTTGCGGCAGCAAAATGCGCCGCAGCCGCCGCCCCCGCGGCAGACGGTAAACCGCGGCGAGTTCATCGAGGTCCCGGTCGCAGGCGCGCGCGCCTTCGCGCACCGTGACCGCCACCGTGGGAATCTTGGCGATCGCCACGGCCAGGATGGCGGCGACCTCGTTCAGCCCGACCCAGATATAGCACAGCACCACCACCACCAGCACCGGCAGGTTCAGCGCCACCACCAGCCAGGGATCGATCAGCCGGTCGGCGCGGCGGGAGCGGCCGGCGATGCCGCCGAGAACCCCGCCGACCGCCATCGCCGCGACGAACGCCAGCGCGACGCGCGCCAGCGTGACCGCCATGTTGTACGGCATGTCCCCGGCGCGGATGGCCCGCCAGGCGAAGCCCAGCACCTGCGCCGGCCCCGGGAAAAGCTGCGGCGAGGCCACCAGCAGGGCACCGGCCCACCACAGCCCGGCCAGCAGCAGCAGCGACGCCAGGCGGTCGAGCGAACCGCCCGGCTGGCCCTCGGCGGTGGCCGCCAGGCCTTCAGCCATGCCCGGAAGGCCAGAATATCCCCTCGGGAAGCCGCTCCATGCCGCTGGTCGCGCGGCTGCCGCCGGTGCGGACCAGAATTTCAAACAGGCGTTGCGCCGCCTGCTCCTGCGCCGGCGCGTCCAGATGGGCGACGCCGTCGATGAAGCGGCGGCGCAGACTGGCGAACAAGGCGTCGTCGGGCGCCTCCATGAGCGGGCGGATCGGCTGCCATTCGTCTGGCGAGGAAACCAGCCGCGCCTCGGCGGCGGCGACGGCGGCGAGCAGGCCATCGATGGCGGCGGGGCGTTGCCGCGCCCAGTCCTCGTGGAAAACAAAGCCGATCAGGCTGAGATGGTCCGGCAGGCCGAGACGGTGGGCGCACTCGGCGACCGACACCAGCTCGCGGCACCCGGCCGCTTCCAGCCGGGCGGCGAAGTTCCAGAAGGTCAGCACCGCATCCAGCTCGCCTTGCAGCAGCTTGGCATTCAGCAGCGGCGGGGCGCCATAGACCACCGCCGCTGTGCGCGCCAAATCCAGGTTCTCCGCGCCACGGGCGGCGGCCTGCACCACCAGCCACGACTTGTCCACCGGCCCGCCGGCGACACCCAGCCGGGCGCCCGCCAGATCGGCAAGCCCGCGCAGCGGCGAGTCCGGCCGCACCATCACCCCGCCGGCAGCACTGGAGAACGGGGCGAAGCGCAACCGGGTGCCGGCTTCACGCTGGCTGGCGACGAAGAACCAGTCGGAGACGATCACGTCGGCCGCACCCGCCATCAGGGCGACCCGCCCGGCGTCGTTGTTGGCCAGCACCACCGTCTCCAGGGCGATGGCGTTGGTGGCGTCCAGCGCATGACGGCGGATGATCTCGGCCACCCATTGCACGGTGCCGAATTGCAGGATGCCGAGGCGGATGGTGGCGCGGTCGGCGGCGCGGGATTCCGTCGCGGCGCCTGCCAGACCGCCGACGGCCACCGCGAGGCATGCACGCCGCCCGAGCCGGGCCGGTTCCTTCCCCTGTCGCATCTTCGTTCTTTCAGCTTGGATGATTCGCGCAACAATGCGGCGGGGGGAGGTGGAAGGCAAGCCCGGCCGGACCGCCCGCCGGCACCGGCGCCGTGCACAGCATTCTGGACCGCCTCCCCCGCAGCGGTGCTATGTTGCCATGTCGTGTGCATGGAATGAGCAGCGGATGAGCATCGCACGGGCGGCCGTGGTTTCCCTGGCGCTGGTATGTGCCGGGTGTGCCGGCGGTTCGCGTTACACGAGCGGGTGGGACGGGCGGCGCGGCTACGACGGCAACGGCGATTACGGCTACGATGTCGCCGCCTCGCGGTCGGAAGCCGGCAGCTACCGGGCGCGGGCTTCCCGCTCCTATCCCGCGCCGGGCACGCCGGATGATCCCTGGGGCCCGTATATCCGCGAGGCGGCCGGCCGCTTCCAGGTGCCGGAGCGGTGGATTCGCGCGGTGATGCGCCAGGAAAGCGGTGGGCGCCAGTACGAGTCCGATGGCTCGCTGATGGTCTCCTGGGCCGGGGCGATGGGGCTGATGCAGGTGATGCCGCGCACCTACGACATGCTGCGGCAACGCTACCGCCTGGGCGGCGACCCGTACGACCCGCATGACAACATCATGGCCGGCACCGCCTATATCCGCGAGATGTACGACCGCTTCGGCTCGCCGGCCTTCCTGGCCGCCTACAACGCCGGGCCGGACCGGTTGGATTCCTATCTGACCCGCGGCAATTCGCTGCCGGACGAGACGGTGAATTACCTGGCGAGCGTGGCCCCGCGCCTCGGCCCCGACGTGCCGGCCAGCGGGCCGCTGGCGGTGTATGCGGGCGGCACGGCGGGGGCGGGCGCCGTTGCCTTGCAGCCGGCCGCGTCGGACGCCGACCGCGCCTTTGCCGGCGGCGGGATGAGCGGGATGGACTACGCCGCCGCGCAGCAGGTGGCGGCGGGGACGGACGACCCCTCCGCCCGGGCCTTCGATGGCGGCGGGCTGGTGACGGCCGACGCGCCGACCGGCGTGCTGACGGCGCCGGCCCAGCCGGTCGGTGCGGCGACGCCTTCGGGCGCTGCCGGGGCGCCGGTTGGGGACCGGTCGGTCCGCATGGCGGCTCTGGCGTCGCCCGCGCCGGCGCCCGTGCCGGCCGCCGCCCGGCCACCGCCGGCGGCGGCGTTCCCGGCGCTGATCCCGGCGGCCGCGGCGGCCACGCGGCCGGGCGAATGGGGCATCCAGGTCGGGGCGTATCCCGATCCGGCGAATTCCCGCAGCGCCATTGCGACGGCGCGTGCGCGCGGCGGCGAATTGCTGAGCGGGGCGCAGCCGGCGGTGGTGGTGGTTCAGCGGTCGGGGACTTTGTATCGGGCGCGGCTGGTCGGCTTGTCCGCCGAGAACGCCCGCGCGGCCTGCGCGCGGCTGGCTGGACAGGGGATGGATTGCTTTACGGTGCCACCTGGGTCGTGACACGATTTGATCGCTTATGTTGAGAACAACGTAGTAACTACCGATTTCGGGGAAGACTTCCGAAAATGGCTTCGGGCAACTCGGCTTTCGGTGAACAGGCCTTGGCAGGGAAAGTGTCGGACGCAACGCGACGCCTGTCTGTCGCTCCGCTGTCGTGCTACTGTCGTGTTGCATCGGACGAAACCCCGGCATGGTTAGTTTGACAAAGTCACACTCAGAATTCTGAAATTTCAAGTCTCTAGTCGAAATTCGGTGCGAGTCAAATATGGTTGATACCGGAATGTAATTTTCATTGGCATAGTGATATTCGTATTGATATAGGTAATATAATTTGTAATTGTTATGTAAATTCGTGCATAGCATGTAAACTGCCCGATGTATCGAGTGTGACTTTGTCAAATTAGGCCTGCAACAGGAGGTGCATTTTCATGACCGCGACCGTGCTCCCGACCAAAGACAACGTCCCGCGCAACCTTGCCCCGAACGAAATTGGGCTATTGGTAAAAACCGTCCGTAGCCAGCGCAGATGGACGCAGGAAGTACTAGCCGATTTATCTGGTCTGCAAACACGCACTATCCAGCGGGTGGAGCGGGGCAAGCCAAGTAGCATCGATACGCGTCGGGCGTTAGCTCGCGCCTTTCAACTTGACGATATAGACTATTTTGATTCACTGGTGGTTTTTCCGCCTGCCGACGATTTGCAAAAGCAGAAAGAATTGTTCGACCGCGAGCATATCCTGCTCGATGTGCAGGTCGTTGATGGCCGCCAGATCATGACCCTGATGTTGGACGCCCCCGACTTTAGGGCGCTTTCCGCCGGAAGCATGAGTGACCTGCCGCCTGCGGCGCAGGACGCTTTTGCTCGCATCGTCGACTATGTTCGCGAGTGCCTCGACATCTTTGATGTCGCATCGCGTTCGGAAATCCTCAGCTATGGTGACGAGCTTGACGGCCATATTTTCGCCCTACGCGAAGCAGGATTTTGTCTTTGCGCCGCGTTCCGGTGCGTGAAGCTTGCCGCCACAGGTGCGGAGAAGCCCACCCCCTTACCCTGCCAAATCACTTATCTGCTGGCTTCGCCGAAAGATCAGTTCCCAACCAAGGTTGCGGTATCGCGGGAGGTGTCTGGGGGCTTGTAGCTCGGAAACAAGCGTGGGGCGGAAAAGCAAAACGCCTTCCGCCCTTGGGCCGCTTGCTACCCGATCGTCTCGTATATGGCCTTCCGGAGCGCCGTCTGGTCGGCGGGCTGGAGCGTTCCGAGTTGGCGGATGACGAGGCGCTGTTCCAGCGTGGCGAACACCGGTTTGACGGCCGAGGGTTTGAGCAGGCCAGCTTCCCGCCATTGGTCGATCCACACCTCGCCAAGGGTCGGGTTGGGCCGAAGCTGGCTGGTGATGGCCATCACCACGATATCCGGCTTGCTGCGATTGTAGGCAAAGCTGCTGACAGTGACGGCCGGCCGCTGCTTGGATGCCGCCTGGCTGGTGAACGGGAACGGCACCAGCACGACATCGCCGAACTCAAAGGGCATCGTAGGCGTCGTCGTCGGGATTCTCCCAGATCGCGGCGAAGGCCGGCAGGCTCGCCGCCGCGGCGGCGCGGGTGAGCGACCGTTCCTGTTCACGCGCGGCGATGAACGCCACGAAATCCTCGATCTCGGCGATGCGCTCGGCCGGCAGGGCCTGAATCTTCCGCAGCAGGGCTTCGGCGTCTTGCATGGAACACTCCTCCTTGCCTGATGAAACAACCATCCAGGGACACACGGCGGCAAAGTGCCCTACGCCCCCAACCCCATCTCGGCCGCCCCCATCTCGGCCGCCGGGGTGCCCTCGGCATCGACCTCCTCGGGCGTGGGAGCCAGCGACACCCGCGTGCGGGTGCGCATGGTGACGAACTCCTCCGCCGCGGTCGGGTGAACGCCCACCGTGCGGTCGAAATCCTGCTTGGTGGCGCCGCAGTTGATGGCGATCGACAGGCCCTGGATGATCTCCGGCGCGTCCTCGCCCAGCATATGCGCGCCCAGCACGCGCTGCGTCCGCTGGCATACCACCAGTTTCATCAGCGTCCGGCTCGCCCGGCCGGACAGAGTGTGGCGCATCGGGGTGAAGCGGGTCACATAGATGTCGGCCGGACCGCGCGAAGCCGCCTGCGCCTCGGTCAGCCCCACCGTGCCGATCGGGGGCGACGAAAACACCGCCGTCGCCACCGCCTCCAGCGCCCAGTCGCGCGGACCGGCGCCGAACAGGCGCTCGGCCAGCGAATGCCCCTCGGCGATCGCCACCGGCGTCAGGTTCAGCCGGTTGGTGACGTCGCCGATGGCAAAGATATGCGCCGCCGACGTGTCGCCATGGCCGTGCACCCGCACCGCGCCGAAGCCGTCGGTCACCACCCCGGCGCGCTCCAGGCCCAGCCCCACGGTGTTGGGCCGGCGGCCGGTGGCGGCAAACACCAGATCGGCCGCCAGCGTGGTGCCGTCCGCCAGGGCCACCTGCCGGGTGCCACCATCAGCGCGGACCGAGGCAATGGTGGTGGACGGGTGCAGGCGGACGCCGCCCGCCGCCAGCGCCTCGGCAAGCGCGCCGCGCAGATCCTCGTCGAAACCGCGCAGCGGCAAGGGCTGGCGATACACAAGGTCCACCTCGGCGCCAAGTCCGGCGAAAATACCGGCGAACTCGACGGCAATATAGCCGCCGCCCAGCAGCACGATCCGGCGCGGCAGGTCCTTCAGGTAAAACGCATCGTCGGAGACGATGGCATGTTCGGCCCCCGGAAACTCGGGCCGCAGCGGGGCGCCGCCGGTGGCCACCACGATGCGCCCGGCGGTGACGCGCGCGCCGCCGACATCCAGCGTGTGCGGGTCGAGAAAGCTGGCGCGGGCGTCGAACACGGTGCAGCCGGCGCCGTCCAGCAGACGGCGGTAGATGCCGTTCAGCCGGGCTATCTCGGCGTCCTTGGCGGCGATCAGCGCCGCCCAGTCGTGGCGCGGGGCGGCGCCCCGCCAGCCGAAGCCCTGGCTGTCGGCGGCGGCCTGGCCGTAGCCGGCGGCCATGACCATCAGCTTCTTCGGCACGCAGCCCACATTGACGCAGGTGCCGCCCCAGAAACGTTCCTCGGCCACCGCCACCCGGGCGCCATGCCCGGCGGCCACCCGGGCGCAGCGCACCCCGCCGGAGCCGCCGCCGATGACAAACAGATCGAAATCGTAGGACTGGGACACCTTGTTATCCGCCGATGCCGCCGAGGGCGAGGTATTTGATCTCCAGATACTCCTCGATGCCGTATTTCGATCCCTCGCGGCCGAGGCCGGAAAGCTTCATGCCGCCGAACGGCGCCACCTCGGTGGAAATGATGCCCTCGTTGATGCCGATGATGCCGTATTCCAGCGCCTCGGCCACCCGGAAGACGCGGCCGACATCGCGCGCATAGAAATACGACGCCAGCCCGAACGGGGTGTCGTTGGCCAGCCGGATCGCCTCGTCTTCGCTGTGGAAGCGGAACAGCGGCGCCACCGGCCCGAAGGTTTCCTCGCGGAAAATCAGCGCATCCGTCGGCACGTTGGCCAGCAGCGTCGGTTGGAAGAAGGTGCCGCCTTTGGCATGCCGGTGCCCGCCAGTGACGATGCTGGCCCCACGGGCGAGCGCGTCGGCAATGTGCTCCTCCACCTTCGCCACCGCGTCGGCGTTGATCAGCGGCCCCTGGGTGACGCCCACCTCCATGCCGTTGCCGACCTTCAGCCCCTCGACCGCGGCTTTCAGTTTGGCGGCGAAGGCGTCGTACACCGTATCCTGCACCAGCAGGCGGTTGGCGCAGACGCAGGTCTGGCCGGTGTTGCGGTATTTGCTGGCCATCGCCCCCAGCACCGCGGCGTCGAGGTCGGCGTCGTCGAACACGATGAACGGGGCGTTGCCGCCGAGTTCCATGCTGGTTTTCTTGATGGTCGGCGCGCACTGGGCCAGCAGCTTCGCCCCCACCTCGGTGCTGCCGGTGAAGGTGAGCTTGCGCACCAGCTCGTTGGACGTGAGTTCGGCGCCGATCTCGCCCGAGGGGCCGGTGATGACGTTGCACACGCCGGCCGGCAGACCGGCCCGCTCGGCCAGCACGGCGATGGCGATGGCCGAAAACGGCGTCTGGCTGGCCGGGCGGATCACAGCGGTGCAGCCCGCCGCCCAGCCGGGGCCGGTCTTGCGGGTGATCATGGCGCTGGGGAAATTCCACGGCGTGATCGAGGCGAACACCCCGATCGGCTGTTTCTGCACGATGATGCGCCGGCCACGGGCGTTCTGAGGAATGGTATCGCCATAAACGCGCTTGGCCTCCTCGGCGAACCACTCGATGAAGCTGGCCGCATAGGCGATCTCGCCGCGGCTTTCGGCCAGCGGCTTGCCCTGCTCGGCGGTCATGATGATGGCCAGGTCGTCGGCGTTGGCCAGCATCAGGTCGTTCAGCCGGCGCAGGATCACCGCGCGCTCCCTGGCGGTAAGCGCCCGCCAGGCCGGCTGGGCGCGATGGGCGGCCTCGATGGCGTGGCGGGTTGCCGCCGTGCCCAGGGAAGGCACCTCGCCGATCGCCTCGCCGGTGGCGGGGTTCCTGACCACGATGGATCTGCCGCCATCGGCCTCAAGCCATTTGCCGTCGATGTAATTGGCCTGACGGAAAAGCGACCTGTCCTTCAGCGGCAGCGGCGGCGCGGGATCGGGCATGGCGGTCCTCCTCTGACGGGGTTGCGCCAGAGATAGGCCGATCGGCGCCGGATGTCAGCAAGCCCCCCAGGCAGGCACCTGACGCGGCGACGCTGCTTCTCAACCGACGATGGCGGATACGTCGATGAGGAAGTAGCGACCGCTGGTCTTGGAATTCTTGATCATTTTTGCCTGGTTGCCCGAGTCCTCCACCGGGTAGGCATGGAAGATGATCTTGTCCTTCTGGAAGCCGCCCTGCAGCCAGATATAGGTTTCGCCCTCGGTCCCGACGATGGAGTTGCCGCAGTCGAAGATGATGTCGATGCCGCCGATCGTGGTCATGAAGTTCGCCCAGGGCACCGAGGTCGCAAGCAGGGTCGGCAGCGCCAGATGCTGGGAGTCAAAGATGTTTTTCTTGAACAGCGGCTTGTCGCTTGGCGTGGAACCGGGCCATGGACCGTTCGAATGCTTTCGCTGGTGCTCGTCACACCAGATCGGATAGGTGACCGTGCTGAGCGGTGCCGTGAACGTCCCGACCTGGATGCCGAAGCTGGCGATCGGCACATAGGCGACGGCGCTCTTGGCGGTCTTCTTTCCCTTGCTGCCGGACATTGTTGTCCACCCCCCATTTTGATCGAAGGATGGCAGGTTATCGCCTCGGTTATCATTGCGGAAGAACTATCTGCGCACGCGGCTTCGGGGGGCGCGCGCTCGCTCACTCCACGGTGACGCTCTTGGCCAGATTGCGCGGCTGATCGACGTCGGTGCCCTTCAGCACCGCCACATGATAGGCCAGCAACTGCACCGGAATTGCGTACAGGATCGGCGCCACGAACGGATCGACCCGCGGCAGCACCACCGTCTCGACGGCGATGCCGTGCAGCTTGTCCGCCCCCTGCGCGTCGCTGAACACGATCACCTGACCGCCGCGCGCCGCCGCCTCCTGCAGGTTGCTCGCGGTCTTTTCAAACAGCGGGCCGGAGGGAACGATGGCGATCACCGGCACCGCCGGGTCGATCAGCGCGATCGGGCCGTGCTTCATCTCGCCGGCGGCGTAGCCCTCGGCGTGGATGTAGCTGATTTCCTTCAGCTTCAAGGCGCCTTCCATGGCGATCGGGAAGCAACTGCCGCGGCCCAGGAAAAGCACGTCACGCGCGGCGGCGATGCGCGCGGCGATGCGGCGGATATGCGCGTCATGCTCCAGGATTTCGGCGGCCCGGCCCGGCACCTCCAGCAGCGCGTGCGTCATCAGCGCTTCCTGCGCGGCGGTCAGGGTGCCGCGCGCCCGGCCGGCGGCCAGGGCCAGACAGGCCAGCACCGCCAGCTGGGCGGTGAACGCCTTGGTGCTGGCCACCCCGATCTCGGGTCCGGCGACCGTTTGCAGCACCGCGTCGCTCTCGCGCGCCATGCTGCTCTCGGGCGAGTTGACGATCGACAGCACATGCTGGCCCTGCGAGCGCATGTAGCGCAGTGCCGCCAGCGTGTCGGCGGTCTCGCCGGACTGGCTCACCAGAATGCCCAGCCCGCCCTTGGCCATCGGCGGGGCGCGGTAGCGGAACTCGCTGGCCACGTCGCCGTCGGTGGGCAGCCGCGCCACCTGCTCGAACCAGTAGCGGCCCACCTGGGCGGCATAGAAGGCCGAGCCGCAGGCACTGACGGTAATCGCCGGCACCTTGCCGAAGTCGAACGGCAAATCGGGCAGCACCACCGAACGGGTGCCGGGATTGATCATCTGGCGCAGCGTGTCGCCGAGCACCGCCGGGTGCTCGTGCAGCTCCTTTTCCATGAAGTGGCGGTAGTTGTCCTTGCCCACCGCGGCGCCGGAAACCGAGGTGCGGCGGATCTCGCGCTGCACCTCCTGCCCGCTGGCGTCGAAGAAGGTGGCGCCGTCACGCGACACCACCGTCCAGTCGCCGTCCTCCAGATAGGCGATACGCTGGGTGAGCGGCGCCAGGGCCAGCGCGTCGCTGCCGAGATACATGGAGCCTTCGCCGAAACCCACCGCCAGCGGCGCGCCATGGCGGGCACCGATCATCAGTTCGGGGTAGCCGGCGAACACCATGGCGAGCGCATAGGCGCCCTCCAGTTGCCGCAACGCCTCGGCGGCGGCCTCCACCGGGGTGGCGTCGCGCGCCAGCAGCAGATCGACCAGCTGGGCGACCGTCTCGGTGTCGGTTTCGGTTTTGAATTCCTGCCCTTCCCGCTCGAGAATCGCCCGCAGCTCGGCATGGTTCTCGATGATGCCGTTATGCACGATGGAAACGCGGGCGGTGCCGTGCGGATGGGCGTTGCCCTCGGTGGGGGCGCCATGGGTGGCCCAGCGGGTGTGGCCGATGCCGGTGGTGCCCGGCAGAGGGTCGCGCTCCAGCACCGCTTCCAGGTTGACCAGCTTGCCCGGCGCGCGGCGGCGCTCGATATGGCCGTTCACCAGCGTGGCGATGCCGGCGCTGTCGTAGCCCCGGTATTCCAGCCGGCGCAGCGCCTCCAGCAGCAGCGGCGCGGCCAGGTTCGGTCCGATCACCCCGACGATGCCGCACATGGCACGATCCTTTCGCTGAAAAACGTATGAAGCAGGCGAACAAGTGAAGGAATGCCTTCCGCGCCGCCGGCGCGCGGCTCTCAGTCCGGTTTCCGGCGGGCGGCGCGGAAGGCGGCGGCACCGCCCGCCTTGTTGCCCTGGCGGGCGCGGCCGAACGCCATCGCGTCGGGCGCCACGTCTTCGGTGATGACGCTGCCCGCCGTCACCAACGCGCCGTCCCCCACCGTCACCGGCGCCACAAGAATGGAGTCCGAGCCGATGAAGGCGTTGGCGCCGATGACCGTGCGGTGCTTGGCGAAGCCGTCATAGTTGCAGGTGATGGTGCCGGCGCCGATGTTGCTGCCGGCGCCCACCTCGGCATCGCCGAGATAGGTCAGGTGGTTGGCCTTGGCGCCCTCGCCCAGCCGCGCCGCCTTCAGCTCGACGAAATTGCCGACATGCGCGCGCGTGCCCAGCACCGTGCCGGGCCGCAGCCGGGCAAACGGGCCGACCACCGCGCCGTGGCCGACATGGCAGCCCTCCAGATGGCTGAAGGCGCGGATTTCCGCGCCGCTCTCCACCGTCACGCCGGGGCCGAACACCACATCGGGGCCGATCGTCACGTCGGTGCCGAAGCGCGTGTCGGTGCACAGGAACACGCTGGCGGGGTTGGTCATGGTCACCCCCGCCTCCATGGCGGCCAGACGCAGCCGCGCCTGCACCGTCGCCTCGGCCTCGGCCAGTTCCACCCGGGAGTTGATGCCGCGCAGCTCGGCCTCCGGCGCCTCGACGGCGGCGACCAGCACGCCCTCGGCGCGGGCCAGCGCCACCACGTCGGTAAGATAGTATTCGCCCTTGGCGTTGTCGTTGCGCACGGCGGCGAGCCAGGCGCGCATGCGGCCGGCATCGGCGCACAGCACGCCGGCATTGCACAGGCCCTCGGCGCGCTGCTCCGGGGTCGCGTCCGCCCACTCGACGATGCGATCGACGAAACCCTCGCGGGCGATGACGCGGCCGTAGCGGCCGGGATCGGCCGGGCGCATCGCCAGCAGCGCCAGCCCCACGTCGCCGGCGGCGCGGCGCTGGCGAAGGCGTTGCAGGGTGGCGGGGGTGATCAGCGGGTTGTCGGCGTACAGCACCGCCACATCGCCGTCGCCGAACAGGGCGGCGGCCTGCAAGGCGGCGTGGGCGGTGCCCAGGCGCTCCTGCTGCACCACCACCTTGCAGGGCGCCGCCACTCTCGCCAGCGCCTCCATGTCCGGCCCGACCACCACCACCACCTGATCGAACGCGGCGGCGACGCTGTCGAGCAAATGGCGCAGCATGGGGCGGCCGGCGATCGGGTGCAGCGCCTTGGGCAGGGACGATTTCATCCGGGTGCCCAGGCCGGCGGCAAGCAGGACGGCGGTGGCGGACATCATGGCCATCGGGGTAGCGGCGGGCGGCAGGGCATGTCAAAGGATAGTACGGGGTACAGCCCCTCGGGCGGGATCAATCATGGTTTCCATCCGCAACATTCCCCCTGCCGAGACCCGGAGCGGACATGCAGCGCACCCTTGTCCTCGACCTCGACGGCACCCTGGTCGATTCAGTGCCCGACCTCGCCGCCGCGCTGAACCGGCTGATGGCGGCCCGCGCCTTGCCCGGCTTCACCGGGCCGCAGGTGACGCGCATGGTGGGCGACGGCGCGCGCGTGCTGGTGGAGCGCGCCTTCGCGGCGCATGGCAAGCCGCCCGACGCGGGCGCGCTGGCCGACTTCCTGGCCGATTACGCCGCCAACGTGGCGGTGCGCACCCGCGCCTTTCCGGGGGTGCCGGAAACCCTGCGGGTGCTGGCCGGGGCGGGCTGGCGGCTGGCGGTGTGCACCAACAAGCCGGCGGCACCGGCGCGCACGCTGCTGGGCGCGCTGGGATTGGAGCCGTTCTTCGCCGCCATCGGCGGCGGCGACAGTTTCCCCGCCCGCAAGCCCGATCCGGCCCATCTGCTGGCCACGCTGGAGGCGGCCGGGGGAACGCCGGCCCGCGCGGTGATGGCGGGCGACCATCACAACGACATCATGGCCGCCGCCGGGCTGGGAATGCCGGCGATCTTCGCCGCCTGGGGCTATGGCGGGCCGGAAGTCGGCGCGCAGGCGGCGGCGGTGGCGCGGCGCTTCAGCGACCTTCCGCAGATCGCGGCGCTGCTGCTGCCGGAGTGATCAGCTTGGCGATGATCACCGCGCCGGTGATCAGCGCGCCGGTGATCAGCGCGCCGGTGGTCACCGCGCCGCCTGGGGCAACGGCCCCGGACCGGCGTCGGTCAGCACCAGGGTGATGTCGCCCACCCAGCTTGTCTCGAACGTCAGGCGCACCGGCAGCGGCGGGCCGGCCGGCACCGCCCGGGCCAGCCAGGCCGAGCCGCCATGCGGGCGACGCTGCCAATCGGAATCCGGCAACATGAACCCGGCCAACTGCCGCCCGGCGAAGTCGCAGCGCAGCGCCTCGCCCTGGAAGGACCCCGCCTCCCCGCGCAGCTGCCCCACCGTCCGGACGCTGATCTCCGACAGGCGGCGGCCGTCGAACACCCGGGCGCGGCCGTCGCAATTGCCGGTTTCGGCGACCCGGCGGACCAGCGAGACGATGGCGCTGAGCGCGTCCACGCTGTCGCCGCGCGCCGATGCGGGCACCTCCTCGCGCTCGCCCTGGTTGGGCGGGATCAGGCTGCGCACCGCCGGGCTGCCGTTCTCGTAGTCGATCAGCGTCTCCCGCGGATCGCCGCGCAGATGGCCCCAGGACCAGAAACGCCGCGGCTCCGCCCGGACGCCGCGCCAGTTGCCCTGCACCGTGCTGTGCTGCTCGATACCCGCGAAGCCGGCGAGCAGGCCGACGGTGCGCAAGGCGGTGTCCACCCGGTAGCCGGCCCGGTCCATGGCCAGCGCCGCGTCCAGCTTCATCACCTCCAGCCCGAGCGCGCTGCCGGTGTAGCTCAGGTGCACCATGGCCGGCCCGGCTTCCCGCGCCCCGGCTTCCTGCGCCCCGGCTTCCCGCGCGGCCGGGCCGGGCTGCGCGGGGGCCGGGTCCGGCCGCAGCATCAGCGCCAGCAACAGCACCGCCGGGGTGGACAGCGTTTTGGGCATGCCGCCTATCTGATCCCGGCCCCCGCGAATGCAACCCGGCGCGAGGCTTGACACGCCGAAGCGCCCCGACCTATCAGACGCCCCCCGGGACCGGGCGCGTAGCTCAGCGGGAGAGCATTCGCTTCACACGCGAAGGGTCACAGGTTCAATCCCTGTCGCGCCCACCAGTCCCAGTTGGCATTCAAAACCGCATGGCGCATTGCCGGCCCGACGGTCCACGGCCGCCGGCGATGGCGCTTCGCGCCGCCCATCCAATCATTACAAATGGATTCTGGTTGACCCAGATCAAAGCCCCGGCAACGGCAACGGGCCGAGGGTCCGGCCCATGCTGTTCCGACGCGCACCCACTGTCCTGCGGCCGGGGTCACATGACCTTGCCGTGTCGCTCGCCCTGGCGACGCTCCCGCAACCCCTCATCGCCGGGCCGCTGCGCCGCATGACGCGCACGCTGCCGCAGCGATACCCCAAGCTCGCCGTCCGTCTGGCGGAGCTGAAGGGCAAGCGGCTGCTGATCGCCCCGGACGAGTTGACCTACGCCTTCCTGCTCGACTTCCCCGAGGGCAGCCTCACCATCGACCTGGTGGACCCCGGGCAGGCGCCCGACACCGACGCGCAGATGCGCGGGCCGCTGCGGCTGTTCTACGACCTGGTGCGCGGCGGGCGGGACGGCGACGCGCTGTTCTTCAGCCGCGAACTGACGGTATCCGGTGACATGGCGGCGGCGGTGACGCTGCGCAACGCCATGGACGGCGCCGGCGTGGACCTGTTCGCCGAGTTCCTCGACATCCCCGGCCCGCTCGGCCCGGTGGTGCGCGGCGCCGGCGCGCTGGTGGACCGCTGGGCCGGCATCGTGCTCGGCCCGCTGGCCGCGCGCACCGCCCGGCTGGAAAGCGACATCGCCGCCCTGCGCGGCGAAGTGCGCCGGCTGAAGGAGACCGCGCAGAAGCCGCGGCCGAAACCAAACGCGGCGCTGGCCGCGGCCCTGGGAGCGAAATCTTGAGCGAAGCCCAAACCCTGAGCGAAGCGCGCGGCCCCGGCGATGCCCCGGCACCGATGATGATCCCGGAAATCGTCGCCCCCGGCGGCACCCCGGCGGCCCTGGTGGCCGCCATCGATGCCGGCGCCGACACCGTCTATTGCGGCTTCCGCGACGCCACCAACGCGCGCAACTACCCCGGCCTGAACTTCACCCCCGAGGACCTGAAGGAAGGCCTCGCCTACGCCCATGCGCGCGGGCGCAAGGTGAACGTGGCGATCAACACCTATGCCTCGGCCGGCAACACCAAACTGTGGCACGCCGCCATCGACACCGCGGCGGGGCTGGGCGCGGACGCCGTCATCATGGCCGATATCGGCCTGCTCGACTACGCGGCGCGCACCCACCCGAAGCTGCGCCGCCATCTCTCGGTGCAGGCCGGCGCCTCCACCGTGGCGTCGATCGAGTACTACTACGAGTTTTTCGGCATCAGCCGGATGATCCTGCCGCGCATGTTCACCCTCGACGAGATCGCCGAGCTGAAATCCCGCGTGCCGGTCGAAATCGAGTGCTTCATCTTCGGCAGCCTCAGCCCGATGACCGAGGGGCGCTGCTCGATGTCGGCCTACGCCACCGGCCGCTCGCCCAATCTGTGCGGCGTGTGCTCGCCGGCCGAGCATGTGCGCTATGACACGGTGGACGGCGAGTTGCTGTGCCGGCTGGGCGATTTCGTCACCAACTCGTTCGGCGCCGGCGAGCCGGCCGGCTACCCGACCGTCTGCAAAGGCCGCTACATCGCCGGCGACGCCGACCCCGCCTATATCTTCGAGGAACCGGAGTGCCTGAACGCCGCGCAGTATATCGGCACGCTGCGCCGGGCCGGCATCTGCGCCTTCAAGATCGAGGGCCGCCAGCGCGGCCGGTTCTATGTAGCCGAAGTGGTCGCCGCGTTCCGCGAACTGATCGACGCCGAGGCCCGCGGCGAAAAGCTGGACCGCCATGCGGCCGCGCTGGAGCGGCTGCGCCGGCTGGCCGAGGGCGGCGAGGAAACCAGCGGCGCCTTTCGGAAGGGGTGGCGATAATGGCCGACGTGATTTCCCCCCGGCCGGTGCCCCAGCTGGTGCTGGGACCGGTGCTGTTCCACTGGCCCGCCGAGGCGCTGCGCGACTTCTACTTCCGCATCGCCGACGAAGCCGGCTACGACAGCGTCTGCGTCGGCGAAGTGGTGTGCTCCAAGCGCATGCCGTTCTTCGAGGATTACCTGCCCGAGGTGGTGGCCCGCCTGCGCCGCGCCGGCAAGGAAGTGGTGCTGTCCAGCCTGTCGCTGGTCAGCGACGAGCGTGAAATCACCGCCATGCGGGCGCTGGTCGCGTCCGCGCCCGGCCTGGTGGAGGCCAACGACGTGGCGGTGCTGCGCGATCTGCGCGGCCGGCCGCACGCCGTCGGGCCGTTTGTCAATATTTACAACGAGGACGCGCTGGCCTTCCTGGTCAGCCAGGGCGCGGTGCGCGCCTGCCTGAACCCCGAACTGCCGGGCAGCCTGATCGCCGACCTCGCCCGGATGTCCAGCGTTCCGCTGGAAGTGATGGTGTTCGGCCGGGTGCCGCTGGCCATTTCGGCGCGCTGCTTCAGCGCCCGCGCCGAGGACCGCACCAAGGACGGCTGCCAGTTCGCCTGCAAGGCGGACCCGGACGGGCGGCCGGTCCGCACCATCGAGGACATGCCGTTCCTGGCGATGAACGGGTTGCAGACGCTGTCATACACCTGCGTCAACCTGATGCACGAACTGGCGCCCATGCGCGCGGCCGGCGTGCATCGCTTCCGCCTGTCGCCGCAAACCGGCGACATGGTGGCCACCGCGGCGCTGTTCCGCGATGTGCTGGAGGAGCGGCTGGAGCCGGCGGCGGCGGTGCAGCGACTTGGGCCGCTGCATCCTGACCTGCCGTTCGCCAACGGGTTCTACTACGCGGCACCGGGGCACCAGTTCGTGGAACCGGCGCGGGCGCAGCCGGCGCTGGTCTGAGGCGGTGGCCGCACCGCGTCACCCTGAGCGATGAGGGCAAACGCAGGGTCCGGTACCATCTGAGCAGAGGTGCCGGCCTCTCCCCCCGTATCGGCTGGAGACAATGCCGCGCCGGAAAGCCGCACTCAATCAACTGGTGGGCGATGAACCGGCAGGCAAGCGTGCGGCGGCGACCGAACGCCGCAAGCCCGCCTTTTTGGCTTTCCTGAGCCATCGGTATCGCTCGCCCGATGTCAATCAGTTCTTCTACCGGCTGTTCGCCGACGTCGCGCATGTCGAATTCAGCGTCGATCGCGGCACCCTCGCGACCAACGTGACTCGGCTGGAGCGGTTGATGCGCGACGCCGACGGGTTCGTCGGCCTCTATCCGTTCCCCGGAACCAGCCTTGAGCAACCCGACCGCGCCGCGCTGGCCAGCGAATCGCGCTACTTCCGGCTGGAACTGGACCTGGCCGAGCGCTCGGGCAAGCCAGCCATCGCGTTCATCGACAACCGCTACGGCAACGTCCTCGACCCGGCGCCCGGCATGTTGCAATGCCGGTTCGACTGGCAGGAAATCGCCGCCGAGCGGCGCTCGCCGCGCGATTCCGTCTTCTCCCAGGCATTCAAGGCATTTGCCGCCCAGGTCCGGGCCTGGCAAGCCCTGGAACTGGCGCAGGGCGTCAGTCACGTGCGCGGCGCGACGGTGGGCATCGCGCTGCCGCCCGCCGACGGGGCCGGCCGCGGCTATGCGCGGGACATGGTCGATACCATTGCCGCGCTGGTGGAACAGACCGGGGCGCAGCCGGAGGTGTTCGCCTGGCCGCCGCGTCTGGACATGCCCCTGGCGCACCGCCTCCGCGGCCTCGACTGGGCGATCGTGGACCTGGGGCCGGCCTCGGCGGCGACCGGCTTGCCGGCCTATCTGCACGGCCGGTTCATCCCGGCGATGCGGCTGCTGCAGACCGCGCCGGCCGATCCCGACGCCACCCCCGCTTTGCTCTCGACCCTGTTCGGGGCGCTTGAGGTCGGCTACGTAAAGGACATCGTCCGCTGGCACGACGCCGCGTCGCTCACCGAGGGCGTCAGCTCCCGCCTTGCCACGATCGGCGCGCAGCGGGAGCGCATTGCCACCCAGGCCCAGGCGCAGACCTATTTCAACAGCGCCGCGCTGCGGAAGGAGCGGGTATTCGTCAGCTACACCGGCCGCGACGCCGACCTGGCAAGCGGCCTGATCGCGGCATTGAAGCGGCGTTTCCAGGACGTGTTCGACTACCGCGACGGCAATGCGACGATTCCGGCGGGGACGCCCTGGATCGACATGGTGTTCCAGCGTCTGGCCGCCGCGCCGATCGGCATCCCGCTCCTGTCGGCCGGTTACCTCGCCAGCGGAAACTGCGTGCACGAGGCCCAGTTGATGGTCGCCCAGCGCGACGCCAGGCACATGCGGGTGATTCCGGTCAAGCTGCGCAATGAGCCGCTCGACCTGCCGCCATGGCTTCGGATGACGCAGTATCTGCGACACTGGGAGTGCGCCAATGCCGACGCCGCGGCCGCGGCGATCGTGGCCGCTTTCGAGTCGGCGCCCCCGTCCTGACCAGGGTGAAAAACCCCCGCCCGCCTACTCCCGCCGCGTCAGCGCCGCGAACACCCGGCGGCGCATGTCCTCCGGGGCTTCCTTCACCTCGTCCATGACGATGCGCAACGTCCGCCGCAACCCGTACACCTGATCCAGCAGCGACAGCACCAGCGGCAGCGACTCCTCGTCCAGTTCCAGATCGACCCGCAGGTCGCGCAGCAGATGCAGCCGGGCGACGTCGATGTCGGTGAACACCCACTCCGCCGGACCGGCGCCCTCGGCATGGACCCAGCCGCGGGCGACCCAGTCGGCGATCTGCGGCGCCTCCAGCCCGGGGAAACGGGCGATCACCGCGTCGATGCGGATCATGGCGTTGCCTCCAGTGCCTCTCGCGGATCAATGGGATGGGCGGGCTTCCAGGTTTTGAGGAACGCGGTCAACGCCGGCTCCGGTCCGGGGGGCAGCACCACCTTCAGCTCCACCACCTGGTTGCCGCCGGTGATGCCGCGGCGGGCCAGCCGCAGCTTGGTGCCGTTGGCGGAGTTGGGCGGAATGGTCACCCGGACCTTGCCGGTGACGGTCGGCACCTCCACGCTGGCGCCGAGCACCGCTTCCTGCAACGTCACCGGCAGGTCCAGCAGCACGTCGTTGCCCTCGCGCCGGAAGAAACGGTGCGGGGCGACGCTGATCTCCACCAGCGCGTCGCCGGCCGGTGCCTTGCCGTGGCCCGGGCGGCCCTGGCCCTTCAGCCGCAGCACATGGCCGTCCTTCAGGCCGGCGGGGATGGTGACATCCAGCGTGCGCCCGCCCGGCAGGGTCAGCCGGCGGACGGCGCCGTTGGCGGCATCGATGAAATCGACCGTCAGGCTGTACTGCACATCACCGCCACGGGCCTGGAAGTTGGCGCCGCCGGCGCCGAAATGGGTGGCGAAGGCACCGCCGAACAGGGATTCCAGTTCCTCGGGACTAAGCCCGTGCACGCCGCCGTACTGGCCGCCGCCCGGTGCCGCGCCACCGAAATCGCCGCCGCTGTAGTCGCGGTATTGCGGCCGTTCGGGCGGTTTCTCGCGGCCCTCGGCGTCGATCTCGCCGCGGTCGTAGCGGGCCCGTTTGTCGGGGTCGGAAAGGATCTCGTTGGCCGCGTTGATGGCCTTGAATCGCTCGAGCGCCTCCGCCTTGCCCGGGTTGAGATCGGGGTGGTGGCGCTTGGCGAGCTTGCGATAGGCCTTGCGGATGGTCTCGGCGGAATCATCGCGACGCACGCCGAGGGTGGCATAGGGATCGTCCATGGCTGTTCCACATGGGGTGTGGTGATGCCGGGGAGTAGGGGGTTCCGACCATGGCGCGCAACCCCGGACGCTGTCACGCCACCAGCAGACCCCGCCGCAGGCCGATGGAAACCGCCTCGGCGCGGCTGTTCACCGCCAGTTTCCCGAACACCGACTCCATATGGTACTTGACCGTGTGGGCACTGATGCCCAGCCGGCGGGCGATCGCCTTGTTGCTGTGGCCCTGCCCGACCTGGGCGAGAATCTCCACCTCGCGCGGGGTCAGCAACGGCCGCGCCGGCTCGGGCGGCGCGAAGCCGTGGTGTTCGCGGGCGCCGGGCACGCGCACGGTCAGGCCCTCGGCCAGCGCCGCCGCCGCGGCGGCCACCTGCGACGGGGCGGCGGCGGCGGGAAGCACGCCGGGGATGGCCGGATCGGCGGCCAGCGCGGCGTCGTCGGTGAGCAGCAGCAGCGCCGCCTCGCCGGCGCGCGCCTCGTCGGGCAGCGCTTCCCCGGGCGCCAGCACGAGCACCAGCACCTCCGCGCCCTCCTCCGCGCCGGCGGCCATGGCGCGCAGCAACTGCCGCCGCCGCAGCGGATCGGCCACCCGCAGGGCGATGCGCGGGCCGGACTCGGTTTGCCGGGCGGCGGCGATCATACCGGCCTCGCCGCCACAACGACCGCGCACAACATCGATTCGCCTCCACGAAGCAGCCGCAGGTCCAGTGTGTTGCCGACGGTTTCTTCGCCCAGCGCGATGGCCAGGTCGCGGGCGCCGCCCAGCCGCCTGCCGCCGGCTTCCAGCAGGATATCGCCAGGCAGCAGGATGCCGGCGGCGGGGGCCTGGTCGGCCACGCTCACCACCATCAGCCCGCTGCCGCCGCCGGCGCGATCGATCAGGTCGCGCGGCAGCGCCACCGGGTGCAGCCCCAGGCCGAGCCAGCCGCGGGCGACCCGGCCGCCTTGCAGCAGCGCCGGCACCACGCGGGCGATGGTGGCGGCGGGGATGACCAGCACCGAGCGGTGCGGCCCGCAGGTTGACATCCCCAGCAAAAAGCCGCGCGAATCGACCACCGGCCCGCCCTCGGCGACCGCGCCCAGCCGCAGGTCCAGCCGGATCAGCCGGTCGATCCGTCCGCCGCGCTGGGATTGCCAGGCCGGACCGACCCGGTCAACCGCGCCGAGCCGGACGATCACCTCGCCCGCCTCGTCGCGGCCGAGCGCCAGCACCAGGGCGCCGGCGCCGCCCGGTTCGGCCGCGGCGAGCACCGGCGCGGCGGCCTCCAGCCGCAGCACGGCCAGGTTGGTGGCGGCATCGCGGCCGGCAAGCGTCGCCGGCACGCGGGCGCCGCCCGGCAGCACCGCCGTATAGCCAGCGGCGTGGATCAGCGACTGCTCGGAGGTCACCGCCACGCCGTCGCCCCAGAGCAGGGCGCTGAGGGTGAGCCGGCCGCCCCAGTCAATGGCCACCACGGCGGGGCCGGCGGCGCGCACCCGCGCCTCCATGGCGTCGGACAGGGCCGCGAGCGCGTCGGCCGGGACGGCGGGTTCGGTGCTGTTCATGCGGCACAATGTGGTGTGCGCCGCGGCCTGGCGCCATCGGTCGGATGGGCGGGTCCGCCCCCGTCCCGCCTGCCCGGCCGCGCTTGTGACGAAGATGCGACGCCCCGGCAAGGATGGCATGAAAGGACGGCGCGGAGGGGTGGCGCGGACCGGCGCTCCGGTCCATCCTGCCCGGATGGAAGCCGACCCACATGCGCGCATCCGGGTGGCCGCGGCCGATGATGGAACCGTGACCTACCTGGTCGATTCGCCGCCCGAGACGCTGCCGCCGGTCCGGCTGCGCGACGTCGCGGCGGCATGGGAGGCGGCGCGCGCGGCGGCGGTGGATGCCGCCTGGGGCTGCGCGCGGCTGTTCCGCTTCCGCCGCGAGGACGGCAGCCTCACCGATCTGGTGCTGGCCGACCCGGATGCGTGCTGCTGGGCCCGGGCGGTCGATCTGACCGTGGGCATGCACACGCAGTACGGGCTGTCGCTGTGCCTGCGCCTGCTGGCCCTGGTGGACCTGCTGGCCCGGGCGCGCTGGACGGCGCCGCTGTTCACCTTCACCCGTGCCGGCGCCGAACTGGACAGTTCGCTGCTGCGCGCGGCCGCCACCGCCCCGCTGAACCGCGAGGCCGGCTTCGATGAAACCCCGTTCCGCGCGCTGCTGACCGCCCGCCTGGGCCCGCCGCGCGCCGAGCCGCTTGCCTCAGGAGCCTGCGCATGAATGCCCCCCTTCGCCTGACCAGGCCAGGGCGCGCCCGCCGAGCCGCGCTTGTCGCCATGCTGCCGCTGGCGGCCCTGGCCGCCTGCAACCAGCCGATCGGCCACAGCGCCGACCGGGCGGACGCCACCCCGAAGGCGCTGGCCGCCTGCCGGCAGCGGGCGGACGAGGTGTACGAACGGCAGAACCGCGGCGCCGTGTATCGCAGCGACATGCTTGCCGGCGGGGAACGCGACACCCCGTACGCCGCCCTCGGCACGCCAGGCACGCCGAACCAGGGTCTGGCGAGCCGCTTTGCCCGCGAGACCATGGTGGACGACTGCCTCAACGCCTCCTCGGGCAACCCGGGCACCACGCCCGAGCCGCCGACGGCGCCGCCGCCCCAATAGCGTTCCGATCCGCAAGGAAAACCGCCATGAGCAAGATCATCCGCACCGCAGCCAACAGTATTCTGGCCAAGGCCGTGGAATTCCACGGCTTCGTCTTTCTGCAGGGCTGCACCGCCACGGACCTGGGCAAGGACATCAAGGGCCAGACCCAGGAAGTGCTGGACGCCATCGACGCGCTGCTGGAAACGCACGGCACCGACAAAACCCGGCTGCTTCAGGCGCAGATCTGGCTGAAGGACATCCGCGACCGTGAAGCCCTGAACGAGGTGTGGTCGGCCTGGCTGCCGAAGGACGGGGCACCGGCGCGCGCCTGCGTGGAGGCGAAGCTGGCCGATCCTCGCCACCTGGTTGAGATCATGGTCACGGTTTGCAAGTAGCAGTTGACCCGATTCGCACCCGACCGGACATGCACTGTGCCTTTACGGGCACAGGCAAGTCACATACGCGCGATCGATGCTTCACTGATTCGTGATTAGGATGAAATTCCTGAAAGCCGCGATTGTCCACAGGGGCGTTTGTGCGATTTCGTATGCCTGCCATACGCGAATCAGTTTCAAGGGTTGTCAAATTCAGTAACACCGCGTTACCGACCTCCTCGAACGACATCGTTCAGGAGGACACAGAGCATGCGGAACCTGCCCGAATCAGGCATCCGGCACGGCAGCGGCACCTTCAAGGCGCTGCTGTTGGGTTCCATTCTCGCCGTTTCAATCACCGCACTCGCCTGTCCCGCAGACGCCGCCCTCTCCCCCCAGAAGTCGCACGAAGCCCCCGCCAGAACGCCGGTCCATCAAGTGGGCCTGCGGAAGATCATCGACAATGCCGGCAGCCTGCGTCGCGCCGTGTTGATCCGGCAGGTTGCCTACAACCCCCGGACCCTCCGGTTTGGCGCCGGCTCGAAGGTCACCAAAAACGGCAAGTCGCGGGTTTACGCCGCCCGCTACACCGAAGCGCTGCAATGCGTGCCGTTCGCCCGCGCCGCCTCGGGCATCGAGCTGAAGGGCAATGCCGTCAACTGGTGGGATGCCGCCGCCGGCGTCTATGAGCGCGGCAACCAGCCGGAAGCCGGTGCGGTGCTGAATTTCCGCGCCAATGGCGCCATGCGGCTGGGCCATGTGGCCGTGGTGCGGCAGGTGATCAACAGCCGCGAGATCGAGATCGACCACGCCAACTGGGCCTGGTCGGGCAAAGGCAACATCTCCCGCGGCGTGGCGGTGATCGACGTGTCGGAGCGCAACGACTGGTCGTCGGTGCGCGTCGCCCTTGGCAGTGGCAACGATTTCGGCAGCATCTACAGCACCTACGGCTTCATCTACGACCGGCCGGACCGCGGCACCGCGGTGGCCAGCAACGGCGCCGGCATGGCCGCGCCACACCGCGACTGGCGCGGCTATGACGAAGTCGCCGAGGCGCTCAGCCGGGCCGCCGCCGCCACCTATGATGCGCCGGTGCGGTCGCTGCGGTAGAGAAGCAAGGCCGGTCCGATATAATTCGGATCGCTGCCGCGTTGGCGCAGGCGATATCCCCGCGCCAACGCGGCAGCCCCCCTACCCCGGCATATGCGCAAACCGCTTCCTCTCCCCGGCCAGACCCACCCAGGGCTGGGCGCTGCTGCAATAAAGTTCCATCGTCGGCCGCACCGCCGAGGGATCGTCCAGCGTGCCGGCCAGGATCGCCAGCACGCCGGGCAACAGGGTCACTTCGCTGGTCACGCCGGAGCCGCAGTTCGGGCAGAAGCCCCGGTATATCGGCCGCCCGGCGTCGGAGATGTCGTGGTAGATCTTCACCTCGCCCTCCAGAACGACCTCGCCCTTGGGAAAGCCGAGCACCACCTCGAAGGCCGAGCCGGTGAAGCGTTGGCAGTTGCGGCAATGGCAGACGCCGGTATAGGTCGGCGCCGCGCTGGTGCGGTAGCGCACCCGGCCGCAAAGGCAGCCGCCGGTGATCGTTGCCATCATGAGTCCTCCCCTGTCCCTGATGGGGAGTGCAGCGGAACCCGCGGCACCGACGCAAGGAAAAAACGGCGCGGGCAGCAGGCCGCCGCGCCGGTTCAGTGCAGTCCGGTGAAGATCCGCCCGGGGTCGCGGCTCCAGAAAATGACCGCGGCGCGGCCGACCACCAGATCGCGCGGCACCAGGCCGACCGCCGAGGGCATCCGGCTGTCCAGGCTGTTGTCGAGGTTGTCGCCCATGACGAATAACTGGTCCGGCCCCAGCGTGGTGGCCGGGGTGTCGTCCAGCATGCCGGCGGTCTCGGTTTTCAGCGCCACGTAGCTGCGCCCGTCCGGCAGGGTCAGCCGCCAGCGCCGTCCGCCCAGGCCGCCCGGGCCGGTGTCGGGGCCGAGATCCTCATGCGGCACCTCGCTGCCGTCGATCCACAGATGGCCGTGGCGCATCTGCACGGTCTGCCCGGGCATGGCGATCAGGCGCTTGACGTAGTCGGTGCGGCGGTCGCGCGGCAGCAGGAACACGATCACGTCGCCCGGGGCGAGGGCGGCGAGCGCCTCGGCGTTGCCGACCGAGATGAAACGGTCGCCGATCCGCAGCGTCGGCAGCATCGACGCCGAGGGCACGACGAAGGCGTGCCAGCCCAGATCGCCCGACAATCCCTCGAACGTCAGGCTGATCACCACCAGCACCACGCCCCAGCTCCAGGTGGAGCGCCGCCAGCCCGGCCAGGCGGGGTCGCGGCCCCGCCGCACCGCGCGCCAGGCGTGCGCGGCGGCGGCGACATTCAGCCCCAGCGTGGCGAAGGCGAGGGCCAGGAACAGCGCCAGCGCCGGCGGCGTCAGCGTGGCCCGCCCACCGTTGTCCAGCAGCACGATGAACGCCAGGGCGATGCCGATGGAGGCGCCGGCGAACAGCCAGGCCGCGCGCCGCCGGCGGGCATAGACCTGCCCAAGCCCGGGAACGAACAGCGACAGCAGCGCCCCCCACAGCGCCCGCCCACGGCTGGAGGGATTGCCCTGCCTCACGCCGGCTTGCGCGCCTCGACGATGGCCGAAACCACATGGTCCTCGATCCCCCGCCCGGGCGCCCAGCTGGCGATCAGTTCGCGGCTTTCCGGTTTGGCGGTGATGCGGATATCGATGAAACCGGCCTCGGCAAGCCATGCCTCGATGCGCGCGGCCGGCGCGGCGCCGGCGACGCAGCCGCCGACCAGCGCGGCATCTTCCTGCAAGTCCGGCGGCAACGGCGCGATGTTCAGCACGTCCGAAATCGCCAGCCGCCCGCCCGGCTTCAGCGCGCGGAACGCCTCGCGGAACACCTGCGCCTTGTCCGGCACCAGATTGATCACGCAGTTGGAGATGATGACGTCGGCGGTGGCGTCGGCGACCGGCAGATGCTCGAGCTCGCCCAGGCGGAACTCGACATTGGCGGCGCCAACGCGGGCGGCGTTGGCACGGGCGCGGGCCAACATCTCATGGGTCATATCGACGCCGATCGCCCGGCCCGCCGGCCCCACCTGCCGGGCGGCGAGGAAGCAGTCGAAGCCGGCGCCGCTGCCGAGGTCCAGCACCGTCTCGCCCGGGCGCAGGGCGGCGATCGCCTGCGGGTTGCCGCAGCCCAGGCCCAGATTGGCGCCCTCGGGCACCGCCTGAAGATCGGCCTCGCGGTAGCCCATGCGGCGGGAATCGGCGGCGTCGGCGCCCTCGGGCGCGGACGCTCCGCAGCAGCCGGCGGTGGCCGACGCGGCGATGCCGCCATAACGGGCGCGCACCATGTCCTTGATCGCGGTCTCGTCCATGTGTTCCTCCGCCCCCGCGCTCACCGCGGGCTTTCGTACCAGTGGCGCGTCGCGGCGGCAAGACGGACCACCGACAGCATCACCGGCACCTCCACCAGCACCCCCACCACGGTGGCGAGCGCCGCCCCCGAACCGAGGCCGAACAGGCTGATCGCGGTGGCAACGGCAAGCTCGAAGAAATTCGACGCCCCGATCAGCGCCGCCGGCGCGGCGACGCACCAGGCGACCCCGAAACGGCGGCTCAGCCAGTAGGCCAGCCCGGCATTGAAATAAACCTGGATGATGATGGGCACGGCCAGCAGCAGGATGACCAGCGGCTGGGCGAGGATGCGCTCGCCCTGGAAGCCGAACAGCAGCACCAGAGTGGCCAGCAGCGCCAGCAGCGACAGCGGATGCAGGGCGGCGAGCGTGCGGCGCAGCGCGCTTTCGCCGCCGGCGGCCAGCAGCCCCCGCCGCCACGCCTGCGCCACCAGCACCGGCACGACGATATACAGCCCGACCGAAAGCAGCAGCGTGCTCCAGGGCACGGCGATGGCCGACACGCCGAGCAGCAGCGCGACCAATGGCGCGAAGGCGACCACCATGATGAGGTCGTTCAGCGCCACCTGGCTGAGGGTGAAATGCGGCTCGCCGCCGACCAGGTTGGACCACACGAACACCATGGCGGTGCAGGGGGCGGCGGCCAGCAGGATCAGCCCGGCGATGTAGCTGCCGCCCTGCCCGGCCGGCAGCAGCGGGGCGAACAGCCCGCCGATGAACAGCCAGCCCAGCAGCGCCATGGAGAACGGCTTGACCAGCCAGTTCACCCCCACGGTCACGGCGATGCCGCGCCAGTGCGCCCGCACCTCGCCCAGCGCGGCGAAGTCGATCTTCAGCAGCATGGGCACGATCATCAGCCAGACCAGCGCCGCCACCGGCAGATTCACATGGGCCATTTCGGCGGCGGCGACGGCGGCGAACGCGCCGGGCAGCGCGTGGCCGAGCAAAATGCCGGCGACGATGCACAGCGCCACCCAGGCGGACAGATACCGCTCGAACGTGCCGAGCGCCGCCGGTTCGCCAACCGCCGCGGCCGGCGCCACCTGCGCGGTGCTCATGGCGCGCCCTCCCCACCCACCCGGTGGCCAGCGGCATCGACGACCGCCTCGCCGTCCTCCTTGACGAAGGCGCCGCGCTGCCGGCCGGGCAGAATGTCCAGCACCACCTCGGAAGGCCGGCACAGCCGCACGCCGAGCGGGGTAACGACGACCGGCCGGTTGATCAGGATCGGGTGCGCCCGCATCAGGTCGATCAGCTGGTCGTCGGTCCACCCCGGCGCATCGAGGCCGAGCGCGTCATACGGCGTGCCCTTGCGGCGCAGCAGGTCGCGCACCGGCATGCCCATGCGGCGGATCAGCGCCACGAGTTCGGACCGTTCCGGCGGCGTCTTGAGGTATTCCACCACAAGCGGTTCCTCGCCGCTGTTGCGGATCAGCCCGAGCACGTTGCGCGAGGTGCCGCAGGCCGGGTTGTGGTAGATGGTAACGGTCACGCCGGGTTCTCCTCCGAATGGGCGGGCGGGGGTTCACGGCCGATCCGCTCCACTTCGCGGGTCAACGCCATGCGGTCGAGGGCGCCGATCGGCAGCGACACGAACAGGGAGACGCGGCGCTCCAGCATGCGCAGCGCATCGACGAAGGCCACCGCGATGGTGGCGTCGCTTCCGGTGACAGCCGCCGGATCGGGAATGCCCCAGTGTGCCGTAACCGGCTGCCCGGGCCAGACCGGACAAACCTCGCCGGCAGCCTGGTCGCAGACGGTGAAGACGAAATCCATCACCGGCGCCCCGGACCGGGCGAACTCGTCCCAGCTCTTGCTGCGCAACCCCAAGGTGGGCAGTCCGCGCTGCGCCAGCAGCCGGAGCGCGAACGGGTTGACCTGCCCCCTGGGGTAGCTGCCGGCGCTGTAGCCTTTGAAGCGCCCGCCGCCGAGCGAATCGAGCAGCACCTCCGCCAGGATGCTGCGCGCCGAGTTGCCGGTGCAGAGGAACAGCACGTTACGGGTCATCCGGCTCTCCTGGCGGTGGCCGTTTCGCTGTCCGCGGGCGAGCAGCAGGCCTCGGCCGTGGCCACGCCAAGGCCGCAGCAATTCTCGGTCAGGTAGCCCAGCAGCGCGTTCATCACCGCGAAATCGGCCGCATAGATCAACTGGCGCGAGGCACGCCGCTGGGTCAGCAGGCCGGCGCGCATCAGCTGCTGCAGATGGAAGGTGAGCGAGGACGGCGGCAGGTCGAATGCCTCGGCGATGGTGCCGGCCGGCAGCCCCTCCGGGCCGCGCTGCACCAGCAGGCGGAACACCGCCAGACGGGTGTCATGCGCCAACGCGCCGAGCGCCGCGATCGCCTGTGCCGCCTCCATCCATATCATTCCCACATTTCCAGTATAATCGTATCTACGCCTCCGCGACGGCGACGTCAACGCCGCGACCAGGACAATCGGGTGAAGGAAAACAATCATGGCTTTCGCCCCGCGCGGGCGTTGCCCCGCGCCCCAGCAGGGCTTCGCCCTTGTATCTCAACAGGCACCCGAGGGCGTAAGGTTAAGCCCTCGGGTGCGGAGGGGAGCCCGTCCTGCCCTGGGGTGATCGAGCCCGTGGTCCAGCGCG
>Ga0302319_10002315_pt1 | contig 41353 bp, 39 predicted proteins | sample Bog_T0_2_FD_203319 | JGI IMG/M metagenome (GOLD analysis project Ga0302319, IMG submission 203319) | Peat permafrost microbial communities from Stordalen Mire near Abisko, Sweden - Bog_T0_2 | ecosystem: Environmental > Terrestrial > Soil > Wetlands > Peat | place: Sweden: Abisko, Stordalen Mire... | reverse complement strand
TCGTTCAGGCAGGCATCGCCGTAGCTTCTGGCGAGGCCCTGGCAGAGGATGGTGCCGTTTGGCGAATCCGCAGGCAATCTTTCCCAGGGCCAGTAGAGGGGCCTGATGGTTTGCCTTGCCTGCGGGTAACGGCCCCATGACTGATGAGATTCATTCGTCACTTCGGCAACTGCCAGGATTCGTCGAAGAGCGCGCCCCACATGATTTCGGGCGGCTCGGCCGGGTCTTTGATTTTGAGGACCGCCATATCGCCGAAGCGCGGCATGGCGTAGTCGCCGTTGTAATCGCCGTCGGATATGGTCAGGCCCGTGTTGAGCACCACATAGCGCGCGGGATGCAGGGGATTGGGATAGCCGAGCACTGGCAGATTTTCGGCGGCCGGGAAGGTATTGCCACCGACCGTGATCGTGTCCTTTGTCCATTTCATCGGAAGCTTCGGCAGCATCTTCGCGATCCATTTATTGCTGCCGGGATCGCCGAAGAGCACGACGTTATAGTTCGTGAAATCAGCCTCGGTCACATCTTTATCATCTTTGATCCGTGGGTGCGCCCGGTAGTCCATGGCCCACATGTGGTCGAAGTGGTCGAGGATGCGCAGAGCGTCCTTGTTGGCTGCGTCGTTCCACGGCGTGCCGGTGGGGCGGACCAGCAGGAACGGATCGAGGAATGCGTCGTCGATGGGTCCCTGCAGCGCGTGGATCTTGTGCAGACCGGCCGGCGCTCCGGGCTTCGCGATTTTCCATGCAGGGCCGATCTTTTCGAGTGTGATTTGCTTCAGGCTGGGTTTGGCCTGGAGGGCAGTTCCGTCGATTTTGATATTGGCCGCGTTCGGGATTTCGCGCAGGGTGAGACGTGTCAGGTTCTTTGTCGTGATCTGGTAGTCCTTGCCGCCATTACTGCGCTGAGCGTCGATTTCAGCGCGCTGATACTGCTTTTCGAGACCGTCCAGCGATACCCAGAAACAGGTGTTATAGCGAGTCGTCCAGGTCACGAAGCGAATGTGATCGGGGTCCTGACGGCCGGCGTCGCCATATTGCTTCAGGAAGGCGTCGAGCCTGGTCTTGACCTCGCGATCGACTCCGTGTTTGGTGCCGGTGGAAATCATGAAGATGTCACGGGTCCCGGGAACGGTCCAGTTGCTTTCCATGCCTGGCGTCGGAGTGTCAACCGAGGGCAGGCCTTCCTTCGCGAGTTGCGCGCGCACACGAAGCGAAGATTCGAGTTGTCCGCGACTCGGCGTGGGCGCTGCGCCGCGAGGTGCGCCGACGGTGGATACCTGGTCGTCCGCATCGCCGTCATGCCCGGCGAGCGGGAGGTTGTACGCGTTGAGAGCCCAGTCGATGATGTTTTCGTAGATGTGCAGGGGGCCATCCTGATAAGGCGGGAAAGGCGCGGCGGCATGGACGAGGCGGCCGGGATAAGTACCAGCGCCAATTTCCGCGGCGGCCCAGCGATCGGGATATTGCAGGGCGATGTGCCAGGCGGCGGCGCCGCCGAGCGAGAAGCCGCGGAGCAGGATGCGCTCGGTATCGATCTTGAAACGCCGCTGCATCGCTTTGATGCCTTCGAAGATATCGACTTCGCCGGCCTGGTGGTTCGCGTTGTTGCCGCGGCCGTAGCAATCGAGTGTGAGCTGGCCGACATCGGCGGTGTAGGCGGTGTTGGGAAACTGCGGCACGTTCTTAAAGCCATTGATAAAGCTGGCTTCGGAGAGGCCGTTGCTGCGGCCATGCAGCCAGACATAGAGGCGATCCGGTTTGGTGGCGTCGTAGCCCTCCGGGATGGTGACGCCCATGGGCTGCACGGAGCCATCGAGATCCGAATAGTAGCCGAGCACCTTGCGGCCTTTTTCGGTCAGCCAGGGCGATTGGCCTTTCTGCAACTGGTGACCGCGTTCAATGCCCTGATCGAGAACCGCCAGATAGTTGGTGACGGCCTGCGCATTGGCGAAATCCTGGGGGAATTCCAGGAGCCAGGCGCCGGCTTTGGCGAAGATATCGACGTCGGCAATCAGGTCGACGCTGGTCTTGCCGGCGCGCAGAGCTTTGACGATGGCGTTCAGTTCATCGACCTTCGCCTGATACTGGCTCTTCTGATCGGCAGTGAGCTGGATGGCGGGGCCTCTGCCGCCGCCACGTCCACCGCTGCCGCCCCTGCCACCAGAGGCGCCGGCGGGCGGCTGCGCGGCCAGCGGCAGCAAACAGAGAATCGCGGCGCTGAGCGCCAGCAGGGAGATTCCGGACCGATTGAAAGTTAAGCGAAGCATTATGGATATCATAGTGCGAAAGGCGGAGTTCACGGGCGTCGAATTATGAAAGTAGTGATTCTTTGTGGCGGACAGGGGACCCGTTTGCGTGAGGAAACGGAGTTCCGTCCGAAGCCGATGGTGGAGGTGGGCGGGCGTCCTATTCTCTGGCACATCATGAAGCGCTACGCGCACTTCGGCTTCCTGGATTTTGTTTTGTGCCTCGGGTACCGGGGCAACATGATTAAAGATTACTTCCTGAACTATGAAGCCATGAACCGTGACTGCACGGTGCGGCTCGGACCACGACCGGAAATCACCTATCACGGTGAGCATGACGAAAGCGGGTTTCGCGTCACGCTGGCCGATACCGGGCAGGAAGCGATGACCGGCGACCGAATGAAGCAGATTGCGAAATATATCGATGAAGAGGAGTTCCTGCTTACTTACGGCGACGGTCTCAGCGACGTGAATATATCCGACCTGGTGGCGTTCCACAAAGGCCATGGGCGGCTGGCGACGGTTACGGCGGTGCGGCCTGTTTCGCGATTCGGCATGCTGGAGCTTGGCGATGGCGGCGAAGTGAATCAGTTTTCGGAAAAGCCGCTGCTGGACGGCTGGATGTCGGCTGGCCATTTTGTACTGAATCGAAAAGTGTTCGACTACATAGGCGGGCCTGGCTGCACTTTCGAGCGTGAGCCGCTCGAAAGTATTTCTGCCGCAGGACAGTTGTCCGCTTACTGCCATAATGGTTTCTTCTTCGCGATGGACACTTACAGGGAATTCAAACATCTGAACGACCTCTGGGCCGCGGGCGACGCGCCCTGGAAGGTCTGGTAATGGCGACATTCTGGAAAGACCGGCCCGTTTTCGTGACGGGCGGCACTGGTCTGGTGGGCAGCTGTCTGGTCCGGCGGCTGAACGAGGCGGGCGCGGAGGTGGTCTGCCTGGTCCGCGACTGGGTTCCGCGGTCCGAACTGGTACGAACCGGGACGCTGGACCAGGTGCGCGTGGTGCGCGGCGATGTCCGGGACCAGGATACGCTGGAGCGCAGCCTGGGCGAATACGAAATCGACACCGTTTTCCATCTGGCCGCCCAGACCATTGTTGGCATTGCGAATCGCAACCCCATCTCGACGTTTGAGACCAACATCCAGGGGACGTGGGCGCTGCTCGAAGCGGTGCGACGCAGCCCGGCGGTAAAACAAACCATCATTGCCTCCTCCGACAAAGCTTATGGGGTACAGGAGAAGCTGCCCTATGACGAGACGACGCCTTTGAACGGCACTCATCCGTACGACGTCAGTAAATCCTGCGCCGACCTGATCTCCTACACCTACGCCAATACATACGGAATGAACGCCTGCGTGACGCGCTGCGGTAATTTCTACGGCGGCGGCGATCTGAACTGGAACCGGATCGTGCCGGGGACTATTCGCAGCATCCTGAACAACCAGCGCCCCGTGATTCGTTCCGACGGCCAGTTTGTGCGCGATTATTTTTACGTGGAAGACGGCGCGGCGGCTTACATGCTGCTGGCGGAAAAAATGGCGTCGGATAAGAGTCTGGCCGGCGAGGCGTTCAATTTCTCAAATGAGATTCAGGTCACGGTGCTGGATCTGGTGAACCGGCTGATTGAACTGATGGGTTCCAGCCTGACGCCCGATGTCAGAAACGAAGCCTCGCATGAGATCCGGCACCAGTATCTAAGTGCGGATAAAGCGCGGAAGGTTCTGGACTGGCACCCGTTATTCACACTCGAGGATGGTCTGGCCCTCACGGTAAAGTGGTACGAGGAGTTTCTCAAAGCGTGAGCGAACGTGCGGAACAACTGAGGGCGCAAATTTTGGGCCTGGTGGAGGAATTCTGCGCGGAGCAGTTTCCGGTGCGTGAGTTTACGGCCGGAGAAACGCAGGTGCCGGTCTCGGGCAAGGTCTTCGATGGCGCGGATATGCGCAATCTGGTGGATAGCTCGCTCGACTTCTGGCTGACGACGGGGCGATTCGCCGCCGAATTCGAAAAGCGCTTTGCGCGGCTGTACGGGCTGCGCGGCGCGGTGCTGGTGAATTCCGGATCGTCGGCTAATCTGGTGGCTCTGACGTCGCTGACGTCGATCAAACTGGGCGACCGCAGGCTGAAACCCGGCGACGAAGTAATCACGGTGGCGGCCGGGTTCCCGACGACGGTCAATCCGATTATTCAGAACCGGCTGGTGCCGGTTTTTGTGGATGTAACCGTGCCGACGTACAACGTGGACGTCACACAGCTGGAGGAGGCGCGTTCGGAGAGGACACGCGCGGTGATGATCGCTCATACGCTGGGCAATCCGTTCGATCTGGCCGCTGTGACGGCCTTTGTGAAGAAGTACAATCTCTGGCTGGTGGAAGACTGCTGCGACGCGGTGGGCGCAACTTACCAGGGACAGCGTGTGGGTACTTTCGGCGATCTGGCGACCACCAGTTTCTATCCGGCGCACCACATCACGATGGGCGAAGGCGGGGCGGTTCTGATGGAAAAACCCCTGCTGAAGACGCTGGTGGAATCGTTCCGCGACTGGGGCCGGGATTGCTGGTGCGAGCCGGGCAAGGACAATACGTGCGGCAAGCGCTTCGGGCATCAGCTGGGGCAATTGCCGTGCGGCTACGATCACAAATACACGTATTCGCATATCGGCTACAACCTGAAGCTATCCGACATGCAGGCGGCGGTGGGGCTTTCGCAGCTGGACAAGCTGACTGGCTTCATCGCAGCGCGACGGGCTAACTTCAAGGCACTGCATGCAGGCCTGAAGCCGCTGGAAGAGTTCTTCATTATGCCCGAGGCCACGCCTGGTTCCGACCCCAGCTGGTTCGGGTTTCCGATCGCGGTGCGGCCAGGATCTGGCCTGACGCGGAATGGCGTGACGGCTGAGCTGGAAAAGAGCAAGATCGCGACGAGGCTCCTGTTTGCCGGGAATCTGGTGCGGCAGCCCGCTTATCTCGATATCGAGCGGCGCGTGATCGGCGATCTGGCGAATTCCGACTTCGTGATGGACAATGTGTTCTGGATAGGGGTGTACCCGGGGATCGACGCGGGCCGGCGCGACTACATGATCGAAACGCTGCATCGCATCGCGCACGACCGGGCGCTGAGCATTGTCTGAAGGCCGATTAGGCGCGGGTTCCGGCGGCTCTGGCGTGGGTACCGGACTTTTGGCGGCCGATCTGGACCATATTTTGCAGCATACGCAGGGGATTTGGGAGCCTTTGCGGGGGCAGCGGATCTTTATTACGGGCGGGACGGGCTTTTTCGGGCTCTGGCTGCTCGAATCGTTCGTGCGGGCGAATGCCGAACTCGAATTAGGGGCTACGGCGTGCGTGCTGACCAGAAATCCGGCAGTGTTCGCAAAGAAGGCGCCGCATCTTGCCCAGGATGCCGCTATCCGGCTGCATGCGGGCGATTTCACGAGCTTTCCGTTTCCGGAGGGTTCGTTTCATTCTGTTATACATGCGGCGACCGAGCCTGAGTTTGCGCCGCATGCCGAGGCGCCGCTGGGCATTTTCGACGCGAATGTGAACGGCACGCGGCGCGTTCTGGAATTTGCGCGGCAGAGCGGAGCGACGAGGTTTCTATTGACCAGTTCCGGTGCCGCGTACGGACGGCAGCCCTCCGAACTGACACATATTCCGGAGGAATACGCCGGCGCACCAGACACCATGGACGCGAATTCGGCATACGGGCAATCGAAGCGGGCCTGTGAATTCATGGTGGCGATGTATGCGCGTCAGTATGGCTTCGCGGCTCCGGTGGCGCGGTGCTTCGCCTTTGCGGGTCCGCATCTGCCGCTGGACCTGAATTTCGCCATCGGTAATTTCGTGCGCGACGCGCTGGCAGGCGGGCCGATAAGGATTGGGGGGGATGGAACGGCGCGGCGTTCCTACCTTTATGCGGCCGATCTGGCGATCTGGCTGTGGACGATGCTGCTGCAGGGGGAATCCTGCCGCCTGTACAATGTAGGTTCGGATGTCGATTTATCCATAGCCGAACTGGCCGAGAAGGTGGCTGCGGTGGTGGCGCCTGAGGTTGGGGTCAGGATCGGGAGGGCACCGGTTGCGGGCAGTCCGGTGGCGCGATATGTGCCTTCGGTTGCGCGGGCGGGAAGCGAACTCGGCCTAAAGGTTTGGATTTCGCTGGACGAGGGGATCGGACGGATGGGAAAGTGGTACCACCCTTCGGTACTGAGACCGAAGCACCTTCGATAGTATTGCCTCTTGATGGCAATACCCGCTATGCTGGCCGGGTAAGTACAGAGTGAGCAAAAGAGGAGCGGGGGTTATGCAGGCTGCAATCAATACGGGGATTCCCGAAGTACGCATCGGCAAGAAAATACTGGGCGACGGCCAACCGTGCTACATCATCGCGGAAATTGGCATCAACCATAATGGCGACATAGATCTGGCCAAACGGCTGATCAACGTTGCGTCGGCCGCAGGCTGCGACGCCGTCAAGTTCCAGAAGAGAACGGTGGATGTGGTTTACACTGCCGACGAACTGGCAAAGCCGCGTGAGAGCCCTTTCGGCACGACAAATGGGGACCTGAAGCGAGGCCTGGAGTTCGGGCTTGAAGAATACCAGGAGATCGACCGGTACTGCCGGGAGGTCAAAATTCCGTGGTTTGCATCCTGCTGGGACGAAGCTGCGGTGGATCTGATCAATACGTTCGACGTTCCGTGTTTTAAGATTGCCTCCGCGTCGCTCACGGACGATAACCTGCTGCGTCATACACGCGCGACGGGAAAACCGATCATTCTGTCTACTGGTATGAGCACACTGGAGCAGATCGACCACGCAGTGGAAGTGCTGGGACGGAACGATCTGGTTCTGATGCATGCCTGCAGCACGTATCCGGCTTTTTACGAAGAGCTGAATCTGCGGGCTATGCGCACCATGGCGGACCGCTACAAGCTGAACATCGGCTATTCCGGACATGAAACCGGGTTGCCTTCGAGCATTGCGGCGGCGGCTATGGGCGCGGTTTTGCTGGAACGCCACATCACGGTGGATCGCGCGATGTGGGGCAGCGACCATGCGGCTTCGCTTGAGCCAAACGGGATCACGCGGCTGGTGGGATATATCCGGCTCGCGGAAAAGTCGATGGGAGACGGGGTGAAGCGAGTGCTGGAGCGGGAGCAGCCTATTATCAAGAAGCTTCGCCGGGTTGGCGCCTAAGCATGGCGTCCGGCTTGCCTGCTGGCTTCTCAACAATCAGGGCCCTGGCTCTTGACGTGGATGGCGTGCTCACCGACGGCGGAGTCTGGTGGGGCGACGACGGAACCGAATCCAAGCGCTTTTCCTTTGCCGACATCATGGGGGTGTCGCTGGCGACCAAAGCCGGGCTTATCGTCACCCTGATATCGGGTGAAGATAGCCCGCTGGTGGATCGCTTTGCGACTAAGATGAACATTCAGGATGTGACGAAGGGCTGCAAGGATAAGGCTTCCGCGCTGCGGGCGTTTGCGGAGCGGCAAGGTCTGACACTCGGGGAAATTTGTTTCATGGGCGACGACGTGAACGATCTGGGGGCTATGGAGATCGCCGGTTATTCGGCGGCTCCGGCCAATGCGCAGCCTGCGGTGCGTAAAGCGGTGCGCTATGTGGCGGTGGCGAACGGCGGCCATGGGGCGGTTCGCGAACTGGTGGATATGATTCTTGCAGGCGACGCCCGATGACCAAGCTTTCCGATTACGTTCTGCAGTTTGTAGCCGATCAGGGCGTCAAACACGTATTTCTGGTGACGGGCGGCGGGGCGATGCACCTCAACGCGTCGCTCGCGCAGAACCGCTCTCTGGAGGCTATCTGCAACTCGCACGAGCAGGCGAGCGCGATGGCGGCGGAGAACTACGCCAAAGTGGTGAACGACATCGGGGTCGCCATGGTGACTACCGGCCCTGGCGGCACGAACGCGATTACCGGGCTGGCGGGCGCGTGGCTGGATTCGACGCCGATGTTGTTTCTTTCCGGGCAGGTGAAGCGGCCCGACCGCATGTTCGCGGCCGATGGCACTCCGCTGGGGATGCGTCAGCTGGGCGTGCAGGAAGTGGATATTATTTCCATCGTGAAGCCGCTGACGAAATATGCGGTGACGATTCTCGACCCCACCACAATCCGGTATCACCTGGAAAAGGCCGTTTATCTGGCGCGTTTCGGCCGGCCTGGCCCGGTGTGGATCGATATTCCGCTGGACGTGCAGGCGACGCCGATCGACGTGGCGACGCTCGCGGGCTTCGACCCGGCTGAACTGCCGCCGGCATTCGATGCCTCGGTGCTTCCAACGAAGGTAGCGGAGACGATAGCGGCATTGAATCGGGCGGAGCGGCCGCTGATCTTTCTTGGCAACGGCGTGCGTCTGGCGCGCGCGGAAGAGGAATTCCGTCAGTTATTCGCGCATCTGGGCATTCCGATTGTGGCGACGTGGTGCGCAGCGGACATTGTTTCATCGGAAGACCCGCTGTTTGTGGGACGTCCCGGATCTCTGGCGGCGCGGGGCGCGAATTTTGCTTTGCAGAATTGCGATTTTCTGCTGAGCATCGGGGCGCGGCTGGATTTCGCGATTACCGGTTACGCACCGGACAAGTTTGCGCGCGGGGCGCACAAGGTGATGGTGGATATCGACGCGGCCGAGATCGGCAAGCTGGGCGGCTGGATCCATTCCGGTATTTGCGCAGACGCGGGCGCGTTTCTGCGGGAGTTCCTGGGGCAGATTGGCGCGGTGGAAGCGAAGCCGCGTAGTGCCTGGATTGAGCGGTGCACCGACTGGAAGACGCGCTATCCGGTAGTGCTTCCGGAACACAGGAAGCCCGAAGGGCTGGTTAGTATTTTCAACCTTGCGGAAGTCATCTCGGAGGAAACGACAGCTGACGACCTGATGATCTCCGGGAATTCCGGTAGCGGAATAGAAATCTACCTGTTTGCCTGCCCTACACGCACTGGCCAGCGCATTTATCACACGGCTGGCTTGGGCGCCATGGGTTGCGCGGTGCCCAACAGTATAGGCGTGTGCATCGCGGGAGGCAGAAAACGCACCGTATGCGTGGACGGTGATGGTGGATTTATGTTCAACATCCAGGAACTGGCGACTATTCGTCACCTGAATCTGCCTATTAAATTCTTTGTGCTGAATAATGACGGCTATGCGTCCATTCGCGCTTCCCAGGCGAACTTCTTCGGATCCGCGCTGCTGGGATGCGACGAGAGCACAGGCCTGACGATTCCCGATTTGTGTAGCGTGGCAACGGCGTTCGGCCTGACCGCTGCCAGGATCAGCAATCAGGAGAACCTCAGGGAGCAGGTGCGGGCAGTACTTAATATGCCGGGTCCCGTGGTGTGCGACGTTCAGGTCATACCGGACGAAGTTCGCGGACCGAGGCTATCGTCGGTACAGCTACCTGATGGTTCGTTGGTGTCGAGACCGCTTGAAGATCTTTGGCCATTCTTATCCCGCGAAGAATTCCGGGCCAACATGATCATTCCGATCCTGGAAGAGTAGGCCAGCCGCCTGTTACGTTATGGTCCACCCGCCGTCCACGACGAGGCCGTGGCCGGTGATGTAAGAGGACGCATCGGAAGCAAGGAAGAGCAGGGCTCCGGCAAGTTCGTTAGGCCGGCCGATACGGCCAAGACAGGTTCTGGCCCGGAGCCGCTCTATGAAGCCATCATTTTCCGGAACGGCATTCGGCGTTACATCTTCGGTATTCGAAAAGGGTCCCGGAAGAATGGCGTTTGCCCGTATTCCATGCTGGCCCCAATATGAGGCGACATAGCGGGTAAAGCTCAGCAGTGCGGCCTTCGATGCGGAATAGCCCGGGGGATTTACGAAGTTGGTGCCTTTGTACAGCTGCGGACTGGGGGCCACCGCGGCATACATCGTCGAAATGTTGATAATGGAGCCGGCGTTTGCGGCTTTCATGCGCTCGCCGATTTTCTGAACGCTGAGCGCCGCCCAATAAACGCCGCCTGTCAGATTACGCATCCACTGATCGTGTGTGCCATTCTCGAGGGTACCTTCGGGAACATTAAAGCCCGTACCTGGTCCAAGTTCGTGCGCGTTGTTGATCAGGATATCGAGGCGTGCTTCCTCGGTGGCAATCCGATCGAGACTATCGCCGAGCGCTTCCAGATCGTACATGTCGATTCGGAGCATGCGAACGCGGTCGGTTCCGAACTGGTTGGCCCACTTCTTTGTTTCGGATTCGAGCCGGGGGGAACGCCCCAGAACAATGACACGCGCACCGTTCGTCAAAAGCGTTTCCGCAAACGTTCTGCCAAGGAAGCCGGACGCGCCCGTCAGCAAAGCAGTTTTTCCTTCCAGCGAGAAAAGCGAGGTCCGGTCCAGCATCACCATGTGCTCCTTCCGCCATCAATGATCAGATTTGTCCCGGTCATGTACGAAGATGCGTCGGAACACAGGAATAAGACGGCGCCCTTGTACTCGTCGGCATGGGCCATCCGTGCCATCGGAATCAGCTGGCTGAGCCGCGCTACAAACTCGTCGGGCTGACCATTGTAAACGCCTCCGGGAGACATAGCGTTGGCGCGTACTCCGGATTCGTGCCAATAGGTAGCGAGGTAGCGGGTTAAGCCGACCAACCCGGACTTAACAACGCTGTAGGTCACGGGCTTTACCGGCTGCGACGATTCCGGCTTTCCGGGTACGCGATAGAGGCGCTGATCCGGCGCGATGACGGCCAAATCGGAAGCGATGTTCAGAATGACGCCGCGACCCTGCCGCGCCATTTCGCTTCCGAAGACGCGGCAGCAGAGAAAGGCGCCAGTCAGGCCCACGCGGAGATCCGCTTCCCATACTTCCAGTGGAAAATCCTCCAGCCGGGAGAATTCCTTGCCGGCTCCCTTCTCCATTTTCGGATTGTTCGCGGCGTTATTGATAAGAATGTCGATACGGCCAAAACGAGCCAGGACCGAGTCGCGCATTTCTTCCAGTTGCGCCAGGCTGGTGATGTCACCTGTCAGCCCAAGTGCGGGTGTCGCGAACTGCGCCGAAATCGACTCTGCACGGCCAACCGGATTCGAACCCGGAAGATCGATCAGAACAGGTGTTCCGCCCGCTTCGGCAATAATCTCCGCGTGTTTGGTGCCCAGCAATCCAGCGCCGCCGGTGATAATGGCTACGCGGTCTTTCAGGCTGAACAGATCGATAAAATTGGACATAGGATCCTTACAGTCGTCTGGTTTGGCCGCCATCCGCGATCACGCAGGAACCGGTTATAAACGATGCCCGCTCCGAGCAAAGAAAGGCCACCAGGCTGGCAATTTCGTCTGGCGTACCCAGCCGTTCCATAGGAACCTCGGCCTTGAGCATTCGCGCCACGAGTTCAGGGCTGGTGGCAAGACGGTTATCCCACGAGCCACCCGGAAATATGATGTTGCCTGGAGCGATGCAGTTGACGCGTATCTTCTGAGCTGCCACCAGTCGGGACAGGTTCTTACTGTAGTTAATCAGGGCCGCCTTGGCCGCGCTGTACGGTAAGGGAGCAGGCGTCGCTTCCACACCGGTAATCGAAGAAATGAAGACGATGCTCCCACCTCCGTTGCTGGCAAGAGCGGGAATGACTGCGTTGGCGAGCCGTCTGCTGGCGTGGAAGTTCAGCGTGAACAGGCGGTCCCACTCATCCTCGGTTTGGTCCCAGCCTGCAGTGCCTTTACCTGTTCCGAGATTCGCGACTAAGGCGTCAAGCGTGTCCCATTTGCTTCGGATGAATTCGATTACGTCCGAAACGCCTGAAGGTTCGGACAAATCTCCGCTAAAGGCGAGCAGTTGACCTCTTGGAGACAATTCGATCTTAGCCGCTTCCAGGGCGGCGGCGTCGCGACCGCTGATACAGACGCGCGCACCTTCGTCAAGAAGAAAGCCGGCGACCTCTTTACCGATGCCCCGGGAAGATCCGGCGACCAGAATAACCTTATCCCTGAGATTCAGATCCACGCCGTTTATTCCAATGGCCAGTAGCGGGCTACGAATTCGCGGTTTGACCGGGCCCACGCGACTTCATTGCCCGGTTCGGGGCGGGCCACCTGGAGAGTGATGTCGCCTTCGTAGCCAATTCTCTCCATTGCAGCAAAGACTGCGGGGAGATCGGCGTCTCCCGTTCCCAGCGGAACCGTGCCACCGCCCAGAAGCCTGTCTTTTATGTGGATACTGCCAATTCGGGGCCCGTATGCGGCGAACTCTTCGGCCGGAATGAAACCCAGCGATGAGCTATTACCGGAATCGTAATTAGCCTTGACCAGGGGATCGGGAAGCCGGTCGAGCAGGGCGGCGAAATCTCCAGGGGGCAACGAGGTTTCCAGATGGATTTCGATGCCTTGTTCTCGCGCCGTCGGCAGCACCTCTCCGATGACACCGACTAACCTATCGGCATCTTCCTTGTCAGCGATTTTTGAAGCGTCCACGAAAGGAATTACCACCCGCTGTATGCCCACCGATGGCGCCACACGAAGCAGGGTCTCCAGAACGGCCTGCCGTTCGCGGCATTCCGTCATGGTGCAGCGAAGGAACGGCAGGTCCATAAAGTAATCGGCGCACAGCGAGCGTAAGCTCACGCCCGATACGGCGATAGCGGAATTCAGCGCTGCCACGTCATGAATCAGGGGGTTTACGTCCGCCCCATACAGGTCGTAAATCCACTCGATATAGGAAAGCGATGCGCTCGCAGCCAGTTCGAACTCGTCCGCCCAACGGGCTCGTGGAAAGGACTGGAACCGCCCACGTTCCGGGGGCACCATTCTGCCCTGCATAATGCCGATTTTCGTCAACGTGCGTCTCCACGATAATGTACCATGAGTTCCGACGGGGGACGTTGCGCTGACACGTTGCACTCCGCCGAGCGCCGCCAGACCGAGATCTTTCTGGCTATCGAAAAGCGGAGACGGATGGCGCCAACTCATGGCGGGCCAGTATGATGGCTGTATATGGACGGGATGTCGTATGCGATTGACTTGTTCGGGGCGGGTGAAAAGTAATGCCATTCGTCAGCGTGGTGGCGGGTTGTTACAACGAAGAGGGAAATGTTGCCGAGTTGCACGAGCGGATTGTCCGCGCCTTCGAAGACCATCTTCCGGAATATACCTTTGAAATCATTCTGATTGACAATGCGTCCCAGGACCGGACTGTGGATGTCCTTCGGGAAATTGCGCTGAAAGACAAGCGGTTAAAGGTTATCGTCAACAATCGCAACTTTGGCCATATTCGTTCCCCTTATTACGCGGTGCTTCAGGCGACTGGCGACGCAGTGGTCGGGATGGCTTCCGATCTGGAAGATCCTCCGGAACTGATCCCGGTGTTTGTCCGAAAGTGGGAAGAGGGGAACAAGATTGTTCTTGCGCAGAAAAGCGGGAGCGACGAGTTCGGTCTGTTCTACCTGCTGCGGAAGGTGTATTACGGGCTGATCGCCAGGCTTTCCGAGGTCCCGCTCGTGAAGGACGCGACAGGTTTCGGCATCTACGACCGTGAGGTTATGGAAAACCTGCGCGCCATTCACGACCCCTATCCGTACTTCCGGGGATTGATCTGCGATCTGGGCTACAAACCGTATCTGATACCGTTTCACAAACCGGTCCGGAAACGCGGAATCACCAGTAACAATTTCTACACGCTGTACGATAACGCAATGCTTGGAATCACGAATCACTCGAAGCTTCCGCTTCGGCTGGCCATATTCGCCGGATTCGGCATCAGCGCTCTGAGTTTCCTGGTGGCGCTGGGGTACCTCGTTTACAAGTTACTCTACTGGAGGTCGTTTGTGCTCGGGACAGCGCCTGTGGTGATCGGGATATTCTTTTTTGGGGCCATTCAGTTGCTTTTTATCGGCATCCTCGGCGAGTACATTGGTTCCATACATACGCAGGTAATGGACAGGCCTTTAGTTATTGAGAAGGAACGAATTAATTTTTAGGCAGTCGAACCGATGCTATCGAATGCGGGATAAGGCAGAATCACCTTATTTGGAAGGTTCATCCCGTTAATGGTTCGGTGAATCGCCGCCTGCGACTTCCAGGACGAAATCAGAATGGGCAAAAGGGGAAGCCCAGGAAGTGCCGAAGGAGGCACGATTGGTTTTCCGGCCAGACTGCAATCGCGGTAAGCGTTGTCCGAATCCACGAATGCGATGATGTCCCTCTCATGCATTGCTCCGGAACCGAGGAGCCTTTGCGTGTGCAGTCCGGCGCCCCATACGATAATCGGTCCGTTCCCGGCGGTCACTTCTTTCAGCGTTTCCAGACACGGAGACTGCAGGCTGGCCGATTCCGCGATGTAGCGGTCGAGGCTCGTTTCCGCTTCCAGATCGTACGGACAGAGGGGACGGGTTTGCGAGAGCGCCCGTCGCCAGGCCGACGCTACTACTCCTGTCTTATGCTCCGAGCGACAGGATACCTCCTCGAACCCGGCACCCGTCATCAACAGCCTGAGAGAGACCGGTGAAAAGAAGTTTACGTGCTCCGGGCTGAAATGAGCAAACAAGTCACGGACATAGAGCGAGTACTCCGGCCGCAGGGGATTTGAAAAACGATGAAACTGGTGAACATCGGGCACCTCAAGGTACAGATGTCCATCCCGGCTCATCAAATCCTTCAGACGATTGATGAACCTTTCCAGATCGATAACATGTTCGAGGACATGACTGACAATCACAAAATCGAACTGAGACGGCAGATCGTAGTCGAACAGGCTGCCGTGGAAAAGATCGATGCCGTACTTTTCTTTGCCCACTTTTACGGCGAGAGCCGACGGTTCGACGCCGTGGACATTCGGGTAACCGGCGGATCGGAGCAGGCCCAGAAAATTTCCGGTTCCGCAACCAACGTCCAGAATCCGATCGGTCTCTTTCAGGAGCGGAGCGATGTTAGCGGCGCGAACCGAGGTGACAGTCGTGTCCCGCTCGCGCGCGCCCTCGGGTTCATAGTAGGTAACGCCGGTCCTGTTCAACCCTTCGTAGTACTCATCCAGGGCATGTTGCGACAGCGTGTCGTCGGCATAACAGAATCCGCATTGGCTACACATGACTACGTTGTAGCCGCCGTAAAGGCAGCCTTGCGGGACAACCAGGGGCTGTGGGAACACAACCTTCTTCGCGGAGTTTCCACATGCAGAACAACCTCTGATCAACGCAACCCTCCCATACCTTCGAATCACCATAGTATAGCTGGCGTTCTGGTTACTTGAGGCGCGCGACGATCAGTGTCAAACCTGACTAACGCCCCGGATGATCCGGCGGACATACAAAAAGCGCCCGCGTCCGCGCAGGCGCCTCCTGTATCATGCGAGTGGATGTAGTGGTTCCGGATGTATTGGTCTTTCCGCATGCGATCATGAGTTCATCTAACGGTGGTGTGCCGAAGACCGGCCGGTTTGGGTCGCTCACCAAACACGTTCCGCCTGGTCAGTTATTCCGCTATCTGCTGGTGGGAATCTGGAATACAGCGTTTGGGTATGGGACGTTTGCCGCGTTCACCGCGCTGCTCTATCGCTATGGCAAGGATAGCTATCTGGCCGCGATGGTGCTATCGAGCCTGATCAATATCACGGTGGCTTTCCTGGGCTACAAGTGGTTCGTATTTAAAACCAAAGGCAACTATCTGAAGGAATGGCTGCGCTGTCTTTCCGTTTATGGCGGAAGTTTTCTGATATCGTTTATCGCCCTCCCCGGCCTGGTCTTCGCGCTCCGGAGATGGTTCGGCTACGACCGTGGTGCGCCCTACCTGGCTGGCGCAATTCTGACCGGCGCTACGGTCTTCATCAGCTTCTTCGGGCACAAGCATATTTCGTTTCGTCCCGATAAGAAGGGCCCGGGCGCGCCGGTTTAGCGATGCCCACAGCCTAAGAGATCCTAACGGATCTTGCCACGTTTGCTATAGTGGCGTTCGTGACCAGCCAGCAACAGGCTCAGGGCCTGGTAATTCCACCTGAAGTCGTTGAAAGTGCGCTGCAATCGATAGGCGCTTTTTTCGAGCCCATCTCGAAGCTCGATCGGCAGACCAACGTGCGGGATTTTCTGGGCACCGAGAGGTCGTTCAAACGCGCGGAGATCCTGCAACGGTATACCCCGATGATGTCGAAGCAACTGCTGGAGATCGGCTCCGGCTTTGGGACGAATCTCGCGGTGTGGATCAAATACTTCGGGGTGGAAGGTTACGGGATCGAGCCCGGTGAGATCGGATTCGATCAGGGATTTCTCGGGTCGCAAAAGGTGCTGCCCGCGAATGGGATCGATCCGAAACGGATTCGGAACGCGTGTGGAGAGTCGCTGCCGTTTCCCGATGAAAGCTTCGATATTGTCTATTCGGCCAACGTTCTGGAGCACACTTTGGATCCTGAGCAGGTGCTGCGCGAGGCGGCCAGAGTGCTTCGCAAAGGCGGCATTCTGCACATGGAAATGCCGAACTTTCTTTCGTATTACGAAGGTCACTACTGCGTTCTGCAGCCGCCACTTTTCTGGAAGCCGATTCTGCCCTTGTGGGTGAAATGGGTTTTTGGCAGGGACCCGGCATTTGCCAGAACCCTGCACACCGAGATTAATCCGCTGTGGTGCCGGCGCGGTGAAGATGCTCAATAAAACGTACCCGATGCAATTGATTTCCCTGGGAGAAGAACTGTTTCTTGAGCGCCTGAAAACTGCGTTCCGCTTCGAGGAGGAGGGGACTTCCCTCAAAATTGGCGGAATGGTATCGTTGGCGCAAAAGCTGAACAAGGGGAATTGCGTGGGCCGGCTCATTGTCGCTGCGCAGGGGCACTATCCCCTGTACATGACTATCCGGAAGCTCTGATTATTCCGACCGGTGCGGCCCGGCGAACTGACCTTCGTCAGCGAGCGGAGGCGGCAACTGCCGGCTCCGCGACTGCCGGCTCCGCAACCTCCACACCAGCCAGAGTGCGTTCAATCGCCTCGCACAAATAGTGGTAGAGGCAGATATGAACCTGCTGGATGAGCGGCGTCGATTTCGAAGGGACGGCGAAAAGGTAATCGGTGTATGGCGCCAGTTTACCGCCGCCTTCACCGGTCAGCGCGATGGTGGTCATCCCCATGGATCTCGCCTGTTTGAAGGCTTCGATCACGTTTTTCGAATTCCCGGAGGTGCTGATGCCGAGAATTGCAGCGCCTGGCTCGCCATACGCTTCTACCTGGCGGGAGAACACGGTTTCGTAACTATAGTCGTTCGCCCATGCGGTCAGGACCGCGGGATTGGACGAAAGGCAGATCGCTTTCAGGGCTTTGCGTTCCAGCAGGAACCGCCCCACGAGCTCCCCGGTGATGTGCATCGCGTCCGATGCGGAGCCGCCGTTGCCGCAGATCAGCAGCGGCTTACCAGCGCCGAGCGGGCCGGTCATCGCGGAGATGGCGCCGGATAAAAGATCTTCGCTCCAGGCCTCCCCGGCCAGTTCCAGAACCCTGGCCGACTCCGAGAAATACGCGCTTAAGCTCATACTGAAATCGTAGCAGTTGCGGATCATTGCAGTAATTTGTGGTTCGGTGTTATCTTATGAGGCATAGGTTTGCGCACATGTTTGGGCATACTTATTGAACGACGCCACAGTCCTCATTAGTACCCCGCGGAGCCTGGGATCCAGCTCATCCGGGACGCATTCAGGCGCTTGACGGTCTCAGGGCCATTGCGATTCTTCTCGTCCTTTTCGACCATTACGCCATGCGGGTCGTGGCGCCTGGCGGAACAGCCAGCCGGGTTTTCCTGGAAGCCTCTGGCTGGGCGGGATGCGGTGTAGATCTTTTTTTTGTTCTCTCGGGCTTTCTGATCGGCGGCATCCTGATGGATGCCAGGGGGACGGCTAACTACTTCCGCCGTTTTTACTGGAGACGGTCGCTGAGGATCTTTCCCGCGTTCTACGCATTGTTACTGTTTGCGGTGCTGATTACCCCGTTTGCCTTTCAGCGAACCGGTTTTCCGTGGTTCGCCCTTTATCTGCGGAACTGGCTTGGCGCGGATTACGTCTCCGACGGGCTGTACGGGCATTTGTGGAGCCTCGCCGTTGAGGAGCAGTTTTATATTGGCTGGTCGATCGTTGTATTCTTCTTTCCACGCCGCTATCTTATGCATTTAATTGTCGCCCTGATCGCGCTCGCGCCAGTGGTGCGAGCGGTCATGCACAGCGGCGGCTATGCGGGCTACCTGATCTTCCGCGTCACCCCGGCCAGAATGGATAGCCTGTTGTGCGGGGCTCTGGTGGCCGCGGCGGTCAGATCCAGCTGGAACCTCCGGGTGAAACGCATCGGATTCACGGGCATTCTGGCCGGATTAGCCGGCCTTGTGCTGCTCAGGCTAATGGCGGGAGCTATCGGTATCGATGTCCCTTCCTACCAGGTTGCATGGCCGAGTCTGATCGCATTGTTATTCGCTTCGGTACTGTTGCTCTGCCTGCATCTGGAGCCGGGAGGTCTGGCGCACACGCTGCTGACATGTTCTCCTTTTCGGACGGTAGCGAAGTACAGCTACGCAATCTATTTGTGGCATCTTGTGGCGGCCTCGGTTGCGAGGGCCGTATTGCGGCCAATTGTAACCCATTACCCGTCCCTGGCCGGAGTTCCGTATGCGGTTAGCTTTGTCATATTGGCGTGCGGCCTGTCATTTGCCGCAGCCGCCGCATCGTGGAAGGTGATCGAGCAGCCAGCCCTGAACTTCAAGGACCGATTCTTCCCGTCCGCCGCGCCTTCCGTACCCGTGCCGATGACGGTCTGGTGGCCTCGGAACCGGGCAGCGGGTCAGTTGCGGACGCAGAGTAGCCGAAGTCAAGCCGGGCCATCCAATAGTATTTCGGCCTTACCGAAAGCTCAGTCACAACAATTTTAAAAAACTTTAAATCTAATCCTCACATTCACTTAGCGTCGAAAACGCGGGAAACCTGTCCCCCGTTTTTTGGCGGCGGGATGGTAATGCTGTTGGCAGGAGCAGCATGCGATCTCTAAGCAAAACACTCAAAGCGCTGAGCCCGGCCATCATTCTCGTGCCGGTGCTCTGCGGAATCATCTCGGCCCAGAGCGGCCTCACAACCATTCAGGACACACTGTTCGATGCTGACGGCGCGCGTTATAACGGCACGCTCACCATCCAGTGGAGTACGTTCGATACCACAAACCCGGGCACCATCATCCAGCAGAGCAAGACCGTGCAGGTGTCAAACGGCAATCTGCTGGTACAACTGGCGGCCAACAATACCGCGGCGCCTCCGGCTAACGTTTATACGGTGCTCTACCAGAGCGACGGCGACCAGCAATACACGGAGACGTGGAGCGTGCCAGTGAGCGCGACGCCGCTGAAAGTCACCCAGGTACGGGTTGGAACCGTGTCCGGCGGGTCGGCTTCGGGTTTAGGCGGAGACGGGACGATCACGGAAGCATCGGTGACGAACCTGGTGTCCGATCTCAATGCCCGGCCCATCAAAGGACCGGGCTTTGGAACCAACGCCGTCGCGGTGATCGATCAGAACGGACAGATTGAGACCGCCGTGGGAAATGCCGGCGATTGCGTTTTTGTGGATGGCACCAGCGGGCCGTGTTCGAACGTGGTGTTACCCACGTTTATAACGGGCGAGGTCCCGGTGGGAACTATCGACGGGATCAATTCAATTTTCACGCTGGCCAACGCGCCCAGCGGCACAAGCCTGTTGTTGTTCCGCAATGGCCTGCTTGTTCAATCCGGGGGCGACTACACGCTGAGCGTCGCGACAATCCAGTTTGCCAGCGCCGCGATTCCGCAGCCCGGCGATACTTTGTTCGCCGCGTACCGGCTTGACTCCGGTTCGGGCGGCAGCGGCAGCGGCGGCGGGGGTTCGGGCAGCGGCGTTAACGGATGCGGCGCGGTTGGCGCTGCCACCGAAAGCGGCGCTTACCAGATCCAGACGTCGGACAACGGCTTTCTGCTGATACAGACAGCCGCCGCGGGTTTCACGCTTCCGGGTTCCATACCAGCGCCCGGGTGGTGCGTCGTCCTGCTCGATACGAATGCGGCAAACATCACGGTAGGCAATAATGGCCTGGCGATTGACGGCGTGACCGCCAGCTATACGCTCCATTCGGCGAGTACGGTTTCCGTCATCTCCGACGGCTTCGGATACTGGATTTCCGGCGCAAACGGAGCTACGGGACCCGTCGGCCCTGCCGGCGCTACCGGTGCCGCGGGTCCTACGGGAGCGGCGGGGCCAGTTGGGGCGACGGGATCGGGCGCGGGCGCGACAAACTGCTCCACTACCACCGCCGTCGCGTACTACGCGTCAACAGGCACAGTAGTCAGTTGCGATCCGGGAATGACTATAGACGGTAACGGAAATCTCGTCAATACGGCCGGTTTTAAATCGGGATCGTCTTCCGGCAACAGCGGCTACACGCAATGGAACGGAGCGACCTCGGGCGGCGCGGGGATCGGCGCAGCCGCAATTGCGGGCACTCCGGTGCTCTATCTGATGCCCGCTACAGCGGGTTCGGCAGGCCAGACCCTGCAGGATACGGGCGTTGCGACGTGTCCGGCGTTGCCCACGGGATCGCCCGCTACGTGCCATCAAATGGCGTGGGCTGCGACCACCGTTACCGGTGCCCCCAATTCGTGGAGCATTGTAAATGGAGCGGTTTTAACGAATAATCCGTCCATCCCGCTGGTGGCATTGTCGATACCGTACAACAGTTCCATCAACTGGAGGTTGGCGACCAGACCGCTTACCATCCCCTACACGCTCCAGGCCGCTATGACGTGCCAGTTGCCTAATCCCGCAGTCGATGCCACTACCTGCGGTTTTTACATCACGGACGGCACCAAACTGGAGGGATTTGAATATCTGGGTCTCGGTTCCAGCCCTTCGGGCCTGCGCCTTGAAACGATGTCGAATGTTAACACCGATACTGGCACACTTGCCGGTCCTGCGGTGGGGTTGGCCGGACCGGCCAACTTTGAAGTGAAGATCGTCAACGATTCCACCCATCGCACCTTTTATTACTACTCGAACGGGGCATGGGTGCAGTTTTATCAGGAGAACTCAGGCGCGTTCCTGACTGAAACTGCTATCGGCTTCGGCGGGATTGATGTTGATTCCGCTACGACAACAGCGGCCTATGTCGGAATGGTCCTGACTTACTGGAGCGGAATCTGATGAGAATACTTATGCTAGCTCTTCTCTGCGCGGTTTCAGCGCACGCCGCCACCACCGTGACATTTCCTAACGCGAATATCTATCAATCGCCGTACAACTGGCGCAATGCCGGCGGCTCTGAGATCGCGCCCGTGGGTAGCCCCTACAACGAGTTCTACGTCACCGGGACCACTACGATCAGCGTGAATGTGGACACGTCCATAAACTCGGCGATTTCCTCGGCAAATAACATGCCCGCGCTGAAGTATCACATTGATACCGCTTCGCAGGCGGGGATCTGGAACGTTGTACAGTTCCCCTTTGGCTCGTTCGGGGCGCAGAATATTTCGCTCGCGACGGGCCTGAGTGTAGGTACGACGTACCTCGTCACGATCTACGCGGTGGGAGGCGCACCAACAGATGGCAACGGCTGGACCGGGACCAGCTTCCAGACGAAGATCGATAGCCTCCAGTTCGATACCGGGGCCACATTGGGCGCGATCGCGCCGCGTCCAAATACCTGCCTGATACTGGGTGCAAGCTACGAAGCTCCTTACTTCGGCGGATCGGCATCGGGCGCCGTCTACACATACATCGACCCCACATCGTCCTGGACCTTCATGGTTCCGTTCGCGCTGGGCTGCGAGTATGGCGCGGTTGGGATCGGATCGCAGGGCTGGATCAATCCCGGCAATGGCGGGTATCCGTCGTTTCAATCGTCGTGGAACTTTTATGATTCCACGCACGCGAAAACGTTCTCTTCACCGTCGCATCCGCAGTATGTGATCGTCGATATGAACGTGAATGACAACAGCTACACCGACGCCGCGGTTACGGCGGCGGTGCAGGCATGGATACCGAACGCGCGCTCGGCTTTCGGCGCGGCGGCTCAGATCTTCCTCATCGTACAGCTCTCTCAGATCAAGGCGAACGCCATCAACCAGGGCATCGTCAATGCGGGGGATGCGAAAGTGCATCTGATTCAGCCTTCCAATCAGTTCCAGAACGCGACGTTTTCGTCTTGTGGATCTTCGTGGATGTCGCTCGATTGCCTTCATCCAACGGCGATCTACCAGGGACTCTACTCGGCGTATGTATCCGCGGGAATCGAGTTCATCCTGTCGCAGATTGCGCCGGGAACTTACCTGGGGGGATCGGTAACCATGGGAGGGAACGTGGCGCAAAACTAACAGGACACCCGACCTGCCTCCATCGGCATGAGGTGGAGGCAGGCGTTTATGGACGCTACTGCGCCCCCTCGGTCGAACTTGCGGGCAGATTTTCATGGATGAGGTCCCGGAAGCCCAGGGCGTGGCCCGTTTCAATCGAAACCCCGCGTGACTGCCGGTTAGTTAGACAGATGCCGCTCGATTTCACTGGCGACGGGATACGGCGCCCCAATAAAGCGACCCGCCGCCGCTACGGCGCTTTCAAATTTGACATCCCCGCGGTGGGACAGGTGTGTCTATGTTGTCCACTTATAATGAACGCTTGCCAAACCGCACCATCCGGCAATTCTTCGCCGCGCTCTTCGCCATTACGCTGCTGCTGCGCCTCTGCCACTCCCACTTGCTCTGGCCCGATGAAGATTACCACCTCGCCGCCGCGCAACAACTCCTCCGCGGCAAAATGCTCTATCGCGATCTCTGGTACGATAAGCCGCCGCTCAGCGCCCTCACCTACGCCCTCATCGGCGCGCCCACCGGCTGGCCGCTGCGCCTCTTCGATACACTGTGGATCCTCGCCATCTGCGCCGTAGCCTTCCGCTTCGTGCGTGAAATGGCCGGCGAAATACGGGGCCTGATCGCGGCCGGCCTCATCGCCTTTTTTCTGAACTTCGATCTGCCAGGCGGCGTCATCCCCATCGCGCCGGATTTCTTCATGATCCTGCCGCATCTGCTCGCCATCTGGTGCGCGTGGAAAGCCAAACCGCTCGCCGCCGGTGGTTGGTGCGGCATCGCGTTCCTGTTCAATCCGAAAGGTGTCTTCGTGCTGGCCGCCTGCGCCATCCTGCTGTGGCGCAGTATGCCGATGCTGTTGCTCGGCTTCCTCATCCCCAACGCCGTCGCGATGGCCACGCTCTTCGCTCAGGGAGCAGCCGGTCCTTACCTCGAACAAGTCTGGAAATGGGGCTTACTTTACGCGAAGACCCCGCCTGCCGTCTCATCCATCGGCGACGGCCTGCGCCGCACGCTCGATTGGTTTGGATTTCACGCCGCGCTCGTCCTCGGCTGCATCGCGTATTGGTGGAACACACGCACACGCGCCGCGAAGTTTCTGGCCATCTGGGCCGTCATTTCGCTGATCGCGGTCATCTCCGGCGCGCGCTTTTCCAATCGATACTTTCTGCAGCTGTTGCCAGTGCTGGCCGTCGGCGCAGCCTGCGCGCTGCGTCCGCGCATCGTCGTCATGCTCGCGGCCGCCGCTCTCCTTCTGCCGCTGGCGCGCTTCGGCCCCCGTTACGTGATCCTCGCGCGCGACATCGTCACCTCGCACGAAACCAACTGGAGCGACGCCGTTCTCGACCGCGACAGCCGCACCGTCGGCGCCTGGCTCGATGCGCACGAACATCCCGGCGACACCCTGTTCGTCTGGGGCTACCGGCCGGATGTTTTCGCTTGCACCCGAATGCCGATGGCGGGACTGTTCTGGGACTCGCAGCCCCTCACCGGCGTGCCGGCCGACCGCCATCTAACCGAAAGTCTATCGCTTATGCCCGAATGGGCGGCCCGCAACCGGCGTGAACTCACCGCCTCGCGGCCCACCTTCATCGTGGATGGTCTGAGCCGCCTCAATCCGAAGCTGGCCATGAGCCAGTTCCCCGATCTCCAGACTTGGCTAACCAGTTATGAACTGGTGGATCGCACCGGCCTCACCCTGATCTACAGGCGGGCTATTCGTTAACAAGCTCGCGGTGTTATGATTGCCATTCCGCGTCAAGAACTATGGATTCCCTCCAGGGCAAAGTCGTCATCGTGACCGGTGCTTCCGAAGGCATCGGCGCGCGCCTGGTAACGGCCCTGCGTAAGCGTGGCGCACTGCTGACGCTGGTGGCGCGCAATGAGGCCCGCCTGCGCGCGATTGCTACGCCGGAAGATCTCATCGTTCCCTGCGATCTTACGCAAGACGACGGCCGCGCCGCCATTATCCAACAAACTGCGGCACGCTGGAATCGCGTGGATGTCCTGATCAACAACGCGGGCCGCGGCTCGTATTTCAGTCCGCTCACCTCGCCGCTCGAAGACGCCCGCAGCCTGTTCGATCTCAACTTCTTCGCGCCTTTTCATCTGGCGCAACTCGCCGCTCCGTGGCTGAAAAAGACCAAAGGAACTCTGGTCAACGTCAGCTCCATTGCGGGCCAGATCAGTCTGCCCTGGCTGCCCGTTTATTCCGCCAGTAAATTCGCGCTGGCATCCATCACTGCCACGCAACGAATGGAGTTCCGGCGTCACGGAGTCAACGTGATGGGCGTCTTTCCCGGCTACGTGGATACCGATTTTCAGGCGCATGCGAAGGGTTCCGCTCCGCCCGATGTGGTGGTGAAGGGCAGGCGCTTCGCCGTCACCGGCGCGGAATGCGCGGAGGCGATTGTGCGGGGAATCGAACGGCGCAGAGGTATCGTGGTGACGCCCCGCGTTGGCTGGATATTGGTCTGGTTCAACAGACTGTTCCCAAATGTGGTTGAATCGCGTATGGGGACCTTGTAAATATGCACCTGAAGCTCAAGCGCACTCCAGGCATTTACATCACCGGCTTCATGGGTTCCGGCAAGACCACCGTCGGACGCATGGTCGCCGAACGCCTTGGGTGGGACTTTGTCGATCTCGATACCGATATCGAACAACGCGAGCACGACACCGTCGCCAATATTTTCGCCACGCGCGGAGAGACCGAATTTCGCCGTCTGGAAACCGAGGCGATCAAACGCTGGCTGCGCAAAATCGAATGCGGAATGCCGACCGTGATCGCGCTCGGCGGCGGCGCGTTCGTCCAGCCGGTTAACTATGAAATTCTCGGCAACAACGGTATTTCGGTGTGGCTGGATTGCTCGCTCGATGTGGCGGAATCGCGGATTACCTCTACCGATGAACGGCCGCTGGCGCGCGATAAGGATGCTTTCCGGAAGCTTTACGCTGAGCGTCGCGTGCTCTACGGCCGCGCCGATTTCCGCGTGAACGGCGATCTGGAATCCGACAAAGCCGCCGTCGAAATCGTGAACCTGCCGCTCTGGAAGTAAGCCCTGGAAATGAAAAACAGCCTGCGTCGCGACGCCCGCGCCATTCTGAAAGCGGCACTCGCCGCCGCCAATCCCGCCGCGATGGTGGACGCCGCATTGCGCGGCCGCCGTGATCTCGATCGCTACGAAAACATCTTCGTGGTGGGCGCAGGCAAAGCGGGAGGCACGATGGCGCGCGCCGCCGAGCGCGTGCTCGGCCGTCGCATCACAGCCGGTTGCGTTGCGGTCAAAGACGGAGATCCGGCGAAATCCCGCCGCATCGAACTGCGCGCTTCGGGCCATCCGGTTCCCGATGAGCGAGGTGTCGCGGCGGCGCAGCGGATCGCCGAAATCTGCTCGGCGGCCGGTCCGCAGGATCTGGTGATCTGCCTGCTTTCGGGCGGGGCATCGGCTCTGCTCCCCGCGCCCGCTCGGCCGGTGACGCTGGCCGAAAAACAGGAGACCACGAAGCTGCTGCTTTCGTGCGGCGCCACGATTCACCAGATCAACGCGGTTCGCAAACACATTTCGACCATCAAGGGCGGGCGTCTCGCGCAGTTGGCCGCTCCGGCGCGTGTGGTGACACTGGCGTTGTCCGACGTGGTGGGCGATCAGCTGGACGTGATCGGCTCCGGCCCGACCGCGCCCGACGCGTCCACATTCGCCGATGCCCTGGCTGTTCTCGATCGCTACGACATTCGCGCGCGCGTGCCGAGAAGCGTGCGCGAGAAGCTGGAAGCCGGCACTGAAGAGACGCCGAAGCCCGGAGACGCGATCTTCCAGCACGTCGAAAATCGGATTGTAGGGAGCAATCAAAAGGCTCTGGAGGCAGCGGCTGCGAAGGCGAAAGCGCTCGGGTATCGGACGCTCATTCTCGCCAGCACTATCGAAGGCGAGACCCGCGATGTGGCACGCATGCACGCGGCCATCGCGCGACAGATTCGCGAATACGGCCAGCCGCTGAAGCCGCCGGCCTGCGTCATCTCCGGCGGCGAAACCACGGTGACGATTCGCGGCGAAGGCAAGGGCGGACGCAATCAGGAGTTCGCGCTGGCGGCGGCAATCGATATGGCGGGGCTCGAAAGCACGCTGATTCTCAGCGCGGGAACTGATGGAACGGACGGCCCCACCGACGCCGCGGGCGCCGTCGCCGATGGCGAAACGTGCAGCCGGTCGAAGATTGACGCGGCGCAGGCGTTAGCGCACAACGACTCGTATCCGTTCTTCGAAAAGCTGGGAGATTTGATCGTTACAGGTTCCACCGGCACCAACGTGATGGACCTGCACTTAGTGCTGGTCGCTTAATCTAGCCGTGGCCGAGTTTCATGACCCAGCCGATACCGAACAGCGCCACCATGAAGCAGCCGAAGCAGTAGAAGCCGTAGTGCAGCCGTTCGTTCTGCGTCTTCTTCGACGTGATTCCCATCACGACCGAGACGAAAAGCGAAAACAGAAACGCGGCTTCAAAATGCGAGAGGTTAATTTTCGGCATCGCGTTAGTCCTTCTTCCCCGCCGCGATTTCGTAGGCATCCACCATCGCCAGAATGTTCAGCAGCCCGGCGGTGACCAGAAATTTGGTGCCGTAATCGTGAACGTCGCCCGGCATATCGGGCTGCGAATAGCCGAACATCGTCGCCAGCAGATACATGCCGCCCGCCGCGAGATTGCACACAAAACCACCGTAGTTGATGAGCGAAGTGAGGTAATCCGGGCCTTTTTCGGCGGAAAACATGGTCCCGCTCATGGAGACGCCAAACAGGAACATCAGCAATACAGCGCCAAACAGCAGGGCTCCGCGGCCCTTCTTCTTCAGCATGAAGTGCCCGGCGCCGGGGATGATCCATCCGGCCAGCACGGGCAGCAACCACACCTTCATGGGTGGCATAGCCTCACTCGGAGAGGCGGCGGTTTGCGATGTCGATTCCATTATTGAACTAAATCTGAGGGTATCACGCGCCAGGTCAGGCTTGTCTACCGTTCGCCCCACTTGAGCTTCTGACGCAACACATCGAAAAACGTTTTGTCGGGCGGATGCACCAGCAGCACCTCCGATTTCGACGCCGTGCATTCCACCGCATCGCCCGGTTCCAGCGCGCCACCCACCTGGCCATCCACCGTCAGGAACGAATCTTCGTCCTTCATGTGGCTGACCACTCGCACCGGCATATCGGCCGGAATGATCAGCGGCCGGTTGGTCAGCGTGTGCGGACAGATGGGCGTGATGCAGACCGCGCTGACGGTGGGGAAGATGATGGGGCCGCCGGCGGCGAGCGAATAAGCCGTAGAGCCGGTGGGCGTGGAAACGATCAGGCCATCGGCCTTGTATTCGCAGACAAATGTGTCGCCCGCCCAGACATCCAGATCGACAATGCGGGCGATGGAGGATTTCGCGATGACCACGTCGTTCAGCGCTTCATACTCAGCCACCACACTCTCCCCGCGCAGCACGGCGACATGCAATAAACGGCGTCGCGTCAGGCGATGAATACCGGTCAGCGCGCGTTCGAGTTCGGGGAACAGATCGTTGACCGGTATCGCCGTCAAAAAACCCAGGCCACCCAGGTTGACGGCCAGGATCGGAATGGCCCGGCCGGCGACCGCACGCGCCGCGGAGAGCAGCGTGCCATCGCCGCCGAGCACGATGGCGAGTTCGCAGTTGTCGGGCACCTGCGGGCGGGGCAGGCCGTGCGCCGAACCGGCATAAGCGGCGGCCACGTCGTCCAGCCGCGCCGTGATGCCGCGCCCATCGAGCCACGACAACAGTTCCGGCACCAGCCGGATCGCGGCGGGCGCATTCGGCTTGGCGAAGATGCCAACGGTTTTAACGGCGGCCATACAGCAAAAACTCCTGGTTACCTTCCGCGCCTGCGATCGGGCTTTGCATGATTTTGGTGGTGAAATTAGATTCTTCCACACACGCACGCACCTTTGCGCAGGATGCCTCATGGAGAGCCGCATCGCGCACGATACCGCCTTCGCCCACCTGGCCGCGCGCGACTTCGAACTGCGGCTTGATCAGGACGACCATCTGGCCCGACTCCGGTTTCAGGATGCGCACGATCGCGGGAATAATCATGGTGGCGGAGATGAAGCTCACATCGCAAACGGCCAGGTCGACAGGCTCGCCCAGATCGGCCATTTCCAGATTGCGCGCATTGAAACCTTCATGCAGCACGACGCGCGGATCGCCGCGCAGTTTCCAATCGATCTGCCCTGCGCCGGTATCGACGCAATGCACTTTCTTAGCCCCGTGCTGCAGCAGGCAATCGCTGAAGCCGCCCGTGGAAGTGCCGATATCGGCGCAGACCGCGCCCGTCACATCGATGGCGAAGTGCCCGAGCGCAGCTTCCAGTTTCAGGCCGCCCCGGCTGACGTAGCGGGACTTCGCGCGAACAGCAACGCGCGCATCGGACAAGACAAAATGACCGGCCTTATCGACCCGCTGGTCGTTGACTGTCACGTCACCGGCCATGATGAGCGCGGCTGCTTTTTCGCAAGTCTCGGCGAATCCGCGATCCACCAGCCAGCGATCGAGACGGGTCTTTTTCACTTCACCCCTACGACTTCCGCTGCACGATTAAGTCGGCGATTTCATGCAATCGCCGCGCGCTATCGCCGAATGTGGCAAGCGCTTCGTGCGAGAGGCGGCATTGCTCCTGTGCCATCTCGCGCGAGGCGTCGAGACCGTAAACCGCGGGGAACGTGATCTTCCCCTGCGCGGCGTCTTTGCCCGCCGTCTTGCCCAGGGCTTCCGACGATTCTTCCACGTCCAGAATGTCATCCACGATCTGGAAAGCGAGACCGACATGTTCGCCGTAGCGCGACAGCGCGTCGATCTGCGCGGCACTGGCGCCAGCCGCGATACCGCCCATGCGAACGCTGGCTCTGAGCAGCGCGCCGGTCTTCGCGCGATGAATGCTGTCGAGCAGTTCCGCGGTGGGCGGCAGACGTTCGCTCTCAATATCGGTCACCTGCCCGCCGATCATGCCGTCCACCGTACCGGATGCGAAGGACAACTCGCGGATCAGCGCGACCAGGCGGGCCGGGTCCGCCGCATCGATACACGTGAGCGTCTGGATGGCGAGCGTGAACAACGCATCGCCCGCGAGGATGGCCATGGCCTCGCCATAAACTTTGTGGCAGGTGGGCTTGCCGCGCCGGAAATCGTCGTTATCGAGCGCGGGCAGATCGTCATGGATGAGCGAATACGTATGGATCATCTCCAGCGAACAGGCGGCGCGTATGACGGCGTCAGTAGTGTTACCGCTGGCACCGTTGGTATCGCCGCTGGCGGGGGCGCTGGCGGACGCGATGCAGAGGATGGGTCGAATTCGCTTGCCGCCGGCGAACAGGCTGTGCCGCATGGCGCGATGAATGGTCGCCGGATGCTGCGATTCGGCGGGGGTAAAGCGATCGAGCGCGGCGTCGATCACGCGCTGTTGTTCGGAGAAAAATTCCTTGAGGGTCATCGCTCGGTTGTGCGCTAATTTACCGCTATTTGCCGCTATTTCACGGGGCCGAACGGTGCGGGTGTGTAAACGCCTTCCCTGCGGATCAGTTGTTCCACGCGCGTTTCGGCTTCTTCGAGTTGTTTGCGGCAGGTTTCGCTCAACAGCATGCCGCGCGAAAACAGGTCGAGCGAGCGGTCGAGCGGCAGATCGCCCGATTCCAGTTCTTTGACCAGTTTCTCCAGTTCGTCGAGCGAGGTTTCGAAACTGCCGGCGTTTGTTTCAGGTGCAGCCATCGGTCTATTCTAACTTGCACGGATTACAACTGGCCGATCTTCGCCCTGGCGGCGCGGATTGCGGCGCGGATTGCGGCACAGAGTTGCGGTACAGAGTTGCTCGGCTTCGTCTGTCGAGCAACAGGCCAGGTATGCCACGAGCGCGTCGGCCCATTCCGTCCACCGAGCGGAACGTGCGATGCCAGTTCGCGCGCGGTCAGTTCCTCGCGCACGCGATCGGTCTCTTCCCACTCCCTACGCTCCGCAGCCGGGAGGAATCGCGCTATCTCGAAATCATGGCGCCCGGTGGCGTCTGCCAACACTGCCCTCGCCGGTGAAAATGCCGATGTTTTTGGTTCGCGTCCTGCCGGGCGGTGTCACGAGGTTCCTGCATTCTACCGCGTTTTTGCGGCGAGATAATCTTCACTGCGTGGCTTCAGTGCGTGACACTTCAGTGCGTGGCCGCGCGCTTCATCAGCCATGCTCCGATTAAGCAAACCATGCCGCCGGCGACTGACAACTGACAACATCGCAACCTGTTCATGGAGTAACGATCGTTCCGAGCGCCAGCGCTACCACGGGGATCAGGAACGTGGAGCCCGAAGCGCGCGCCGCTCCAAAGTGGCCCGCCGCCGAGGCCATGAGCACATTGGCAAAGGCCGTTCCGAACCCGCCCAGTGCTATCAGACAAAGCAGAGGCACGAGCGACCAGTGCGCTTTGAACAGATCGGGAACGCCGAGCGGCGCCGTATTTTTGCTGCAGCGAGCGTGCGATGCTCGGCGCGAAGCCGTACGCGATCAAGGCGGCCAGAATCATCCAGACTCCGAGCGGGCTGCTGTGTCCTTCATCCAACGCGGGGATTGCCATGAGAACGCCGGTGAGGCCGACCGCCAGGCCGGCAGCAACGCCTCGCGCTGGCGCGCGACGAAGAATGTACGCCGCGACGATGTTTGCGAACAACGGATTCGCGCCATTGAGCATGCCTGTCAGCGCGGAGGAAACGCGCTGCTCGGCGAAAGGAAACATGCTGAGCGGGAAGGCGAACCAAAGCAAGCCGAGCCACGCGACCGAGCCCCAATCGGCGCGCTCGACCGGCTTCCTTGCGGCCGGAAACAGGGCCAGCGTCAGGAAGCCGATGGAGATGCGCACGAAGGCGACGCCGCTCGGTCCGATGGAACGCAGTCCCTCGGCCATGAAAAGAAACAACGCGCCCCAGATGAGGCCCGGAACGATGAGCAGCAGCCAGTCTGCGGTCAGGTTACACCGATTCGAGCGCGGCCTGCATCATCGCCCTGGTGTACGCCACGCTGAACGTGATGCCGGTGTAACCGCCGCCACCGGGATAGCCGCCAATGCGTCCGCCCGGCGCGAGGCGATCGCGATCGGCATCGACTGCGCGGGGGTGCTCCGGATAAATCGTTCCGGTGTACTTGTTGCGCACGAGGGCTTTCATCACGCCGAACATGTCGTTCATCCCGGCGTCGATGAAGACTTCCTGATATTTCTCGTAAGGCTTCACGACCTGAACGTTACGGAAGTGCACGTGGTTGATGCGCTTGCGGCTGGCGAAATAATCGGCCACCTGGACGGCGTCTCCTCCCATTTCACGCGTCACGCCGCAATCGAAAGTGATGCCGTTCGACGGGCTGTTGACGATCTCGATGAAATGCTTCCAGCCTTCGACTGTCCCCATGATTTGCTGGGAGCCGCGGCTGATGGGCGCGGGAGGATCGTTGGGATGCAGAGCCATGCGGACGCCCGCTTTTTCGGCCACGGGGATCGCGGCCTTCAGGAAGTAAGTGACGTTGGCCCACATTTCCGTCAGGTTGTGCGCGCCTTCGCTCGCGAGCGGCGGCAGGTCTTTTATCTTCACCTTTTTCGCGTTGGGGAAAGCGGCGAGAGTTTCGGGCGTCATCTGCCCTTTCTCGTCGCGGAAGATGGGTTGCACGATGCGGCCGGCATCGTCGATGAGGACGTCGAGATCGTAATCGAAAGCGGTGTAACCGGCGTTGGCGCGGCCGACCGCTTCGTAGTAGCCCTCGATGACGCGGTGTGCGTAAAAGTTGTATTCGAGCACAGGCAGGCCAGCCTTGCCAGCCGCTTCGATGGAGGCGATGAAGGGCTCCATATCTTTGGCGCGAGTGTCTTTGCCATAGATGACGCTGGCGGGGACGTTGATCATGGCGTTGTAGGCGACCAGGCCGGCATCTTTGGCGCTCTGGATGGTGCTGCGAATGCCTGCTTCGGTGAGCGGCATGCCGCCGCCCACGCCGACGCCTATCAGATAGCCGACGCCGAGTTGTTTGATGCGTTCGTAGCTTGCGGCGAGATTGCGGCCACCGAGGGCGCCGCGTCCACCGGCCGCTGCAGGGTCTGGTGCGGGAGCGGGCGCGGCTTCCGGTTTGGGTGGCAGGAAACCGCCGTAGCCGCCGCCGAATGCGCCCCCCGGTCCGCGTCCACCGGCTCCGGGGGCGGCGGGTTGCAGGCTGGCGGGCAAAGGTCCGCCTCCGTCGCCGGGTGCGAGGCAGATATGGGGTGTATCGGCGCCTTCTTCAATCGGCCACGTGCGAGCGGCGGGCGCGGCGGCGGCTTCTTCAATCGCGAAAGACTGCGCTACAGCGGCGCCAGCCATGCCCTGCATGATTCTTCTTCTTGAAAGGCGAAACTCCATAAAGACCCTCCGGACAATGGACGTACCAATCGTTATACCCAGATAGTCTACATCCAAATGCGGTGGCTGTGGGGCACGGTGCTAGATTCAACATTTGGCCCTTCATGACGTTCTCTCCTGCTGAAAAAATCGTACTGGCGCTGCTGATCGCGGCCTCGCTGACCGGGTTCTGGCTGCGTTTGGGGCCTGTGGTGCGCATCATCCGCGCGGCGAAGCCCGATAGCGGCTTTCGGCTGGGCGCAATTTTGCCACGCGTTCGCCGATTCGTGTGGGAAGTGCTGCTGCAGGGCAAAGTCATCCAGGACAGGCCGGTGGCGGGCGCCGCGCATGCGCTGGTGTTCTGGGGATTCTGCGCGTTCGCCCTGATTACGATGAACCACGTGGCAACCGGTTTCGGGCTGCCGCTGCTCGAGCGTTCTGGCGGATTTGGCGCGGTTTATTTCGGGCTGGCGGCTGTTTTTGCTGTGGCGGTAGCGGTCTCGATTTCGTATCTGGCGTTTCGCCGCTATGTGCTGCGGCCGGTTTGGCTGGGTAAACTGGCGCCGGAATCCGGCATCATCGCGGCGCTGATATTAATTTTGATGGTGACGTATCTGGGCGGACTCGCTACGGATGAAAGCACGCTCGCGGCGCATGCGCTGTGGTGGGCGCATACGCTGGCGCTGTTGATTTTCCTGCCGCTGATTCCGCATACGAAGCATTTGCATCTGGTGCTGAGTCCGCTCACGGTATTCATGAAGCGCGAAGGGTTCAGCGATATTCCAAAGCTGGCCGGCGACGAAGATTTCGGCCTGGTGACGGGCAAAGACGTCACGCAACTGGACGCGCTGCAGGCTTTTTCATGCGTGGAATGTGGGCGCTGCACGGAGCAATGTCCGGCTTACAACACGGGAAAAGTGCTGAATCCGAAAGAAGTGATTCTGGGCCTGCGCGGTTATCTGCGCGCGGAGGGTACGGCGTCCGAGGCACCTCTGCTGGGCATCCACATTTCCGAAGAGGCCATATTTCAGTGCACCACATGCGGGGCCTGCGAGCAATCGTGCCCGGTGGGCATACAGCATCTGCCGGACATCATCGGACTGCGGCGCGGCGCGGTGAATACGGGGGCGTGGGAAGATCCGTTCGGCACCAAGCTCTTCCTCGCGATGGAGCGCAATGGCAATTCGCTGGGCATGGCGTCTGGCGAGCGCATGAAGTTTATCGAAAAGGCCGGGCTGCCGCTTTACGATGGCACGCAGGAATACTGTTTGTGGCTCGGTTGCATGGGCGCTTACGATCCCGCCGGACGCGAGACCGTGCAGGCGCTCGTGAAGATTCTGCGGCATCTGAATATTACGTTCGGCGTTTTGCGCAAAGAGAAATGCAACGGCGATCCGGCGCGGCGATTGGGCAACGATCTATTGTTTACTTCGTTGGCCGAGGAGAATCTGCAGACAATCTTCGGCTCTGTCGACCCCAAAATCGGCGGCGTGAGCAAAGAGAAAGCGCCGAAGTTTCTGAGTATCTGTCCGCACTGCGTGCGCACGATGAGCACGGACTGGCAGGAAGCGGGACGGACGGTGGAGATCGAGCATCACTCGGAGCTTCTGGCACGGCATGCGGCGCAGTTGCCTGCGGTGGGCGGCGAAAATCGCGAGAAGGTTGTGTATCACGATCCTTGCTATCTGGGCCGGTATCGCGGCGTGTACGATGAGCCGCGCAGTGTGCTGGGGCAATCGGTGGAGGTGCTGGAGGCGCCCAGGAATCGGGAGAAATCGTTCTGCTGTGGGGCGGGTGGCGGGCAGATGTTTCTGGGTGAAGAGAAGGGCGAGCGGGTGAATATTGCGCGCGCGCGCGAGTTGACAGAGACGGGAGCGGAGACCGTAGCCGCGGCTTGTCCGTTCTGCGCGTCGATGTTTCGCGATGCGTTGAAGGCGGTTTCGGAGAACCCGCCGAAGCTGCTGGATATTGCTCAGATTGTGGCGCGGGGGCTGGGGGAGTAGGGAACGGTATGTCTGTATGTCTGGTAAAATATGTCTGGACATACAGCTATGCAATTACGAACAACCATCCGGCTGGAAGAGAGCTTGCTTGAGCGGGTGAAGGCAGAAGCGGCGAGACAGAATAAAACGCTGACATCGCTTGTTGAAGAGGGTCTCTACATGGTGCTGAAAGAGGCGCAGAAGCCGGTGCGGCGGAAGAAGGTGGTGTTGCCGGTGAGCAAATGCACTGGCGGGACCTGGCCCGGCGTCGATATCAGCAACAGCGCCGAGCTCCTGGACATCATGGAAGGCTATCTTGACCCTGGCCGACGTTAACATCCTGATTTACGCATTTCGGCCTGATTCCGCATTGCACAGTCTTTGCAAATCGTGGCTGGATGCGACCACCAGGGGCATTGAGCCGTTTTGCGTATCGCCACAGGTGCTTTCGTCGGTAATACGTATAGCGACAGACAAGCGCGTATTTCCGAATCCTGACTCGGCTGCGGATGTCATTGCTTTCGCTCACACGCTTCTCGATCAGCCGCATTGTCAGATCGTGAATCCTGGACCGCGGCACTGGTCGATCTTCTGCGATCTTTGCCACCATACAAATGCGTCAGGCAATCTGATTCCCGATGCGTGGTTCGCGGCGCTCGCGATCGAGCACGGTTGCGAATGGATCACGGAAGACCGCGATTATGCGCGGTTCCCTGGACTTCGTTGGCGATCATTGCGTGAGTCGCGCGGGCCACTTCAGTAATTACTTTGTGAACCGGTAATCCCAGGCGTTCTGCCGGATTTGCGCCAGTTGCGCCGGGCTCAATCCGAAAATCTGCTCGGCGATTCGGAACTCAGTCGCGAGATCCGAGCCGAACATTCCAGGATCATCCGTGTTTAACGTGACGATCACGCCGGCGTCGACCAAACGCCGCACCGGATGGGCTTCGAGCGACGCAACCGCACCGGTCCTCACATTGCTCGTGATGCAGACTTCGAGCGGAATTCGTTCTTCGCGCAGACGGCGCAGCAGATCGGGATCTTCCACCGCGCGGATGCCGTGGCCGATTCGTTCGGCGCCGATATCGAGCGCATCGCGCACGGAATCCGGTCCCGCGGTTTCGCCCGCGTGCGCGGTCAGGCGCAAGCCCGCGTCTTTGGCGTAGCGATAGGCTTCACGGTATTCGGAAGCCGGTCCGCGCACCTCATCGCCGCCGACACCGAACGAAACCACGCCGTCATCGACGTAACGCGCGGTGAGTTTCGCGATCTCCATGACGTGGTCGGCGCCGAGTTGGCGGATGGCGTCGAGGTTCCACCAGACTTCGACGGGCCACTGCTTCTGCGCTTCCAGTTGTGCGGTCCGGATGGCCCGCCAGACGCTGTCGAAGTTGAAGCCGAGCCACTGAACCACCCCCGCGCCCAGCGTCACTTCGGCGTAGGTAACGCCCTGCTTTGAGAGGCTCTCGATCATTCTGCCGGTGATGAGCGCGTAGTCGGCGGGGCCGCGCAGACGGCGCGCGACGAACTTAAAGCACTCCAGAAATCCGGCGAAATCGGTGAACCCCCAGACGCGATCCACTTCGTCGCGCGTGAGCGACGGATCGAGCAGGATCGCGGTTTCCCGGTCAACCGTTCCTTCCAGATGTAAATGCAACTCGGCGAAGCCCATAGAATAGAAGTTCTCATGAGTGACGACAAAATGGAAGTGGGCGCAATCGCCCCCGGATCGATCGACGCTGTTGCGGGTGGCTATTGTCACGACCCGTTTGCGATTCTGGGGCCGCACGCCGTGCCCTCGCGGGACGCATGGACGGTGCGCGCGTTTCTGCCTCAGGCCGAGTCGGCGGAGGTTCTGCTGGCCGATGGGACGCTGGTTCCGATGGAACGCCGCCACAAAGAAGGCTTTTTCGTGGCCACGCTCGCGGGGCGCCCGGGCCCGTACCGGCTGCAGGCGCGCGACTGGCAGGGAGCGACGGCGGTGACGGAAGACGCCTATCGGTTTGGCGCCATCATCACCAGTTTCGATCTACACCTGCATTCCGAAGGCAAGCTTTACGAATCGTGGAATACGATGGGCGCGCACCCGATGACGATCGATGGCATCGCCGGAGTTCGTTTCGCCGTGTGGGCGCCGAACGCGGAGACCGTGTCGGTGGCCGGCGATTTCAACCAGTGGGATACGCGACGGCATCCGATGCGGGTGCGCGATGCGGGCGTGTGGGAAATTTTCCTGCCGGGCGCGAAGACAGGCGATTCGTATAAATACCTGGTGCGTTCGAAGCATCAGGGTTATCAGCAGCTCAAGGCCGACCCGTTCGGCTTTGCCAGCGAGAAGCCGCCGAAATCGGCATCCATCGTTTACGATCTGGATCAGCACCGGTGGAACGATGCCGAGTGGATGGACATGCGCGGCAAGCGCAACTGGCTGAAGGCGCCGATTTCGGTGTATGAAGTGCATCTGGAATCGTGGATGCGCGGGGCCGATGGCCAGCCGCTCACTTATCGGGAACTGGCGGAGAAACTGGTCGCGTATGTGACCAGCATGGCTTACACACATATCGAGCTCATGCCGATCCAGGAACATCCGTTTTCCGGATCGTGGGGCTATCAGGTGACCGGCTACTTCGCTCCCACCGCGCGCTTCGGTGAGCCCGCCGACTTCATGTATTTTGTGGATGCATGCCATCAGGCCGGCATTGGCGTGATTATGGACTGGGTGCCCGCGCACTTTCCCAAAGACGCGCACGGACTGGCCTATTTCGATGGCACCGCGTTGTACGAGCATGCCGATCCGCGGCAGGGCGAGCACCGCGACTGGGGCACCCTGATCTTCAATTTTGGACGCAACGAGGTCCGCGAATTTCTGGTGGCCAACGCGCTGTTCTGGCTGAAGCGATATCACATCGACGGCCTGCGCGTGGATGCGGTGGCGTCGATGTTGTATCTCGATTACTCGCGCAAGGAAGGCGAATGGATGCCGAATCGCTTCGGCGGCCGCGAGAATCTGGAAGCCATCGACTTTCTGCGGCGCTTCAACGAGCAGGCGCACACGGTGCCGGGCGCGTTCACGATCGCGGAAGAATCCACGTCGTTTCCCGGGGTTTCGAGGCCGGTGTATGCAGGCGGGCTGGGCTTCACGATGAAGTGGAACATGGGCTGGATGCACGACATGCTGCATTATTTCGGCGAAGACCCCGTGCATCGCAAGTATCACCACAGCCACATCACGTTCAGCATGCTTTACGCGTTCACGGAGAATTTCCTGCTGCCGATTTCGCACGACGAGGTGGTCTACGGCAAAGGCTCGCTGATCGGGAAAATGCCGGGCGATCAGTGGCAGAAGTTCGCCAATGCGCGGGCGTTTCTGGGCTATATGTTCGCGCATCCGGGCAAGAAACTGTTGTTCATGGGCTGCGATATCGGCACGTACGACGAGTGGGATGCCAATTCCAGCGTGCCGTGGGATCTGCTGCGCTATCCGATTCACGATGGCCTGCGCGCCTACGTGCATGAGCTGAACAGGCTGTATCGCTCAAGCCCTGCGCTCTATCAGGTGGACTCCGAATATACGGGCTTCGAGTGGATCGATTTTTCGGATGTGGACCAGTCGTCGATTTCGTTTCTGCGGCGCGCGGAAGACCGCTCGGACTGCATTGTGTTCGCTTGTAACTTCACGCCGGTGCCGCGCGAGATGTATGCGATCGGGGTGCCGGAAGCGGGCTATTATCGCGAGATTCTGAATTCGGATTCCGCTATGTTCGGCGGCAGCAACTGCGGCAATGCGGGCGGTGTGATATCGGTGGATGAGCCGCGGCACGGGCGTCCGTGCACGATTATGGTGACTTTACCGCCGCTGGCCGTGGTCGGGTTCCGCATCGAACGTTGAGATGCGGCGCCGAGAAGGGGGCGGTAGTCGCATAAACAAATTAGCGTGCGGCGCGTGTGATCCGGTCGCGCACGCCTGCCCATTCCGGCGTATCCGGCGGCAGTTCGATGGCGATCCAGGCGTAACCGTGCTGGTCCAGTTCGTGAAGTTTTCCGTAGAACAGCTCCGCATAGGCGGCGGCATCGCGTGGCATGTTGGAGGAATCGAGGCGTATTCCATGGCCCTCGCGCGGTGGCTCGCCGACCACCACGCGAGTCCGCGGGCTATAGTGCTTCGGATGCTGGCCCGGAGATTCTACACCCGCGCCCGATTCCACGGGTCCGATCACGTCCTCGATCTGAGTTTGCGAAATCATACCCGGGCGCAGAATTCGCGGGATCGGACCGGTGAGTGAAATGACAGTGCTTTCGATTCCCACGGTGCACGGGCCGCCGTCCAGGACGAGATCCACGGCGTCGCCCAGCGCGTCGCGCACGTGTTGCGCGGTGGTGGGAGAAAGCTGGGTGAAGCGATTGGCGCTTGGCGCGGCGAGCGGAACTCCGGCGGCCCTGATTACCGCCAGCGCCACTGGATGCGCCGGCATGCGCAACGCGACACTCGGCAGCCCCGCCGTGACGATATCGGGTACCCTATCGCTCTTCGGAACAATGATCGTCAAAGGCCCAGGCCAGAATCGCTCCGCGAGTTTCTCGGCCTCCGGTGGCCATTCTCGCGCCATATCGCGCGCCATCGCGAGGTCAGCCACATGAACAATCAGCGGACTCGAATAAGGACGGCCCTTTGCGGCAAAGATTCGCCGCACTGCCGCCTCGTCGAGCGCATTCGCTGCCAGACCATACACAGTCTCCGTCGGGATCGCTACCAGTTGGCCGGCGCGAAGCAACTCAGCGGCGCGCACCGGCTAATCCTCGGTGTCGTCGTCGGCGCCGGAACCCGCTACCTTGCCCGTCTTGCGCCACACGAGGAATGCATGCTGCAACTCTTCCAGATCGCCATCGAGAACCTTATCCACGTCACCGATGGAGAGCTTGGTGCGGTGATCCTTAATCATGCGGTAAGGCGCCAGGACATAGCTGCGGATCTGGCTGCCGAAATTGATTTCGAGCTTGGTCGCTTCGGTTTTGCGCGTTTCTTCACGCTTCTTTTCAAGCTCAAACGCGTACATTTTGGCGCGCAGTTGCTTCATGGCGCTATCGCGATTTTTATGCTGCGAGCGCTCATTCTGACACTGCACGACGATGCCGGTGGGGAAGTGGGTGATGCGCACGGCGGAATCCGTCATATTGACGTGCTGTCCACCGGCGCCGCCGGCGCGGAAGGTATCGATGCGCAGATCTTCCAGCTTGATATCGATCCTGATTTCGTCGTCGATCTGCGGAAAGACGAAGACGGAGGCGAAGGAAGTGTGACGTCGCGCCGCCGAATCGAAAGGCGAAATGCGCACCAGGCGGTGAACGCCGATTTCCGATTGCAGCAGGCCGTAGGCGTTCACGCCGTTGACTTCGAAGGTCACCGATTTGATGCCCGCGCCTTCGCCTTCCTGGCGATCCGTGATGACCGTGCCGAACTTGTTGCGTTCGCACCAGCGCAGGTACATGCGCATCAGCATTTCAGCCCAGTCCTGGGATTCGGTGCCGCCCGCGCCGGGGTGAATGGTGACGATTGCGGGGAGCGATGCGTTCTCGCCGGAAAGCAGCATCTGCGTTTCGAGGGTTGTCAGCAGGTCGGCGTAGCTCTTCATTTCGCGCACAATATCGGCGGAAACGGCTTCACCTTCGCGGGCTAATTCGAAAAGCGTGTCCAGGTCGTCGGTGAGGCCGGCGATCTGGGCGTCGGAGGCAACGGCTTCTTCGAGGCGCTTGCGATCCTGCATCACCTTCTGGCTGCGTTCCGGCTGCGACCAGAAATCGGGCGCGGCAATCTGCTCGGCGAGACTTTCTATATCTTTCGTCTTTTTGGCTGCGTCAAAGATAACTCCGGACGGCAGATGCCTGTTCACGTAGCGGAGCGTATTCGCGTTCGAGTTCTTCGAGCGTCATAAGGGGAAGCTTTATTTTACAGGACTGCCCAGCATGTAAGCGCGAACATCTTCCGGCCAGTCTTTCACGCACTCGGCCAGACGCGGCTGGTCGCGCGCGTAGAGCATTCTATATGCCTCTTCAAAGCCTGGCAAATTGCCGGCCAGCGCCGACATGACTCGGCCGGTCGCCTGAATGGCGAGCGAAAGCTGCGCCGCGCCGGGATTGTGTTTGCGCGCATCGTCGACGAGTCGGCGCAGGGTCGCTGAGGCTCCGGCGGACTGCGTTTCGAGCCACTCCCAATGGCGCGGCAGCAACGAAACTTCGCGGGAAACGACGCCGAGTTTGGGTCGGCCTGGCCCGGTGCGCTCCGGTTTCGGCGCGGCGCGGTGCAGGACGTCCTGAATGGAGCCGCGAAAGTCGAAATCGACCTGATTGCCGGTTTGCTGGTGGAAGATGAGGAGCTGTTCGGCGGCTGGGTTGGCGTCCAGGTTCGCTTTGCATT
>Ga0302319_10002314_pt1 | contig 41357 bp, 43 predicted proteins | sample Bog_T0_2_FD_203319 | JGI IMG/M metagenome (GOLD analysis project Ga0302319, IMG submission 203319) | Peat permafrost microbial communities from Stordalen Mire near Abisko, Sweden - Bog_T0_2 | ecosystem: Environmental > Terrestrial > Soil > Wetlands > Peat | place: Sweden: Abisko, Stordalen Mire... | reverse complement strand
CAAGTTTCTAGCCACGGTCACAGACCGCCGCTACATCAAACGGAAAAAGTCTGCTCGCGCTGGGGGCCGACGGAGACGATCCGCAGGCGCGCGCCGGTGAGGTCGGCGAGGGCCTTGAGATAGATCTGGGTGGCCTTGGGCAATTTTTTGAAATGGCGAATACCGCTGAGGTCCTTCTGCCAGCCCGCGAATTTGCGATAGATCGGGCGGCAATGGAGGAGTTCCTCGGCATCGTTCGGCGGGAAGTTGAGACGCTTGCCGCGGCATTCGTAGGCGACGCAAATCTGGATTTGCCTGAGGGTGTCGAGGCCGTCGAGGTTGGTGATGGCGAGCTCGTCGATGCCGTTGACGACGCGGGCGTAGCGGGTGGCGACGGCATCGAACCAGCCGCAGCGGCGGGCGCGGCCGGTGGTGGCGCCGAATTCGCGGCCCATGGCGTGGAGCATGTCGGAGACTTCGGCGCATTCCGTGGGGAGCGGGCCTTCGCCGACGCGGGTGGTGTAGGCCTTCATCACGCCGACGACGCGGTCCATGTGATGCGGCGGGATGCCGGAGCCGGTGCAGGAGCCGCCCGCCGTGGTGTTGGAGGAAGTGACGAAAGGATAGGTGCCGAAATCGATGTCGAGGAAGGTGCCCTGCGCGCCCTCGAAGAGGATGCGTTTCTTTTTTTCCAGCTGCTGATGGAGCCAGACGACGGTGTTGGCGACGTAGGGTGCGAGCTTGCGGCCCGCTTCGAGGTAGGCTTTCTCGACTTCGCGAAACGAGATCGGTTTGCCGCCGAGCGATTCGAGGATGGCGTTGTTTTCCTCAATGCGGCTTTTGAGTTTGGCGGAGAAAGTCTTGGGACGCATGAGGTCGATCATGCGCAGGCCGGTGCGGGCGGCCTTGTCGCCGTAGGCGGGTCCGATGCCGCGCTTGGTCGTGCCGATTTTGTTGCGGCCCTTGCGCAGCTCGCGGGCTTCGTCGAGGGCGCGATGGTAGGGCAGGACGAGGTGGGAGGTTTCGCTGATCAGGAGGCGGCCGGCGAGCTTGATGCCGCGCTTTTCGAGGCCCTCGATTTCGCCGACGAGGGCGACCGGGTCGATGACAACGCCGTTGGCGATGACACACTTTTTCCCGGCGCGCAGGATGCCGGAGGGGATGAGGTGAAGGACGAATTTTTCCTTCCCGATCTCGACGGTATGACCGGCGTTGTTGCCGCCCTGCGAGCGGACGACAATGTCGGCTTCCCCGGTGAGGACGTCGATGATTTTTCCTTTTCCTTCATCGCCCCACTGGGCGCCGACAAGGATGGTATTTGTGGCCATGTAAGTATGAAAAAGCCGGACTAACGCCCGATGCCGGTGTAAGTGAAGCCGAGGGCGCGCATTTCTTTCGGGTCGAGCAGATTGCGGCCATCAAAGAGGAGCGGGCTGAGCATGCCCTTTTTGATCGCGGCCCAGGGGAGGGTCTTGAATTCATTCCATTCGGTCAGTACGAGGACGGCGTCGGCACCCACGGCCACGTCCTCGGCCTTGTCGACCATGGTCGCCTGGGGCACGAGTGCGCGGGCTTTTTCCATTCCCTTGGGATCGTAGGCGCGGACTTCGGCACCCTCGGCGATGAGCTGCTGGACGACGGCGATGGCGACGCTGCTGCGCACGTCATCTGTGTTGCCTTTGAAGGCCAAACCGAGGACGCCGATTTTCTTCTGGCGCAGGACCCAGAGGGACTCGCGGATTTTCTTGAGGAAGCGCTCCTTCTGGTTGGCGTTGATTTTTTCGACCTCCTCCAACAGGTGGAAGGGATAGCCAAGTTCGCGCGAGATGCGGATGAAGGCGGAGATGTCCTTGGGGAAGCAGGAACCGCCATAGCCGATGCCGGCATTGAGGAAGGCGCGACCGATGCGCTTGTCGGCGCCCATGCCGTCGGCGACGCGCTCGACGTTGGCCCCGGAGGCCTCGCAAATGGCGGCGACGGCGTTGATGTAGGAAATCTTGAGGGCGAGGAAGCTGTTGGCGGCGTGCTTGATCAGTTCGGCCGAGTTGAGGTCGGTGATCATGATCGGGGCGTTGAAGGGATCGTAGATTTCCTTCATCGGGGCGATGGCGCGGTCCGAGGAGACGCCAATCACGATGCGGTCGGGTTTCATGAGGTCCTCGACGGCGGAGCCTTCGCGCAGGAATTCGGGATTGCTGACCACGTCGATGTCGGCGCCGGGGTTGCAGCGCGCGATGGTCTGCGCGACTTTCTCGCCGGTCTTCACCGGGACGGTGCTTTTATCGACGATGATGCGGTACTCCTTGATGTGGGTGGCGATTTCGCGGGCAACACCCTCGACGAAGCTGAGATCGACGCTGCCATCGGGTTGAGGCGGGGTGGGGACGGCGATGAAGATGACCTTGGAGGCGGCGACGGCATCGCCGATGGAGGCGGTGAAGGAGAGTCGGCCGGAAGCGACGTTCTTTTTGACCAGTTCTTCGAGGCCCGGTTCGTAGATGGGGATGTGACCGTCCTGAAGCTGGTGGACTTTTTTGAGATCGTTATCAACGCAGATGACGCGATGACCGACTTCGGCAAAGCATGTACCAGTTACCAAACCGACGTAACCAGACCCGACAATGGCAAGATTCATAAAGGGCCATTGTGCCTGTACCCGAGGCGAAGGGCAAGACTGTCTGTGTGACTATCGGCAGGAGATATCCTCTGGTGCCTGGAACGACGAAGCGTTTACAGCCGGGGCGTGTGGATCTCGTACTTCGGAAAGGCCTTGAGGGTGAGCGAGAAATAGATGGTGTGATTGCTCTGATTGTTGAGTTCGCTGTCGGAGTAGGTCATGGCGAGTTGCCAGGCGTCGAGATCGCGATAAATGGTGTATTGCTGGTTCTGGAAATGGCCATTGGTCGCGTCGACCTGTTCCTGGCCTTCAAACTGCCAGTGCTCGTTGATGCGGTAGAAGAGGTCGAGGCTGAACTGGTTGGTGTCGCCGAAGATGGGACTGTGATTGAGGTAGTCGTCACCCAGGGTGAAGCGTACGGAGGGATCCGGGCTCCAGATCATGTTATTATCGATTTCGTTATAACTGTTGCCATCGATGGCGACGGCGCTGAGGGATTGAAAGGAAAGTTGTTGCGATTCGTTATAACGGATGTCGTTGTAAAGATTGCTGAAGGTGCCCCCGGGGGTGGCGGCGCTGAAGTTGTGGTCGAAATCGGCGTCGGCGTACGTTTGCACGGTCAGGAGGTCGTAGTTGACGCCGTCGCGCTTGGTTTGGATTTTGTTCCAGACGCCGAAGCGGAGGACCGCTTCGCGATCAATCGAGTCGATGGAATTGTATTCCGTCCAGTCGAGGGGCTGGAGCCGGGTCGAATAAAGCCGGTCATCGAAACCGCGAATGTCATTGGGCGAGACGGTGGGGGAGGGCGCATATTCGGCGTCGAAGAAGGGTTCGATCTCATGGCGGATGCCGTCGATGCCGAGATTGGGGTCTTTCACATTGAGCCACGTGCGGGAAATCTTGAAGTCTCCGGCCAATCCGACATTGCCCGCGAAGCGGGTCTTGGCATTGAGGATTTTGTCGTTGGTCAGGCCATTGTCGTTGGCGGTGTCGTTGATGTTCTGGTTGTCGTCGGAGTAGTAGGTGAGGCGTCCGCCGATGCGCGGGGTGAGGGAGAGGAAATTGAAATATTGATGGGGATAGGAAAGCTCGTGATAGGTGTCGTAGCGATAGGCGCTGTAATTATTCTGCTGGGTGGGATCGAAGCCGGGAGTCTGGTTGGGATGATAGAAGTCGTAGGCCGTTTCCTCGTGCTGGAAAGAATTGTAGGGATAATCGAAGGGAGAGCGGAAAAACTGGAGGTCGGCGAATTTGCGCTCGAAATTGACCACGCTGCTTTGGCTCGTGTATTGCACCGGCAGGCCGAAAATCGTCTGCTGCTTGGATTCGATGCTGAGTTCCGGCAGGCGCTCGACGCTCTCGAAGAAGGGATTGACCTGCGGGCTGGCGAGGAGGGAGATGGTGAAGTTGGGATTGTATTGATTGAGGCTGACAAAATTGGCGGGTTGATTTTCCGACTGGTATTCGCCGGGGAAGTAATCGCGGGTGATCCAGGGATCGCTCCACAAATTGAGGTCGGCGGTGGAGGAGAAATCGGGCCCGAATTGCAAATAATGCTGGTAGGCGACGCGGTAGCGGTTGTCGTAGGGGACGCCATCGTAGGCGTTGTGGTTGGTGATGTCGCCATGGGCGGGCGCGTTGGGAATGTTCGGGTCGGTCTGTGAGTAGAGATTATCCTGGGCGTAGTAGGTTTTGAGCAGCATGTCGCTGGTCAGGGTGGGAAAGTATTGGACATCGAGGCCGCCCGCATAACCGCGCTTCTCGCGCGCGTCGAATTCGACCGTGCCGCGCATTTTATCGTTGGCGACCCAGTTGTATTTGTTGTCGATGAAATAGCCGAATTGGCCGCTATCGCCAATTTCAAATTGGTAGGTTGGACGCGAATCGGTGAGCGATTGCACAAAGAAGGGGACGTAAAATACGGGGACGTCGCCGACATAGACGACGACATTCTTGAGGACCACTTCGTCGTTCGGGCGATATTCAATGGTGCTGGCCTGGAGATGGAAGCTCGGCTTTTCGCGGTTGCTGGTGGTGAAGCTGGCATTCGTCAGGCGGTAGTGGTTGAAGTCGGGCGTGGTGACCTGCTGGCCGGCAATGAAGCGGGGATAATCGGCGCCGGTGAAGTTGGTGGAGGTGATCGCCTTGGTATCGAGGTTGTAGGTCAGGCTGTCTCCCCGGTAGATGCGGTTGCCGCTGAAGAGCCGCGCGTTGCCGGTGGCGATCATAATATTGGTGGAACGATCCCAGACGAGGTGATCGGCGAAAAGGACATCGCCCTTGAAATGAACCACGACGTTGTCGTCGGCGCTGGCGATGCTGCCGATGTAGGTGTTGGTTCCATCCGCCGTAATGACGATGGAGGAGTCGCCCGCGCTGCTTTTGGGCGGGGTGGTGGAGACTTCGGGAGTCTGGCCCCACAACGGCGCGGTTGTGGATATTACACAGAATACGGTAAAAAGCAGGCTAAGTCGCGTTATCCTCAAGCGACAAAGTAGTAGCAATGCCGCTCGCCGGTGCCAATAACAAAACGTGTCACTTTTTCGTTGCGATGCAACACACTCAATGACCAAGCCTAGATATCCATCACCCCCTGCGAGGGGCAGCGACGGCTACCAATGAGGATAATTCTGCGGCTGACTAAGCCGACTTGGCGGGCTTGAGGAGCGCGGCGACGCGCTTTTTGTGACGCGACGCGGTGTTGCGATGGACGACGCCTTTCTTGGCGGCGCGATCGATTTCGGATTGAAATTTGGGAAGGAGCTTGGCGGCCTCGTCCGTTTTACCGGCCTTGGCGAGGGCGCGGATTTTCTTTTCGGAAGTGCGCACGATGCTGATCTGGGAGCGGTTGAGGGTGCGACGACGAACCGCACCACGGGCCTGCTTAGCGGCCGAACGAGTATTTGCCATAGCCGTCCAAGCTGGCGGAAACCGCGCTGGATGTCAACGATTGGGTGAAGCTTTTGCGCGCTGACGGGTGACTTAAAAGAAATGTTACTCGCTGAGGCAAGCTGGTCAAAGGATCAAGCAGTCATCTCTTCTCCGGAGAATGTTTATGATTTGCATCCGGCCGATTCCGCGTGAATCTTAACCTTATGAAATCGATGCATTTCCTCTTTTCCTATCTCACGGTGGTGATCGTCTCGTTGATTTCAGGGACCGCCTGGGCGCAAAATTCCGGCTCGGTCAACGATGCCTTTCAAATTGCGCGTCAGGCCGTCAAGCCTGAGCTGCAAACGAAGGTGGTCTCGGTCTATGGCGTCGGCAGGCCGACCTCGATCCAGAAATGGTACATCATTTTTTACGATCCATCGATTGCCAGCCATGGCCAGGCCGTATTGGTGGAAAACAATCAAATTACCAAAACCTATCCAGCCAACGGCGGGGCGACCTATTCAGCGGAATTGACGTTTGATCCATCCCGGATCACCAGCGAAGCTCCAGCGCTGAGTGCGGCCCAAGGTTATGCCGCCAAGCACGAGATCGCCTACGATTCTGTCCATGCCCTGCTCAAGCAAATCAGCCTCAAAAAGCCCTTCCGTTGGAGGATCGAGCTGCTTGATTCCGGCAAAAGCAAAGGCTTTGTCCTGATCAACGCCCTCGACGATACGGTGGCTGCCTATGCACCCCCGAATGACGACAAGTCGGCTTCGGATAATAAAACGGCCGAAGGATTCGCCAATGATGTGAAGAATACGTTCCTCGGCATCGGCGGCGATTTGGAGGAGTTCTTCACCGGCCAGCGCACGGTGGATAAATAATCGAGCGACCTCTCGTCATAAAAAAAAGCCGCCGACCCGGGGATCGACGGCTGTTTTTGAGTGGTTGAGATTGATCAGTTAGAGGCAGATGAAGCGGCGGCGGGCTTAGCTGCGGCCGTTTTATCCGTCTTCTTGTGCAGCGAATTTGCCGTCAAGGCTCCCGAGTCGTCCTTGGAGTAGGATCCCGTGACTTTGTCACCCACGGCGAAATCTGACAGCGTGGCCTCTTCCTTGTCCTTCTTGAACTTGGTGTCCGGCGTGATGGCCAAAGTCAATGTTTTCGCGCTGCTCGCGACGGTAACAGATTTGGCATCAATCGCAGTGATGGACCCCATATAAGGCGTCTTCTTCGCCTTATCCTTCTTTTCAGGGGCGGCGGTTGAGGTGGAAGTTGAGCTGGAAGTTTCGGCCTGAGCGGTAAGAGGGGCGCCGGCCAGAGCGAGCCCCACAATGGCCACGAGGGCCGGGGTAATGAGGTTGATTTTCATATGGGTTAGTTAGTGTGAAGATTTCGACGACGATTCCAAATCAAACTTTCAGACTTTCTTTGGAAAATAGATATTAAATGTATCTGGCTGATGCGAAAAGACTTATGCCAAGGACGTTGACGCTGTGATCTCTATTCTTTAAGCTTAGGAAGATGGGTTCGCCTTTTTTTAACCCGGCGCGCCGCTTTAAGGAGCAACATTATATATGAAGATCACGGTTGTCGGTGCCGGTTTCGTGGGGGCGACCACCGCCCAGCGTTTGGCGGAGAAGGAACTGGGGGACGTCGTCCTGCACGATATTGTCGAGGGTATGCCCCAGGGCAAGGCGCTCGATATGCTGCAATCGGCCTGCATCGAGAGTTTCGACAGCGACGTCAAAGGCACCAATGACCCCGCCGATTATGCCGGTTCCGATATTGTGGTGATTACCAGCGGCCTCGCCCGGCAGCCCGGCATGAGTCGCGACGATCTGTTGCTGAAGAATGCCGAGATCGTGGGCGGCGTGGCCGATAACGTGAAGAAATTTGCGCCGGAAGCCATTGTCATCGTGGTGAGCAATCCTCTCGACGTGATGACCTATCTGGTTGGTGCGAAGACCGGCTTTCCCAAGCACCGGGTGATGGGCATGGCGGGCGTGCTCGATTCCGCCCGGTTCCGTTGCTTCATCGCGATGGAACTCGGCGTTTCCTACCGCGACGTGGAGGCCATGGTGCTGGGTGGTCATGGCGACGACATGGTGCCATTGGCGCGGTATTCCACGGTCTCCGGCATCGGCATCGAGGCACTCATTTCCAGGGAGAAAATCGACGCCATGATTACCCGCACCCGCAACGGCGGCGCGGAAATCGTGAAACTTTTGCAGAAGGGAAGCGCCTATTACGCCCCCTCCGCTGCCGCCGTGCAGATGGTGCAAAGTATTGTGCGCGACGAAAAGCGCATCCTGCCCGTGGCGGCCTATTGCAGCGGGGAGTACGGCATCAAGGGGCAGTTCGTGGGTGTGCCGGTTCAGCTCGGTCGCAAGGGCGTGGAAAAAATCATCGAGCTCAAGCTGACGGACGATGAGCTCCGCCAGCTTCAGGCCAGCGCCGGGCACGTCGCGGAAAGCGTGGGCAAGTTGAAGTTGTAGCCGCGCCCCGCCTCAGATTGACGAATGCTATCATTATGCTATCATCATGATAGCATGGCTCAACTCATCGTCCGCAATATCGAGAAAAAGGTCGTCCGCAAGCTTAAGGAGCGCGCGGCCAGGGAAGGCGTGTCGATGGAGGAACAGTTGCGCCGCATCTTGCGCCAATCCGTCCAGGAGAAGGCGACCAAGCCGAAGATGAATCTCAAGGAGTATCTGGTCGCCCTGCCTCATGTCGATTTTGATCTGATGAAATACATTCCGAAGCGCGGGATGCCTCGGCCTGTGAACCTGGAATGAGCTTTTTGCTCGATACCAACGTGATTTGCGAGCTCCGAAAAGGGCCCGGATGTGATCGCAACGTGTGGGCCTGGCACGGCAATCTCTCGACGGAAGAGCTGTACCTGAGCGTCCTGTCGACCGGAGAAATTCGAAAAGGTGTCGAGCATTGTCGTGGAAGCGATCCACTTAAGGCGCGGATATTTGAGAGATGGCTGGAGAGCCTGGAAGCGGCGTTTGAAGCACGCATTCTTCCGGTGACGGCCGAGATCGCAGACCTTTGGGGCCGTCTTACACCCGGCGCAAACATGTCCGTCGTCGATGGCCTGATCGCCGCCACTGCGGCGAAATACGATCTGACCGTTGCTACGCGCAATACCCGCGATTTCCAGCGCTGCGGCGTGGACTTCATTAACCCTTTCCGCGGCGACAAATCATAACTTCGGTATGGCCAAATATAATTCTGTCGGCGCGGGGTTGGAGGCGGCTGGCATCTCGCGGGCGCAGCGGCATCTCTTTTTGTGCCTGGGCCCCGATTGCGCGCCGATGGAAGAAGGGCAGGTGACATGGGACTATCTCAAGCGCCGGTGCGCCGAGTTGAATCTTCCGGTCATGCGAACCAAGGCCGGCTGCTTTCGCGTCTGCGTCGGGGGCCCTTGGCTTGTCATCTATCCCGAAGGCACCTGGTACGGCGCGGTCACGCCCCAGCGTTGCGAGCGCATTCTCCAGGAGCATGTGATCCAGGGCAAACCGGTCGCCGAGTGGGCCGAGCGGACGCAGCCGCTGTGTGGTTCGTCGCCCTCGCCTTAAGGAATCGGATACCTTTTCGACCGAAAACACTCGGCCGCGTGGTCATCGACCATGCCGATGGCCTGCATGAAGGCGTAGCAGATCGTGGGGCCGACAAAACGAAAGCCCCGCTTCTTCAGGTCGTTGCTCATCGCTTCGGCCTCGGCTGTTTGTGCGGGCAGTTTCTCGCCTGCTTTCCGGTGATTTCGTTTCGGCTTTCCGCCGACAAAAGCCCAGATGTAGCGATCAAACGTGCCGTGCTCCTTTTGCACTTCCAGGAACGCGCGGGCATTGGCGACCGTTGCCTCGATTTTCAACCGGTTGCGGATGATGCCGGGATTTTTCATCAACGCAGCTCTCTTCCCGGCATGGTAGCGCGCGACCTTTTTTGCGTCGAAATGATCGAAGGCCTCGCGATAACCCTCGCGTCGTTTTAAAATCGTCAGCCAGCTCAACCCGGCCTGCGCGCCTTCGAGGATCAGCATCTCGAAAAGCTTGCGGTCATCGTGGACCGGCACGCCCCATTCCTCGTCATGATAGCGGATATAGAGAGGATTATCGGGGGGACACCAGGCGCAGCGCTGTTTCAAACGATCAAATCTTAGCCCTAAAAACCGTCGGCGACAGGACAATTTTCTCTTCGTGTTTTTTCAAGGCGGGAGGCTAAACTTATCTAGTGACTGTAGCAGCAACTCGTTGCGTGGCGCGCTCCGCCTTTTTTCTTCTCGTACTCATGGCATCGTTTCCAGCAAACGGCCGGCATTTAGACATTCCGACTACGGATGCCCTCATGGAGCAAGCCCCAATCATCTGCAACGGCAGGGTCATCGAGATTTTGAATACGCTGGAAAAAGGAACGGCTGTTCTTCCACATTACGAGAAAAATTTTTTAATTCCGGTCGAATATTGGAACGCCAAGATCAAGGTTTTGAGCACTTTCAAAGGAAAAGTGCCAGATGAAATCGAACTGCGTTTTCCCGAAATAGATCAACATCCCTCATGGAGAGGATTAATGCCAATAAAGAATGGCCCCTGCCAAATTTCTTTGCAGCTCAACAAACGGTATCGTTTTTATTTGAAGCCCGGTCCCGGACAAAAATGGTACGTCAGCGTTCTCGACGGAGATTTTGACGATGCCTTTTCCGTCCAACCCCTGGAGGATAAAGAGCCTGATGACAGCCCATCTTTTCTGAAAGACGAGGCGATCAAATTAGCGACCGATTATGTAAAAAAATTCAAACCAAGCGCAAAAGTTTCAGAGTGGTCGATTGAGCCAAGACTGTGGGCAAGCGGATGGATTGTGGAATTTTGGTGGCCGCCCGTTTTCATTCATGATTTTGACCCGAGCGCGGAAATCAAGATCGACGGAAATCGCGACATTAATCCACAATCGTGGAATTCTGTCGTCTCGCGACTCTCCGTGAAGGACCTTAAGGCTGCCAATATCGGGCAAGAGTATCGGGTCTACTTCAACTCCGATCTTCAGGACCGCTTTTACAACACATCGACTTTGCGTGGTCATCTTAAAAGCGTTACTGGCCGGGATGTCGAATTAAACGATGTCCAAGATTCGGATTGGGAACCTCATCGCTGGCCGACCCTGGAAGTTCCGGTCGATGATATTCGGGAATTCCAACTTCTCGTGCCGACGCCAACACAATAAATTCCTTCTGTGCGCAGTGGGTGGAATCACGCTAAAAAGGGAACGTGCCGGAACCTGTCATTACGCTTCAAGGGCCCGTCGTGGTGCGCAGTCCCAACTGGCTGGGCGATGCGGTCATGGCCCTGCCTGCCGTGCGCAATCTCAAGCAGATGATCGAGGACGAATGGCTTACGGTCGCCGCGCCCGAAAAGCTGGCGGCGTTGTGGCAAAAGTGTCCCTTTGTCGATGAGGTCATGGCCCTGGAAAAACCGAAGAATTTACCGGCCACCGCCGCTCAGTTGCGCGAAGGTGAATTCGGCACGGCGGTCTTGCTGCCGAACTCGCTGCGCGTCGCCGCCGAGGCCTGGCAGGCCAAAATTCCCCACCGGATTGGTTACGCACGTGGCGGACGCAGTTTTCTTTTGACGCAAAGTTTCCCCGCGCCCACGCGCAATCCCGCCCGGCTGCACCAGCGTTTTTATTACCTCGACCTCGTTACCGCTCTCGGAGGCCCCGGCGATCCGACGTTGCCGAAATTGCGCAAGGATCCGACGACCGTGACTGGTTCGCGGGGACTCGTCCTGGCGATTTGTCCAGGCGCCGAATATGGGCCCGCCAAGCGCTGGCTGGTCGAAAATTATGTGGCGGTGGCCCGGCATTTCATGGCGACGCGCAAGGCGAAAATCGTGTTGCTGGGCGCGCCGATTGACGAGCCGGTGGCGGATGAATTCGTGCGGCTCCTGCCCGGGGTGGATAATCGCGTGGGCAAAACGACGCTGGCCGAATTCATGGCGGCGCTGGTTTCCGCCCGGCTTGTCTTGTGTAACGATAGCGGCGCGATGCACGTCGCCTCCGCGCTAGGCGTGCCGACGATGACCGTGTTCGGTTCAACCGAACCGCAGTTGACCGGCCCGATGGGGCCGCGCGCGCGGGTTCTGCGCCACCATGTGCCGTGCAGTCCCTGTTTCCTGCGCGAGTGCCCGCTCGACTTTGCCTGCATGAAGGGGATCACGCCCGAGGCGGCCATCGTGGCGGCGGAAGCGTTGTTGCGATGAAAATTTCCGCCTGTCTCATCACTTACAACGAGGAGCGCAACCTGCCGCGCTGTTTGAAAAGCGTCGCGCCGCTGGTCGATGAAATTCTCGTCGTCGACTCCGACAGCACCGACGCGACGCGCGACATCGCGGGCAAATTCGGCGCGCGCGTCGTGCCTCAGGCCTGGCTTGGGTATGTCGGCCAGAAAAATTTCGCGCTGGATCAGGCGACCCATCCCTGGATCCTGAGCATCGATGCCGACGAGGAAATTTCGCCTGAACTTGCGGCCTCGATCCTGCGCGTAAAAAAGGTGACGGACGACGCTGCGACGAACGAACCAAACGGCTATAGATTTTCGCGGATCGTCTTTTACCGGGGCCGCTGGATTCGTCATGGCGATTGGTATCCCGACCGTCTGGTGCGGCTTTTTCGCCGGAGCGAGGCCCGTTTTACCGGCGGCCATGTGCACGAGAAGCTTGAACTTCGCGGAGAGCATCCCATTCTGCCGGGGCACCTGCATCATTTCACCTATGAAAACGCCACCGACCGCGCCGCACGTTGCGCCCGCTATGCCGCGCTCTGGGCGAAATCGGCCTGCGAGGAAAATCGCCGCGCCCATCTGTGGAGCGGCCCTGTCCATGCGTTGGCGCGATGGGGCAAAGGCTTTCTGCTCAAGGGCGGATTCCTCGATGGCGCGGTGGGTTGGGACATCGCGGCGGGCAACGCGCGCGAGGTCTGGCTCAAGTATGATCTGCTGAGGAAATTGAATCGTGAGCAAGAAAAGAAATAAATCGGGCATGGGCACGCCGGAGCAGCCGAGTTTCGATTTGAGCGCTCCGGCTCCGGTCGATCCCCGGCCAGCCAATCCTCAGGCTGCCATTCCTGACCCTGGTGCCGACGGACCGGCCCGTCCGGCTCCTTCCGCTCCGAAAAGGCGAAGCTCGAAACGTTCGGCACTGGTTGTCGGCGTTTCCGTAATGGGTTCGCGCGTAATGGGCGTCGTGCGCGAGCAAATCTTCGCCTACATGTTCGGCACGACGATGTTTGCCGATGCCTTCATCGCGGCATTCCGCATCCCGAATCTCCTGCGCGATCTTTTTGCCGAAGGCGCGCTCTCGACCGCGTTCACCACGACATTTACCAAGACATGGGAAAAGGAAGGTCCGGCTTCCGCATGGCACCTGGCGCGGTTGGTCCTTTCGGCGTTGACCCTCGTGCTCGGATTGATTTGTGTGCTGGGTACGATCTTCGCCTCGCACATTGTCCCTTTCATCAGCGGCGGCTTCGAATCCAGTCCGGAAAAGTTCGAGCTTACCGTGCAGATGACGCAACTGCTCTTCCCTTTTATTCTCTTCGTTTCGCTGGCTGCGGCGGTGATGGGAATGCTCAATGCCCGGCATGTCTTTGGCATTCCCGCGAGCGCCAGCACCGTGTTCAACATCGTCTCGATCCTGACCGGCGCGCTGCTCGCTTTCTTTTGGAGCCTGCCCCCGGCCGGGATCCCGGCCTGGCGGCAGATGCATTTTGGTGGACCGGCTATTTTCGGCTGGTGCTTCGGGGTGCTGCTGGGCGGTCTGGCGCAATTGGCGATCCAGCTTCCTTCGCTTTGGCAGGCCGGTTTTAACTTTGCCGGGAAACTCAATTTTCGCGATTCGGGCCTGCGCACCGTCCTGATTCTGATGGTGCCCAGCGCGATTGCCGGGTCGGCGGTGCAGGTCAACGTCATGGTGAACGGCCAATTTGCCTCGCATATTCCCGGCGCAATGTCGTGGCTTTACTACGCCTTCCGCCTCGTGCAATTGCCTATCGGCATTTTTGGCGTGGCCATCGCGACGGTCACGCTGCCCGCCGTCGCGCGCCAGCACGCGCTCGACGATTTGAAAGCCTTTGGCAAAACGGTGGAGGACGCGCTGCGCTTCGGCTTTTACCTGACGCTTCCCGCCTCGGTGGGGCTGGCCGCGATTGCGCAGCCGGTGATCCAGCTCATCTATGAGCATGGCACCTTCAACGCCACCAGCACGGCGCAAACCGCGCTCGCCTTGCAGGCCTACACGATCGGCCTGGCGGGTTATTCGGGAATCAAGATTTTGGTGCCCTGTTTTTATGCCATGCAGCCTCCGCGCTTCGAGCAGCGTGCGGATTCGGGTTTCTGGGGTTCCTTTTCCCATTTCGTGATGAACGTCATCCTCTTCACGCCCGCGCGGGTCAGCCTCACGGGTATCGCGTTGAACCTCGCTCTTTGCTTTGCGCTCTACCATTGGCTTGGCCTCGGCTATGTCGGATTGGCCCTTGCCACCGGCTTCGTCGCGGTTCTGAATTTTCTGCAACTCGTTTACGCGATCCAGAAAAAGATCGATCTCGGCTCCCCCGGCGACTGGCTTTCCTTTTTCATTCGCGTGATGACCGCGACCACCGCCTGCGGTTGCATTGTGCTGGTGAGCGACCAGGTCCTCCTCGCACATCGCACGACCCACTCCCTGCTCGGGGCAGCGATTCTTTTCGTTAATATCACGCTGGCCGGTGGCGTTTATTTTGGACTTACCGTCTACCTTCGAGTGCCGGAATCCATTGAGCTTGTTTCCTTTATCAAACGTAAATTAGGCAGAGCCAATTCCGCCTCATAACCATTATTGGCCTAGGGTAATTGCTTTGGCCCGAGCCAAGCTTATCTTTCCATTGAGGCACTAAGCCTCGGAAAGAAGATTATTATGAAATCGATGGTTCTTGTATTGGCTTTGCCGCTCTTGCTTACGGGCTGCGCGGCTTACGTTGGGGATGCCGGTCCGGGCTATCCGGGATATTACGATGGTTATGGAGGACCGGCCTACGTAGGATTTTATTCCTACGACCGGGGCTATTATCACCATGGCTATGATCACTATGATTCCGGATACCATGGTAATTATCGCGGGGCCGGGAGTTATCATGGTTCCTCTCACTTCAGCAGCAGCCATGCGGTTGCGAATGTGAGTCGCTCGAGAGGTTTTTCCGGCGGTGGCCGTAGCGCAAGCGCCTCTGTTTCCTCGGGTGGAGGCCACGCCAGCGGTGGCGGACACCGCTAACAAATCAACTATTCTTGGCCTCGCCGCGATAATGGAGGACTTTCACTTTCTCCATCGTGACGAGGCCGCCGGTGATCATGAGATCGAGGACGGGGAGGAAGGCGTTGATGCTGGCCTCGCTATCGACGATCTCGATGACGAGTGGCAGATCGGTGGAGAGATTCAAGATCTTCGCTGTGTGCAAACGACTCGTCTTGCCGTAACCCATTGGCCCGCGCAGGACGGTCGCGCCGCCGAGATGCATTTCGCGCGCCTTGAGAACAATCGCCTCGTAAAGCGGTCGATGCTCCCAGCGGTCGCTTTCACCGATAAAAATGCGGAGCAGGACGGCGTCTTCGGGAATTTGCATTTCGATTACCTCATTTGATTCATCGAGCCAGCCAGCATCGCGCCGAGCCAGACTCCCACCAAACATAGCACAACTGAAAGCAGCACATTGGCGGCCGCGCTCCACCCCTGGCCGCTCTGCGCCAGCGTCAGTGTTTGCAGGCTGAACGAGGAGAACGTGGTGTAGCCGCCGAGAATCCCGATGGTGATGAAATTGCGCGTCAAAGGTGAAAGCAGCAACCGTCCTTCTCCGGTTGAAATCGTGTAGATAAATCCGATCACAAAACAGCCGGTGATGTTGACGACGATCGTCCCCCAGGGGAAGAGGTAGCCCGTCTTCTGCACGTTCGAGTCGATCAGGCTGCCGACGCCGAAGCGCAACATGCTGCCGAGCGCCCCGCCCAGGCCGATCACGAGATATTGCATCAAAAGCTGCATCGCGAATCAGATCAACAAGGCGAGGGCAATCCTCTGGCAAAATTTACTGGCTGGGTGCATTGGTGGCGGGCGTATTGGTTTCCATGGCTGCCTGCTGCTGCTGTTGGATTTTTTGGATTTCTTCCAGAATTTTCGGCCCCATCATGATATAAAAGATCATGACCGCGATAAAGACAACGATCCAGAAGTAGCCGAAAATAAGACCGGTCAGCGCGAGGCCGCTACCCTTCAAGTTTGGATTTTTGCGGATTTGCGCCCGGGCGATGTGGCCCGTGACGACGGCGGCGATAGCCAAAACCGGATCGCAAATGAAGCCGAGAATTCCCGTGATGAGAGAGGTGATGGCCAGGCCCGATGTTCCCTCGGGGGCGCTTGCTGACTCATACGTAATCGGTGCGGCGGCTGCCATTGGGGCGGGCGCAACAGGCACGGCCGGAGCGCCGGTGTCCGTCTGCAGCGAGGTTTGCCCCAGTGGCTGCCAGTCCGCCATGCCTTCCCACCAAACCAACGTTTCCGGTGTGATCGTGCCTGCGTTCAGTTGAGCGCGGACTTGTTCTTCTGTAAAAGGTCCGGTTTGCTGGCCATCGACGAAGACATAGATTTGCATAAAGAGGATGAAGGGGTTGGTTGCCTAGCTTGCCTAGTTTGTGCTCCTGCGAATACGGGGCGTCAATGCTGGATTGCAGCGTATTGGCGTTCCCTGTGTAAGACGGTCGACGTCAAGACGCAGGAACCCTTGAATCCTTGGGTAATTTTAAGAGCAACCAAATCCAGCCCGATACAAAAGCTGCCATGTATGTTGATGCGTAGAGACCAAACAAATAAGGGAATTGAGAAGTCACTTTTTTAATGAAAGTGATTTGTATCTGCTCCTGATGATAGGATTGGTCTGACTTTTGCCGAGCAGCTATATCGTCAACCGTTGGCTCGTAGTAAACTACCTGTTGGTTATCAAGACGGTAAGCAAGGATTACGCCATACAGTCGATAAGCCCATTTCGCCTGTTCGATTCTCTTTTTTTCGTTTGGAAAGCTCCTCGCATTCTCTACAAGTTTTGGAAGCAATCTCGGTAATAAGTTCGGCAGGTCTAGTACGCGGTTCATGACTAGAGACGCGTAGAAATAAGCACTGAGAATGACGACGAAGAAAACAAGTCCAATCAAATGGTAGCTCAAGAGATTTCTCCGCGATCTCACGCGAAAAAGCAATGCGTGGAGAGCGAGTAAAGATCCTAGTGGAATCATTACTGCACTAAAAAAAGCACAAGGCAATTGAATGACGGGCAACGAGCCGATCGTATGGGGCAGATTATCTTTTGCCATTGTACCGATGCAAAAGAAAACGAGACCGAGACAAACGTGATAGCCGGGTAGCTTACTCAATACAGATGAATTGATTTTCATTAGTAGCTCTAGCGTTACCCATGCTTTTACGACCGCATTGCTTCCTTGTCCATCTTGACGCATAGTAGCGGACTCATGAATTCGTATCGTATTGCGGTTGTCGGTGCCACCGGCGCGGTGGGGCAGGAGATTCTTCGCACGCTCGAGCAGCGGAAATTTCCGGTCAGCCATCTGAAGCCGCTCGCCTCGTCACGGTCATTGGGCAAGACGGTCGAGTTCCAGGGTAAAAGAGTGCCCATCGAGGAACTGCGCGCCTCGGCTTTTGCCGACATCGACTACGCGCTCTTCAGCGCCGGGGCCACCCGCTCGCGCGAATTTGCGGAGGCCTGCAAGAAGGCGGGCGCGGTGATGATCGACAACTCGTCCGCGTTTCGCATGAAGCCCGACGTGCCGCTGGTCGTGCCGGAAATCAATGCCGCCGATCTCAAGAACCACCAGGGCATCATCTCCGTGCCGAACTGCTCGGCGATCATCATGGGCGTGCCGCTCTGGCCGCTGCACCAGGCCGCGCACATCGAACGGATCATTGTTTCCACCTACCAAAGCGCGAGCGGCGCGGGCGCGCAGGCCATGGCCGAACTCGAAGCCCAGGCGCGTGCCTACGCGGCGGGCCAGCCGTTAAAGCGTGAGATTTTTCCGCACCAGATCGCGTTCAATGTCTTCTCGCACAACACGGCCATCGCGGAAAACGGCTACAACGAGGAGGAGAACAAGGTCATCGAGGAGACGCGGAAGATTTTCCACGAGCCGAAGCTGCCCATTGTCGCGACCTGCATCCGCGTGCCGGTGCTGCGCGCGCATAGCGAATCGATTGTGATCGAGACAAAGCGGAAGCTTTCGCCGGAGGAAGCGCGCGACATTCTCTCGAAAGCGCCGGGCGTGAAGGTGGTCGACAGCCGCGAGAAGAATCATTTCCCCATGCCTCTCGAGGCAAGCGGTCAGTACGACGTGCTGGTGGGGCGCATCCGCAGCGATCTTTCTCATCCGCACGGGCTGGCGCTTTTCGTCAGCGGCGATCAACTCCTCAAGGGCGCGGCGTGGAATGCCGTGCAGATTTTGGAGTGCCTGACTAAATCATGACTACAGTCAAGCTGGCTGACGACTCTTTTAGCTCTTTTCGCGCATAATCCCCTCGAGCTTCTTAATTTGAAGTTGAAGGTCCCGGATGTCTTGGTTTGCATGTTCTAAGATGGTCATAGAACTCTCAGGATCTTCCTGCTTACAATTCCATGCTATCTCTCGTAACCTGTGCTTTTGCATCCTCGAAAGAATGCCAGCGGTTAACGACATACTGGCACCGATAATGGCTCCTAGGAGTGAAATAAACTCGATGTGCATGTCAATAGTCTTCTTCTGCCAAAGTCTTGCACGTTCCGGCACTAAGTAAAGTCAAAGCGAAGAGCGTGATCGAAATCCAAAAAACTAAATCGATGTGTGTTGTGTCCTGGACTGAAACCACAGCAAAATACAATGACGCGCAGATTACGCATATTAGACAACCTCCGCGCGCCAAATATTTCAAAAATCGCTTCCTTTGTCCCGTGGCGATGAGTCCTCCGAGAGCATCTGCGGCAAGAGCCACCGACACGAGAAGCAGTTCACCGTGAACGATTGTCCTTTTGATTGAAGGAAGCGAGGTGCCATTATTTTTATCAATGGTTATTTTATAAACATAGGCGAATACGATGGGGAGTAAGGCGATCATAACGCTAAAAATAAACCACTTAATTAATGATGGCCCCATCAGCTTTGAGTAACTTAGTTCGTTATGAAGTCAAGGGAGTTCGCATTCCGAGTAAATGCATTTTTTTTTACTCCAACACCAACCCGACGGGCAGATTAAACCCGCGCGCGAATTCCGCCGCGTGCATCCGCTTTTTGCCTTCGAGCTGCACCTCGCGCAGGAGCAGTCCGCCGACCTTCGCCGCGACGAGAATGCCGTGACGGTCCACGCGCAGCACCTCGCCCGGTTTGCCCTTGGCACGGCGCGAGACGATGGTGGTAAAAATCTTGAGCATCTTGTGGTCGGCTTCCTGCGGAATCCAGGCGTAGGCCGAGGGCCAGTCGGTCATGGCGCGGATGTGCGCATCGATCTCCATTTGCGGGCGGTCCCACTTGATGTGACCGTCTTCCTTGTGCAATTTTTTGGTCAACGTCGCCTTCGCTTTGTCCTGCTTCAGGCGCGGCGCGTTGCCGGTTTCGACCAGCGGGATGGACTTCAGCAGCGCATCGGCCCCGATCTTGGCCAGGCGATCGTGCAGGCTCGCGGCGGTCTCGTGCCGGCGCAGCGTCACCGTTTCCTGCAGCAGGATGTCGCCGGTGTCGAGGCCTTCGTCCATCCACATGATCGTCACACCTGATTGCTTTTCGCCCGCGGCGATGGCGGCATGGATCGGCGATGCGCCCCGGTATTTCGGCAGCAGAGAGGCGTGGATATTCAGGCAGCCATACTTGGGCAGATTGAGGATTTCCTTGGTCAGAATCTGGCCATAGGCGGCGACGACGATCAGGTCGGGGTTGAGATATTTCAACTGCGCCACGGAAGTCGCGCTGCCGATTTTCTCGGGCTGATAAATTTTGAGATGCAGCTTGAAGGCCGCCTCCTTGATCGGGCTGGCGGAAAGCTTGAGTTGCCGGCCCACGGGGCGGTCGGGCTGCGTCACCACGGCCAGCACGTGATGCTCGGGCACTTTCGACAGGGCGTGCAGGGCAGGCAGGCCGATTTCGCCGGTTCCAATAAAGATGATGCGCATAAATTCCTAATCGTCCCAGGTCACAGATGGTTTAGCGGCGAGGCCGCACGCGCGGGGCGCGCAGGGCGGCCTGCCGTTTTTCCGCGAGCGAGACCTCGCGGTTGCCGAGGGATTCGCCGCAACCGGTACAGAGATATTCATAAAGGTCCTTGTCGGGCAGAATCAGGAGCAAATGTTCCCGCACCGGCATCGACTTGGCGCACTTGCGGCAATAGAGTCGGGAGGCCTTGAAGGATTCAAACTGTTCCATGTCAACGATGAGTATGAAACCCGACCCGACCCACACGGCGCAAGCGAATAACGTCGCGTTGCCATCGCTGGAAGCGATTTCCCGCGCGGCGCAACTTTTGCGCGGAGGCCAGGTCGTCGGTCTGCCCACGGAAACAGTCTACGGTCTTGCGGGTGATGGACTCAATCCCGCCGCGCTGGCCCGCATCTTCGAGGTGAAGCAGCGCCCGCTTTTCGATCCGCTCATCCTCCATTTCGCCGATGCTTCGAGCGCCTTCGCCCTGGCGGAGCAGATTCCCGCCGCCGCCCTCGAATTGGCGCGGCATTTCTGGCCGGGGCCGCTGACCCTCGTGCTGCGCAAAAAGGAAATCGTTCCCGACCTGGCCACCAGCGGGCTTCCCAACGTGGCCCTGCGCGTCCCGGCCCATCCCGTGGCGCAGGCGCTTTTGCGCGCGTTTGGTGGCCCGCTCGCCGCGCCGAGCGCAAACCGTTTTGGCCGCATCAGCCCCACGGACGCGCAGGCCGTGCGGGTCGAACTGGGCGAAGCGGTGTCGCTGATTCTCGATGGCGGTCCCTGCGCCGTCGGCCTCGAATCGACCGTGCTTTTTCTGGCCGGGGATAAACCGGTGCTGCTCCGCGCGGGCGGCATTCCGCTGGAGGAAATCGTAGCGGTGGTGGGGCCGGTGCAACAGGCGGCGCCCGTCGAGGACCGCCCGCAGGCGCCGGGCCAGCTCAAGCATCACTACGCTCCGCGCAAACCACTTCGGCTCGTGGACAATGCCGGGGAAATTCCATCGCGATCCGATATAGGCTGGCTCGCGTTTGGCACGGAAACCGCGCTTGCCTCGTTTCCGGGTGTGATCGAAAATATTTCGCCGACCGGCGATTTATGCAAAGCCGCCGCCAACTTTTTCCGGGCCTTGCGCGCACTCGATGACCACCCTCAAGTGGATGCGCTTTACGCGTTACGCCTGCCCGCGCATGGCCTCGGTCTGGCCATCAACGAGCGTTTAGAACGCGCCTCGTCTTAGCGGTATGGGACTTATAGGACAAATGGGACCGATAGGATTTTTTCTGAGCCGTATCGGTCCTATACGTCCCATCCGTCCTATTGCTCTAATCCACACCCGGATCGCTCAGGATCGGGCGGCTGTCGCGGGATGACGCGCCGCTGGGGCGATGCTCGATGCGGTCGGGCGGCCCGACTTTGATGTTAAGTGGCGCCGCAAGTCCAATCACTTCGTAACCGGTCAACACAAAGACCGGCAATTGCTCGTCGAGGCGGGGATCATAAGCCTTATAGGAGGCAAAATGGCCCCAAAATTTGTATTCCCAATTCAGGTCGGCATCGGCCTTGACCAGCTTGCGATGGGGCGCAACGGCCAGTCCGAGCGTCTCCTGCAGCGCGATCCATTTCGCCGAACCCCAGCCCGCGTCGCTCTTCTTCACCCAGCCCCAGCCCTGTCCTCCCACGTCGTCAATGAGCCGATGGGCGATCCAGGGAGCGTTGCCCTGGGTATTGCCCTCTTTGTAGCCGATGGTTGGTTCCGCCAGCTTGGGGTCGTTGGCGAGGTGATCGAGTGGCGATCCCTTTTTCAGCGGCGGCGCGACCGGTGGCGCTTCGCCAGCGGGGGCCTGATAAACCGCTTCCTGCGCGCGCAGCAAGTCGGTTGGGACAAACAGCGATCCGGCAAAAAACGCGAAGAGAAAAATCAGGCGCATAAGATTATTGGGACCACTTGCCGTCCGAGTTGGACAACTGGGGCAAGCCGCCATGGGCGAAGTCGGTCTTGCCGATCGCGCCGGTCATGGCGACATCGAAACGGCTTTTCCACCATTGGCTGTACATTTCACCGGAGTGACAGCCCCAGCTTTTGCAGGTCGCGTCGTGCGCAAAAATATCGCGGTCGATCAGTTTCAAGTCCTTCACATGCAGCCACGCGACCGACATGGTATCGATGGTATTGCTGTAGTCGAAAAGGAAGCACGCCTTGTTGGAGTGGCCGAAATAATCGAAGTCGCCGATCTTGATTTTGTCCCGGTCCAGGCCCCGGTTCAGGTATGCGACGAGTTCCGCCTTGCTGTTAAAATAAACCAGGCGAACGCCGAGGTTCTTTGCTTTTTGCTGAAGTTGCCCGAGCAGGTCCAGGCCCATTTCCTGGCTGCGCGCCGCATAGGCCGGGCGGTAAATCAGCCAGGTAACCAACTCGTCCGGCTTGGCTTGGTCTTTCAATTCTTTCAGGCGGATGACGCTCGCATCGACGAAATTGAACCAGTAGACATCGTGCGAAACGTCGCCCTTGCCGTGCTCCATGAACCGGAGCGCGGGGCCGCCGGTCAGGACGATGTCTTCGCGGCTTTGCGCCGAAGCGTCGAGTGTGCCCAGAATGAGGAGAGAAAGAAGGGCGAGATAAGGGCGCATGAGAAAGAGCGGATAACTTAGCCCGAAGAGGCCACCGCAAAAAGCAAAATGTCTTACTTCGGTTGCAACGTGCTCACCTGCGGCGCGTCGCTCCACAAATCTTCCAGGGCGTAAACGGGGCGCTTTTGCTCGTGGAAAATATGGAGCATCACGTCTCCGTAATCGATCACGATCCACTGGCTGGTAGGGAAGCCATCGACCGCGAGCGGATGCCGTTGCGCGCTCTCTTTCAGGGCCTGCTCGACGCCATTGGCGATGGCCTTGATTTGCGGCTCAGATTGGGCCGAGCAAATCACGAGATAATCGGTGATCGAGGAGATCTCGCGCAGGTCGAGGATGATCGGGTCGAGCGCCTTTTTCTCCTGCGCGGCCCACACGCAATGCCGGGCCAGGTCGAGGCTGCTCAACTCGGACGGGGTTTTGGCGGGCATGGTTTTTTTGGAGATGGGAATTCTAGGATAAATAGAGACCGTGGCGTTTGATATAGGCTGCAATCGCAGAAGGCACCAGATGATCGATCGGCAGACGGGATTTCACGCGATGACGTATTTCAGTTGCAGATATATCGACTCGGCGAGGCTGCGGCAAGCCTAGAACGGTGCCCGGCGTTTTCGCCTCCGGTTCACCTCGGGCCAGCAGCACAAAAGTCACCAGTCGGCGCAGGTCGTCGGGCCGGTGCCATTGGTCCAATGCCGCCAATTGGTCTTCGCCGATCAGCCAGAAAAGCGCCGCGCGGGGAAAGGCCTCGCGGATTTCCATCGCGGTATCGTAGGCATAGGAGGGCGCGGGCCGGTCGAGTTCGCAGCGCGTCAGCCAGAAATGGGAATGACTTTTCAACGCCAGTCGCAACATGGCCACGCGCTGGGCATCGGTCGCATGGGGTTTGCGCCTTTTGAAGGGAGATTGCCCGCACGGCACGAAAAGCACCGCATCCAGCCGGAGTTGCTCCAGAGCGTCGCGCGCGAGCAGAAGATGACCATGGTGTACCGGATCGAACGTGCCGCCGTAAATGCCGAGCCGAAGCCCCCGCCGCTTCGCCGTTGCCCTGGCTTTGGCCTTCATGCTTTGACCACATAGGTGCCCGCGATATAATCATGCAGCGCGCGCCGTTGCGGATTGAAGAAAGCGTAGGTGAGGGGAAGGAAGAGGAGATTCATGGAGAAAATCAGCGCCAGGGCACGGAGGAAAGCCCTCAGCAGGCCGGGCTTCTGCCCCGATTGATCCACCACCCGCAAACCGAGCATCGCCTTGGCCGGGGTCAGGCCATGAGCGCCCACGAATCCGCCAAAATAGAGCGTCAGCATCGAATCATAAATGAGATCGACGACGAGATTCGCATTTAGCGGCAGGTCGGGAGGATTGAAGGGATGCTGCGATCCCGACACGACATCATGGATAAACCAGTCGGGCATGAAAGCCAGTGCCAGGGTGTAACAGACAATCAGCATCGGGATGGTGATCAGAACCAGGTCAATCCCAAAGGCGGCGATGCGTCGTCCCAGCGGCGCCATGACCAGACCCGGCTGCCCCGGCACGGGGCTGGTGCCATGGACTTCTGCCAGCAGGGCGACCAGTTCAGGGTAATTTTGCCAGGGTGACCACGACGCGCCCGGTTCATCGCGGCGCACGTCTGTCCCGAGTCCGGCGCGATTTTCCTGCACCCAATCCCGCAACTCGTCCAGATCGACGGGACCATATTCCTGGCCGTCGTCTCCGCGGACAAAAAATGAGTGGTTCTCCGGCAACATGGACGCTTTCTAGCAGATTCATTCCCAAACCGACAGGGGGAGTTTTACTTCGATAAAAAATAGCCGCGCTGCTTTTCGGTGACCGGCATTTCGAGCCGCTCCATCACCTTCAGCAAATCGTCCCACACCTTGCGCTTCTCGGTGTTACTTTGGTTGCGCAGCAGGTAGGAGGGGTGATACGTCGGCATCAGCGGCGTGCCGCGGTAATCGTGGAATTTGCCGCGCAGCGTGCCAATGGCCCCGATCGGCCCGAGCAAGCCCTCGACCGCCGTCGCGCCGAGCGCCACCATCGCCCTGGGCTTGATTACTTCGATCTGCGCGCGCAGATAGGGCACGCAGGTCTCCATTTCCTCCTTCGTCGGCTTGCGATTTCCCGGCGCGCCCGCTGGCATGTCGGGGCGGCACTTCACAATATTCGCGATGTAGACCTGGTCGCGCGTGAGCCCCATCGCGCCGATCATTTTGGTCAGCAGTTGGCCCGCCCGGCCAACAAAAGGTTCGCCCTGCAAATCCTCCTCTTCGCCGGGAGCTTCGCCGACAAACATGAGCTTCGCATCGGGATTGCCCACGCCGAAAACCACGGTATGCCGCCGCGCGACAAGATGCGGGCATTTGACGCAGACGGCAGCGCGTTCGGCCAGATGGCGCAGTTGGTCGATTTTCGTCGAGCCGGAGATTTCGATGGCCGCCGCCGCGATGGTTTCTGTTGGTAGCCGTCGTTGTCCCAGCGGCGGTGCCGTTTGCGCGGCTGCTATGGTAGGGACGCGAGTCTCTTCGCGTCCCATTGATTTGTCGGACGGCAAGGGACTGGTGTCCCTGCTGGAAAGTTTCGCCAACCCTTCCCGCGCGACACGGGTCAGCTTCACCTGGCGCACGCCTTCGCGTTCGTGCAAAAAATGCACGTAGCCGCGCAGTGCCTCCAGCGGTTCGGTCATGGTTTCAGCAGGCCTGCCCCCGTGCAGATTTTGGTTTTGCCATCTGCGCCGCAGCAATACTTGAACTTCTTGCCCGTACCCTTGGGGCAGACCGCATTGCGGGCCAGGACCGGTCCCTCATGGCGAATCGGCAACTGCCTTTCAGGAGTCGCGGCCGCCGCTCCGTTGGAGGCATTGTCCTGCAGGTCTTGAGGTGGCGGCAACGCTGCGGGCTGCGCCGGATCGGGCGTGCTCATCGTCGAGGGGGGCGTCTCGTGTATCAGCTTCTGCGGCAAATTGCGCAGGAACGACTCGAATGCGGTGATGCTCGCGCTGGTGCGGAAGAGGCTCGACGCGATCTCGAATTTGATCCGCCCCATCAGGTCGGAGAACATCGTGAAGGCTTCGCGCTTGTATTCCACCAGCGGGTCTTTCTGTCCAATCGTGCGCAACTGGATGCTCTGGCGCAGCGAGTCGATGGCGTACAGGTGCTCCTGCCAGAGCCGGTCGATGGCGCCGAGCAGGGTGTAACGTTCCAGCGATTGCAGCGCATTCGGGTCCTCGAACTTGATCTTGATGTCATAGGCGTCGCGCACTTTTTGCAGCGCGGCTTTCTCGACCGCTTCAGCGCCCGCGCTGAAATCAAAACTCTTTTCGTCGACCCCGACCGGGAAGGTGCCGTTGAGCCACGCCACGAATTCTGCCGGGTTGGCCTCCGCGCCGGTCAGTCGCGACTCAGCCTCGCCCTCGATGACTTCCTGCACCACCTCAAAAATTTCCTCGCGCGGCGTTTCCGTGTTCAGGATGTCGTTGCGCCAGGCGTAAATCACCGTGCGCTGCTGGTTCATCACATCATCGTATTGCAGCGTGTATTTGCGTGACACGTAATTGCGTTCTTCCACGCGGCGTTGCGCCGATTCCACGCTCTTGTTCAGCCAGGGATGCTGCAACTCCTCGTCGTCCTTCATCCCCAGGCTGGTCATCCAGCCGCTGATCTTGCGCGAGTCGCCGAAGTTGCGCATCAGATCGTCCTCGAACGAAACGAAAAACTTCGACACGCCCGGGTCGCCCTGGCGCGCGCAACGGCCCCGGAGCTGCCGGTCGATGCGCCGCGATTCATGCCGCTCGGTGCCGATGACATAAAGGCCGCTGGTGAAATGTTCGCCCGCCGCCTCGTCGAGGGTCGTCTCCGGTCCCACGACCTCCACCACCCGCTGATGGGCATTGGCGACGTAGAGCCCCTGGACGTTTTTCACCCCGGGGCCGAGTTTGATGTCGGTGCCGCGCCCCGCCATGTTCGTGGCGATGGTCACCGCGCCGCGCTGGCCGGCATTGGCCACAATCTCGGCCTCCTGCTGGACGAACTTCGCATTGAGGACGTTGTGGACGATGCTTTCCCGCTTGAGCATCCGCGAGAGCAACTCGCTCGATTCGACCGCGATCGTTCCGACAAGGACCGGCTGGCCCTTGCCGTGCGCGGCCTTGATTTCCCGTACGATGGCCTTCAGCTTTTCGGCCCGCGTCTTGTAGATGATGTCGTCGAGGTCGACGCGCGCGATAGGCCGGTTCGTCGGGATGACGACGACGTCGAGCTTGTAGATGTCGTGAAACTCGTTGGCCTCGGTCTCCGCCGTGCCCGTCATGCCGGAGAGCTTCTGGTAAAGCCGGAAGTAATTTTGGATCGTGATCGTCGCCAGCGTCTGCGTTTCGCGGTCGATTTGCACGCCTTCCTTCGCCTCGATGGCCTGGTGCAGGCCGTCGCTCCAGCGCCGGCCCGGCATGGTGCGTCCCGTGTAGGTGTCGACGATCACCACCTTGTTGTCGATCACCACGTAATCGACATCTTTTTGGTAGGCGCAATAGGCGCGCAGCAACTGCGAGATGTTGTGGATGCGCTCGCTCGCCTGGTCGTAGTTCGTCTGTTCGTTCGCCTTCGCGCGCTGCTTTTCCTCCTTGCTCAGGTCCGGATTGGCCTCGATGTCATGAAAGCGGGTAATGAGATCGGGCAGCACAAACATATTGGGATCGTCCGGATTCAGGAAGCTGCGGCCCTTTTCGCTCAAATCGGAGTCGTTGGTTTTCGCGTCGATGCTGAAATAGGCCTCCTCCTTCAACGCATAGAGCTCGGTCTTGCGCGGGTCCTGGTAAAGCGCCAGTTCCGCGTCATCCATCGCGCGGCGCAGTTCCGGTTCCTCGATCATCTTCAACAACTGCTTGTTCGTGGGCGTCGAATTCTTGATCTTGAAAAGCAGCCGGCCCGCCTCCTCGATATTGCCTTCGTCGACCTGCTTGCGGGCATCGGCCGCCCAGCGATTCGCCTCCAGGCTCTGGGCATAAACCAGCCGCTCGATCGCGCCCTTGAATTTGTCGTACTGGTGCGAGCTCACCGTGGCCGGTCCCGCGATAATCAGCGGCGTGCGCGCCTCATCGATCAGGATGCTGTCGACCTCATCGACAATCGCATAGGGATGACCGCGCTGCACCTGCTCGGCCCGGGTGGTCGCCATGCCGTTATCGCGCAGGTAATCGAAGCCCATCTCGGCGTTCGTGCCGTAAACGATGTCGCAATAATATTGCTGGCGGCGGATTTCGGGGTTCTGCCCATGCTGAATGCACCCGACGGTCAGGTTGAGAAAACGGTAGACTTCGCCCATCCACTCGCTGTCGCGGGCGGCCAGGTAATCGTTCACCGTCACCACATGCACGCCGCGGCCGGTCAGCGCGTTGAGATAGGCCGGGAAAGTCGCCACCAGCGTTTTGCCTTCGCCCGTCGCCATTTCCGCGATCCGTCCGGAATGAAGCACCATGCCGCCGATCAGCTGCACGTCGAACGGGATCATCTCCCAGGTCACTTCCTGGCCGCGGACCAAACTTTTATGTTTGCGCTCCGTCAGGCGGCGGCACGCATTTTTCACGACCGCAAAAGCCTCGGGCAAAAGCTGGTCGAGCGTCTCTCCCTTGCCGAAACGTTCCTTGAACTGTGTCGTCTTCGCGATGAGCTGCTCGTCCATCAGGCCCTGGTACTCGACCTCCAGCTGGTTGATTTTTTCGACAATCGGCCACAGGCGCTTCACTTCGCGCTGGTTTTTCGAGCCGAGGACTTTTTTAACAAACCATTTGATCATAAGCAGGGGAAACAGGGGGAGCTATCGACTCTATCGTCAAAAAAAGAAAAAGGGATGCTAAATTTAAGGGGTGGGATCTGCGTTGGCAAGTATGCTGCGTGGAATGTAATCCCCTGCTTGCCTCAGCCAGCGACCTTTGCCATCATGGACTTTCGTCGCCAATTTGCCATGAGCCCCGAACACAACGAGTTTGTCCTTTCCACTGCTTTTCATTCCGGTTGGATCAACCTCGATCAATACCATGCCGCCGTGGCCGGGTTGCAGGCGATGCCCCATCTTTCAGCCATCGATTTCCTGCTGGAACAAACGATCATCAGCCCCGAGCAGGCCGAGAGTTTGCGCCAGGCCCTGAATCCCCCGGCGACGGCGGTGGAAAGCGTGGCCGTTCAGGCCGATTCTCCATCCTTGGACGCCGCAAGCGAGCATCATGAATCCACCCCGCACGTCGAGGTTGCCTCAAGCAATGGCCCTTATGAGGGCATGGGCATCACGGAACTTCTCCGTCTCGGTTTTGACGCTGGCGCCTCCGACGTTCACATCGGCGTGGACTCGCCTCCCCTCATGCGCCGCCACGGCACTCTTCAACCCCTCTACCACGACGCTCCCATCCTGACGTCGGCGCAAACCCAGGCGCTGGTCCACACCTTTCTCCATCCCCAGCAGATTCAGACCCTGGAAAAAAACAAGGGCCTTGATTTCAGCTACGAGATACCCGACCTGGCCCGTTTTCGCGCCAATGTCATCCAGCAGCGCAAAGGCCTCGATGCCGTTTTTCGCATCATCAACAGCAACGTGCGGACGATGGATGAGCTGGGATTGCCCGAGCAACTTAAGATTTTGACCCAATATCACAACGGCCTCGTTCTACTCACCGGCGCGGTCGGCTGCGGTAAATCGACGACGCTGGCCGCCATGGTCCAGGAGGTCAACACGCATCGCAGCGACCACATTATCACGCTGGAAGACCCCATCGAGTATGTCTTTGTGCCCGCCGGATGCCAGATCACCCAGCGCGAGGTCCACGCTCACACCGATTCATTTGCTGCCGCCCTGCGGGCCAGCCTGCGCGAAGATCCCGATGTCATCATCGTCGGGGAAATGCGCGACCTGGAAACCATCAGCCTCGCCATTACCGCTTCCGAAACGGGGCACCTTGTCATCGGCACGCTTCACACCAGCAATGCCGCGCGCACGCTCGATCGCGTCCTCGACGCCTTTCCGGTCGAGCAACAGGGCCAGATCCGCACCATGGTCAGCGAATCCTTGCGCGGCATCGTCAGCCAGCAGCTTATTCCCCGCGCCGATGGCACGGGACGGGTGGTCGCGCTCGAAATCATGGTCAACACTCCCGCCGTGGCCAATCTTATCCGCGAAGCCAAGACTTTCATGTTGCCGGGCATCATCCAGACGGGAAAAAAACTCGGCATGAGGCTCATGGACGATTCTCTCCTGGAACTCATGGAAGAGGGAATCATCACCCCCTATGAAGCCTATGACCGTGCCGAGCAGAAAAAGCTTTTTGCTCCTTACCTGAAGTAGGAAGTTGGAAGGCAAAAGTAAAAGGAGGGACTTCTACCTTCTACCTTCTACCTTCGTATTTCCCAGCTGCCTCATCACGATCCATCCCACCGCAATGCAAATGAGACTGTCGGCCACATTAAAGACCGGCCAATGATGCGGCCCGGCATGGACGTCAAAGAAATCCACCACATAGCCGAGCCGTGACCGATCCAGCAGATTGCCGAGCGCTCCCCCGCACAAACCACCGCCTACGAGATTAGGCTCCCAGCCCGTCCAATTCACACTGCGCGAGAAATAAAAAGCCGCCGCGGCGAGTACGGCCACGAACAGCCCGACGAAAAACCCCTGCCCCGCAAACATCCCGAAGGCAATTCCAGTGTTGCGCACATAGGTCAGGTTGAAAAAGCCCGGTATGAGCGTCACCGAAAGGAGTGGTCGCAAGGAGAGGCTGGCCCACATTTTCGTCATCTGGTCCATGACCATCACCAGGGCGACGACAAGATAAAAAGAAGGCCGGGGCCAGCGCGCGGGCATATTCCTTTTGGCCTAGGGCCGGTCCATCGCTTCGCGGTTGATGGTAAACAGGTAGGGCCCCAGTTCGATGCGGTCCCCATGGTTGAGGGCCGCGTCGCGCACCAGCGTACCGTTGACGAAGGTGCCGTTGGTGGAATTGAGATCCAAAATGGAAATGCCGCGAGCCTGGATATCCAGCAGGCAGTGTCGCCAGGAGACATCTGAATTGTCGACGTACAAATCCGACGTTTTGTCCCGGCCGATGACCGTCGAGTTTTTGGTGAGGTAGACTTTTTCCGTCGGCCGGTCCTGCGGAACAAGGAAATACCGGAATTTCGCTTCGGGCTCCACTTTCTTCACGCCCGCCAGCTTGCTCGTGGCGATCATCTTCGGCTTGGCGGCGCTGCCGAATTTAGCGCTGAGTTCGGCGATGCTGAGATAGACATTCTTGCTCGGATGAGGCGGCTGGCTGCCTCGCAACCAGGTGTAGGAAGTCTCCTTCAACTTCAGGGCCTGCTCGACCGCCGCAGCTTGCTCGAGGATCGCGCTGTGCGCCCGCACGACAAAACCATCCTGCACATAAATATGAATCAGGTCGGCCCCTTTTGTGACCAAAAGACATCCCTGCTCCTTGTTTTGCCCGAGCCGGTTAAAGGCCTCTTCCACCGAAAAAAGTTGATTGTCCGTATTCGTCATGAGCAGGAAGCCTTGTCAGGATTTTGAATCAACGAACTGAACTCTATCGGCAACCGTACCCTAACCGATTTTTTTTTCTACTCAAGCAACTATCCACGAAGACTTACCAAAACCTGTATGGCCTTACTTTGTGTGGAGCGAGGGTTCCACCAGTTCGCAGATGAGATGCAGCATGAATTTATGCGCTTCCTGGATTCGCGCCGTGACTTGTCCCGGAACCACCAGTTCAACCGTGGCGAGCCCCTTGGCCTGACCGCCCCCCTTGCCCAAAAGCGCGATGCTTTGCAGTTGAAGCCGGTTGGCCTCCTCCAGGGCGCGGACGATATTCTTCGAGCGGCCACTGGTCGAGGCGACCACCAGCACGTCACCTGTTTTTCCGAAGGCCTGCACCTGCCTCGCGAATATTTCGTCGAAGCCATAATCATTGCCCGTCGCGGTCAGCAAACTTCCGTCCGCCGTCAGATTGATCGCCGGAAAAGGCAGGCGATCATGGACGAAACGGCAGGCATACTCGGTGGTAAAGTCCGACACGTCGCCCGCACTGCCTCCATTGCCGCAAGCCATTAACTTGCCGCCCTGGCCCAGGCAGTCCCTCACCACACCCGCGGCCAGCGTGATTTTTTCCTCGAGGGTGCGCAACGATTCGATGGTTTTGACCGCTTCCTCAATCGAGGCCTGGACGTGAGTCATGCAGGGAACAATGTACGGAATCACCGCTGGGAGTCGAGAAAAGGTCGTCGCGGCGCACAAATCAAAGCCATCTTGCGCGGGGAGCGAATTTCCTACATTACCTTCTTTTGAGAGCAGTGGCTGGAGCCGGGATCGAACCGGCGACACGCGGATTTTCAGTCCGCTGCTCTACCAGCTGAGCTATCCAGCCAGACCGCCCGCCGCGTGAATGCGGCGAAAGTTCAGCATGCCCACTCTGACGGGAGCGGCAAGCTTAAATCTACAGATTGTGCCGGTAAAAAAGAAACGCCGTCCCGCGCGAGGCAGGACGGCGCTTCTGTGGAAGCCAACCCGGCTTATTTGGTCGGCACCGACGCAATCGTCTGCAGAATCCGGCTCGCGATCTTGTAGGGATCGCCCTGGGAATTCGGACGACGATCTTCGAGGTAACCCTTGTAGCCGTTATTCACAAAGCTATGGGGCACGCGGATCGAGGCGCCACGATTGGCCACGCCGTAGTTAAACTTGTCAATCGACTGCGTCTCGTGGAGACCGGTCAGGCGCATGTGATTGTCAGGTCCGTAAACGGCGATGTGCTCGTTCTTGAACTTGTCAAACGCAGCCATCAGCTTCTCGAAGTACTCCTTGCCGCCGACCGTGCGCATATATTCCGTCGAGAAGTTGGAATGCATGCCCGAGCCGTTCCAATCGGTCGCGCCCAGGGGTTTACAATGGTAATTCACGTCCACCTTGTACTTTTCGCACAGGCGGTTCAGGAGATAGCGGGCGACCCACATCTCGTCGGCAGCCTTCTTGGAGCCTTTGCCGAAGATCTGGAATTCCCACTGGCCCTTGGCCACTTCGGCGTTGATGCCTTCGTGGTTGATGCCGGCATCGATACAAAGGTCGAGGTGCTTATCCACGATTTCACGGGCGATATCGCCCACGAACTCATAGCCTACGCCCGTGTAGTAGGGGCCTTGGGGCGCGGGATAGCCATGGTCGGGAAAGCCGAGCGGGCGGCCATCCTTGTAGAGGAAGTACTCCTGTTCAAAGCCGAACCAAGTGCCGGGATCATCCAGGATGGTGGCCCGCGCGTTGGTGGAATGAGGCGTCAGGTCGGCGTGAAGGACTTCGTTCATCACGATCGCGCCATTGCGCTTGGTCGTGTCGGGATAAACGGCCACTGGCTTGAGCACGCAATCGGAGCTGTGACCTTCGGCCTGTCGCGTCGAGCTGCCGTCAAATCCCCAGTTGGGAAGGTCTTCCAGTTTCGGGAATTTGTCGAATTCCTTGACCAGGGTTTTGCCGCGGATATTGGGGACGGGGGTATAACCGTCGAGCCAGATATATTCCAGTAGATACTTCGCCATTTGATTGTATTTGGTAGGGGGTTGTTTGAGTGGATTTGACCGCTCCTTGAGGGGAGACGGGGGTGATGTGGTAGAAAGCAGACACCATGCCAGCCCCGCAAGCAGTATAAAATGCGCCACTTGCCATGAAAAAGAGCGCCCTTTCTTCCCGGCTGAGGCATAGTCGCCCTGGCATGGAGCAAGTCAAAGACACTCTCAGGGCTCTGGTACGGATCGGCTATGATGGTCGCGTCTACAAGACCTTTCGCGGTCCCAATGCCCGCGAGCGATTCGACAACGAGGTAAAAGTGCTGCGCCATCTCGAAGCGGCCGGTTGTACCTTCGTGCCCAGGCTGATCGAAGCCGACCCCGGCCAGCTGCGGATCGTCACCACCAATTGCGGCAGCCGGGTCGACCACCTCGACGAACAGCGTCAGCGCGAAATCTACGCCGAGCTGGAACCCTACGGCGTGCGTCACGACGACGCCGAGATGCGCAATGTCACCTACCGCCAGTCCGACGGGCGCTTCTGCTTGATCGACTTCGAGTTTGCCACCATCCTGCCCGGGTCCGAAAAATCCTCCCATGGATCACCCGCGTAACCTGTCATCCGCCCAGCGTCTCCAATGGTTCGGGCAGACCGACCGGGGCCATGTCCGGGCGAATAACGAGGACTCCTTTCTGGCCCTGCAATTCAACGCCGAGGAAATCTATTACCTGGGCAAGATCGGCGAGGCCCCGACGGGGAGCACTGACTTCGTTTTCGCCGTCAGCGACGGCATGGGCGGGGCGAAGGCGGGCGAACTCGCCAGCCGGATCACGGTGGATAAAATTACGCACCTCCTGCCCCGGTCGTTCCGGCAATCGGCCATGGGGCTGGAAACCGGCTTCGAGGATGTCTTTACCGAGCTTTTCGACCAGGTGCACCGGGCGCTGGCCTTTCTGGGCTCCAGCGACGAGGAAGTCCACGGCATGCAGGCGACGCTGAGCCTTTGCTGGTTCGCACCGGGCTGGATGTACTTTGGACACATCGGCGACAGCCGCATTTATTATCTGCCCGCCTCGGGCAGCGAGATCAAGCAGCTCAGCCACGACGACACCTACGTTGGCTGGCTCTTCCGCACCGGGCAGATCAACGAGCGGGAGGCCCGCAACCATCCGCAACGCAGCGCGCTTCAGAAAGCCCTCGGCGGCGGCAACCAGTTTGTCGATCCGCAAGTCGGCGCCGTCGCCTATGAACCGGGCGATATGTTTCTGCTCTGCACCGATGGCTTGGTCGATGGACTCTTCGACAGCCAGTTGCTCGAGATGTTGCGCCGCCCCGATGCGAGGGAAATTGCGGCCACTCCCGCCCAGCGCCTTGTCAGCGCCTCGCTCGAACGCTCCGGCCGCGACAACACCACCGCGCTAATCATCGAGGTGCAGTAGGTTCAGCTCCTGCACGAAAATACAAACCAGGTTCAGTTCGAGGTCGTCGATGGGTTTGTAGAACCCGGCGCAGGATGAGTCTGCCCCTGCTCAATTAAAGCGATCTGCTCAGGCGTAAAGAGCGCCTTGATTTGCTGGAGGGCTGAACGATGAACCATGCCAATCTCATCATGTTTCTGCTGCGAGTTTAAGGTCGTATCGTCTTGAATGGATTTTCTCTTGATCGATTCAGCAACCAAAATGGGCGCAATATCCTCTTGCTGGCTTCGGCTGAGGTTCAGCCTTTCCGTCATAACTTTTAGCTCTTCAGTCGGCTGGGGCGGCAGTGGGTTGGATGCCGTTGAAATTGGACCAGTATCCGCGAGGGCCAGACAAGGAATGCTGACGGCAACGGCGACGAGGGCTATTTTCATAAGTTTTAATAGAAGTAATAGCATTTCTCTGCCTCGAATGCAAATTATCAACTTTTAAGACGAGCGGCGTTACTGACTTCTCAACTAGGTTTGGAATGAGTGGCGATCTATGTACGCCGCGTCAAAAAGACTTCGCGGATGATCTCCTCGATGGGCACGTCCTCGACGGTGAAGTCGTCGACCTTCAGCGCGGCGATCAGGTCCTGGCTGGCGGCCACGATGCGCGAGCGGGGAATTTTCAGCTTCACCTCGTGGGCGTTTCGTTCCAGCACCTCGCCGTAGGCGGTGAAATCGGTTTCGGGGAAGCCCTTGCGCCGCGTCAGGGTCATCATCTTGTGGGTGGCCAGCCGGTCGATGATGTCCTGGAGCGCGCCGTCGAAGAAGACCTGCCCGTGATCGATGATGATGACCCGGTCGCAGAGCTCCTCGATGTCCTGCATGTAGTGGGAGGTGAGCAGCGTGGTGATCCGGTTGCGGGCGGTGTAGTCGCGGAGGAATTCGCGCACCTTCTTTTGCGAGATGACATCAAGGCCGATGGTCGGCTCGTCGAGGAAGAGCACCTTGGGCCGGTGGATCAGCGCGGCGATCAGCTCCATCTTCATCCGCTCGCCGAGGGAGAGTTCGCGGACCATGACATCGAGCTTGTCGCGGACGTCGAGCAGCTCGGTCAGTTCGTCGATGGTGCGCCGGGCGGCGGCGGGATCGATGCCGTAGATGACGCGGTTGAGCTCGAGCGACTCGGCGGCGGGGAGGTCCCACCAGAGCTGGTTCTTCTGGCCGAGGATCAGGGCGAACTGGCGCTTGAAATCGTTCTGGCGGCGCCAGGGCGTGAAGCCGAGCACGCTGGCCTCGCCGCTGGTCGGGTAAAGCAAGCCGGAGAGCATCTTGAGGACGGTGGTCTTGCCCGCGCCGTTGGGGCCGAGGAAGCCGACCAGCTCGCCTTCACCCACGGAGAAGCTGACCTCCTTCGCCGCCGCGGTCTCCTTGTAGCGGCGATGGACGAGGCCGCGCAGCGCGCCCCAGAACCCGGCTTCCTTCTGGTAGGTGCGGTAGACCTTGGTCAGCTTTTGGACGTGGATGGCGGGGGGCATGGGGGGGTGGCTTATTTAGCTTGGGGAGCCTTATTTTATAGGAGATATAGCCGATATAAGGAAGGCAGGTAGCTTAATCGAAGGTCATAAGTTTTGCTTGGGGCGTTGGTAAAAAATATATTTTTGACGAGTGGCATGACTTCGGCTTCTTTGGCTGCGACGAAAGATTTTTGATGTTGAGCAATGGCGATGTGACGGAACCAAGATTAAGTGAGGTCAACGAAGAGCCGGGCCGGGTCCCGGAGGCTGCTCCATCGCCGAAAAGGGAGGCGGTTGTTGCCCCGCCGCCGGAGGCGTCCGAGTCGGAGCTTTTCGATCTCTACGAAAAGATTGCCGAGGCGCGACCGGGGACGCGCGATGCGGAAATTTTCGAGAAGCTGCACGAATGGTCGTTCAGTGATTTTTCCTTGCCGCCGCATGAGTTTGCGGGGATCACGAGGGAGCAACTCGTGGCGTGGCAGACGCGGCACCGGATTAATTTGAGCGCGGGCCACATCCGCCCGGCGCGGATCGATCTCGACCGGGGTTACGCGTGGGGGCAGATCCGGATGACGGCGTCGGTGAACCGGCTGCACAGCGTGGTCGGGCCACCCTCGGCGGACGAAGTGAGGCAGATGGTTCCGGCTGGGTCGAAGTAGTAAGTATGTGCCTGTTCCACCTTTGACTCACTGGTGCCTGTGCCCGTTTACCTCCGCCCGGGATCACCTCGAGTCTGCTTTGCTAAGCGACGACATATTCCGCGCAAGTCGCGTCTCTCACCTGCTGAGGAGGATGAAATCGGTAGGGCAAGTCTCTTGCAGACCGCCAAGGTTGGCGGTCTATCCGATGGAATTCTGTGGTTGGCGGGGACGAATGCTGGATGGGGGCGGGACCGTGCATTGGGACGTCTGGATGGATGCAGGCAAGCCGTTCGCACACGGCCTCTGTACTCAAAGAATCTTGCGAGTTGGGAACGAGCTAGATGGAATCGCCAAAGGCGATCCCGCAGGGCGAGGGTGAGCGGGAGCGAACCGAGTCAACCTTGTCACGGCCTTCCTTTTTGCTTGGTTGGCATCCCGCCAGCTATTGGTTGTCTCATGTGTCGTGGTGGACCAGCCGTGACCAGTCGGGCATCTCCGGTCTTGGTTCGGGCCGATTCGATCTCCATCATGGACACCGTGCTGCCAAGCCCGAATCGGCCCGGATGTCATTCGGCCTTTGTTCGGCCTCGGGCAATTTCTAAGCAGGCCTTAGACCTATTGCGTCTCGGACGAACTGCTTGGCCTCATCGCGCCGGTGGGATGTAAATCTGCCTGCCCCCTCTTTCAGTTACTCGACCAAAGCATGGATTCCCATTACGATTGCGACATGTTCTGGATATCTCGGTCCATACCAATAGGCATTCTGATAATGCTCATCATATCCGAAAAGTTATATCATGAAATGGCAGCAATATCAGAACCTTTGAAATCAATACTGGTTGGCACGTTTTTCGTGTCTACATCTGTAGTTGTTATGGCTATTTACAACAAATTTCAGCCACCGGACGACCACATTGATCCATAGCCTGACTTTCAAACCACGCCACTGCCTGCATTCTGGCTCAATATCCTTCATATACAGAGCAAGTTCCAATCGAGTCATCAGGTTTAAAAAAAAGGTTGCGCCCATTTCTATCAAGCAGATTTTCATCACAATTATTTTTTTCAAAAAAATCAATATGTTGAGTGTTGATTTTAGCTTCTTTTGAGCCATCGAGCTCAAAAAGAGCATTCGTATCTAAAGGCCCCGAGGGAACTGGCCACACATGGTAATAGGAATGAAATGTGACGATTGCCAATGCAACTTGCACTTTTTGCAATTCACGGTAGTGGTTTAGACTTCGCTCGGTCATGACATTGCCAAAATGCCATATCAGCCCAAACCCCTCGGCCAAGAAAAGGCATACTAGCAGTGCGAACAATCCCAATCGACGTAACCGTTTCATTCAGTCTGTTTATTGTAGAGATCTTTGGCATCTTCAACTTTTTTTTGAGCTTTTTCGATTAGATTATTTGCATCCGTAGGATCACAGAGACCTGGATAACGGGCGTAAGCTTGTCGACAGTAATGATACTTCTGGATTGCATCCAATAGATTCTGAGCGTAGTGCAATATCTGTAAGTGCGTTAAACCCGCAAAACCAGACGCTATTGTTGATAAAAGGCTGTTAGCAAACGATGCCTCTTCACCAGCAGTCTTTTCGATTACCTTATCTTCGACCTTGTCCTTAATGACTCCTTCGGGGGTAAAGTCATTGGCAGGGTTGCCAACAAAAACGTTCTCGACTCCATTATCTTGAACTGCGCTGTAAAGGACGTTTGCCGCATTCAAAACAGCTTGAGCTTCTGCTACACAACACGAGCAAAGCCCTGTCAAATCCCACGCATTTGTAGGGTCATCCCTAACGTATCCATATAGATTCAATCCTCCTTGCTCCGCGATGGGGTCACGGCTCAACCATCTCCCTGTATTAGGATCGAATGCGCGGTATCTTGTTAAATAAAGTCCGCTGGTTGAATGGACATAGTAATGGTCATACTGGAACGTGGCCAGATTGGTTCCGCTCACCAGCGTGGTTCTGCCGTAGGGATCGTAACTGTACCGTGCGACGATGCTGCCACTACTGTTCAGCATTTCTCTGATGCTCCCCAAGTGGTCTTTTGTGTAGTAGTAATCCGTGCCAGACTGCTGTTCACCCTGAGGGAAGAACCGCTTAGTGACGGTGGTTCCGCTGCTGCGTTCTTCGGCGATTTCGGAGCCGGTCCACAAATAGAGCTTTGTGCTGGTGACCGTGCCACCGCTGTTCTTCTCGATGATCGAAACACGACGGCTCAAGCCATCGTAAGCGAAATTGCTCGTCGCTCCGCCGGAATAAGTGATCTTCGTCAACCGGTTCAACGCGTCCCAAGCATAGCCATTGCCGTTCTCGTCGGTCGTGACGTTGCCGTTGGCGTCGTAGCTCAGCGAGGTCGGCGTCGAGCCGCTGGCCACGATCTGGTAACGCTGCGTGGTGAGGACGCCGCTGCTGCTCGTCGGCTGGGCCACCACGCTGACCACGTTGGTGCCGCTCGGGATCGGCACATTGGCCGTAAAGTTGGTCGAATTCGTGATCGTGGCGGGCACCGCATCAATCGTCGCGCTGCTGATGTTGGCGCTGGTATGCCCGGCCACCGTCGTGCTGGTGGAACTGCTCGTGATCGCCTTCAACTGGTTCAGGTTGTTGAACTGGCCCGCCGTGGTGGTGCTCGCCGTGATTTCCGCCAGCCGGTTGCCCGCCGGGTCGTAATGGTACGCGTTGCTCGCGCTTCCGCCGCCGCTTTGCACCGCATTGGTCAGCTCGTCGGCGTTGTCGTAGCTCAGCGTGTTCACCACCGCCGTGCTGCTGTCGGCCTGCTGCGTCCACGTGGCAATCGTCCCCACCGCGTTGTAGGTGTAGTCGAACTTCGATAGCTGGGTGCTTCCACTGCCGCTCATGTTCTTGATCTCTTCGAGGCGTTGATCGTCGTCCGCCGGGTTGGAATCACTGCTGGTGTTACCATAATAACTGTAACTCGTCGTTAGTCCAGTTCCGCTCGGATAGGTCACCCCCGACAACCGGCTGGTTTGGTTGACATAGGCATAGACAAAGGCCCCCAGCGCGTCGAACGTCGTGCTGACCGACCGAAGTTCTTTGCCTTTCGGCGTGACCCGCTCCCATTTTTCGGACAGCCTCCAGGAAATCCCCGTTTATGATGAAAAGAATCGCACTGTGGCTGGTTTATGCGTTGCTGGTGGTTTTGCCGCTGAGGGCGGAGGTGACGCCGGGCAGTCCGTTCACGAATCACATGGTTTTGCAGCGGGAGATGAAGGTGCCGGTGTGGGGCACGGCGGCGAGTGGCGAGCATGTGACGGTGGCCTTTGCCGGGCAGAAGAAGACAGTGACGGCGGGCGCGGACGGTTCGTGGCGGGTCGATCTCGATCCGATGGAGGCGTCGGCGGAGGGGCGGGTGATGACGCTGAGCGGATCGGCGACGGCGCAACCGGTGCAGCTGGAGGATGTGCTGGTGGGCGAGGTGTGGCTGGCGTCGGGGCAATCGAACATGACGTTTCCGATTTCGAAGGCGCATGCGCCCTACGCGGGGGTGAACAATGAGGAGGGGGAGATCGCGGCGGCGAATTATCCGCTGATCCGGATGTTCATGGGCAAGCCGACGCTGGCGCATGAGCCGGGGTCGAGGGTCGAGGGGGATTGGAAGGTGTGCAATCCGGAGAATGCGCCCGATTTTTCCGCGGTGGGTTATTTTTTCTCGCGCGATTTGCAGAAGGAAATCCATGTGCCGATTGGCATCCTGGTGGTGGCGTTTGGCGCGAGTACGGCGGAGGCGTGGATTCCGCGCGAGGCGCTGGCGGCTGATCCCCAGCTGAAGCCGATGCTGGATAATTTCGACAGTCTTTACGCCGCCTTCCAGGCGAATCCCGAGGCGCAGGCGAAGCTGGCGGAGGATCAAAAGAAGTACGAGGCGGTGGTGGCAGAGGCGAAGGCGAAGGGGGTCAGGCCACCGAAGGGGCCGGGCGATCCGAATCCGGTGCACAATCAGCATAACCCGACGGTGCTTTACAACGGGATGGTGCACCCGGTGCAGCCCTATGCGATTCGCGGCGCGATCTGGTACCAGGGGGAATCGATTGTCGGCAAGGTGGCGGGGCGCACGCTTTATCCGCGGGTGCAAGAGACGTTGATCAAGGAATGGCGGAAGCGGTGGGGCGAGGGGGATTTTCCGTTTTTTATCGTGCAACTGGCGGCGTTGAATATGCCGAGCAATAGTCCGCAGGTGCGGGAAGCGCAGGCGACGGTGTTGAAGTTGCCGGATACGGGGATGGCGGTGACGATTGATATTGGCGATCCGACGAATGTGCATCCGAAGGACAAGCAGGATGTGGGCGACCGGTTGAAGCGGATCGCGATGGCGAAGGTTTACGGCGGCAAGGATGAGTATTCCGGTCCGGTTTATGACGCGATGAAGGTGGAGGGCGGGGCGATCCGGGTGAGCTTTACGCATGTGGGCGGGGGATTGGTGGCGAAGGATGGGCCGCTGAAGTGGTTTGAGGTGGCGGGCGCGGATATGAAGTTTGTGCCAGCGGACGCGAAGATCGATGGGGAGGCAGTGGTGGTGAGCAGTGCGCAGGTGGCGAGTCCGGTGGCGGTGCGGTATGCTTGGGCGAATTATCCGGTGGGATGTAATCTTTATAATGCGGCCGGGTTGCCCGCCGCGCCGTTTCGGACGGATCACGAGCCGTATCAGGAGGCGCCGCCCGCGAATGCGCCTGCGAAGGGGATGTGAGGCAGCGGTCACCGGCAGAGATGAATGCGCGAAATGAAATTTCGCGGGGGCAAGAGGCGTTCCCAAGTGCAGGAACCTGTCCCGATAAAGTGGACAGGGATTGGGATAGGTGAAGACTAAGATCAACCTATGCACGAAGAAGTAAAAGCAAAAAGAACGAGGCGTCGCTACGACGAGGCCTTTCGGCGGGAGGCGG
>Ga0302319_10002312_pt1 | contig 41367 bp, 35 predicted proteins | sample Bog_T0_2_FD_203319 | JGI IMG/M metagenome (GOLD analysis project Ga0302319, IMG submission 203319) | Peat permafrost microbial communities from Stordalen Mire near Abisko, Sweden - Bog_T0_2 | ecosystem: Environmental > Terrestrial > Soil > Wetlands > Peat | place: Sweden: Abisko, Stordalen Mire... | reverse complement strand
TGTCAGGGATCAGGGACTGAGGCCGAGTGTTGCGACTGATCGCTGACAACTGATTACTGACCACTGCACTTCTACCATGCGCCTTCGATGCGGAAGGAATCGAGGTTGGCGGCTTCGGCTTCTTCAAGGGTGTGCTCGATGAGGCGGTCGACGCGGCTGCCGCGAGGGCCACGGCGAAGGCTGGCGCGAAGTTCGGCGAGATCGGGTGGCTCTCCGTGGGCAACGACTTCGACGTCGCCGTCTTCCGTGTTGCGGACCCAGCCGCGCAGATCGAGTTCCCGGGCTTCGCGGTGAACAAACCAGCGGAAGCCAACGCCCTGCACGCGACCTTGAATGAGGAAGTGAAGAACCATGGTGGATGCCACGAGGACAAGTTTTACAGATTGACGGGGTGCGTGCAACCTTTAGCCGGTCTGAGCTTGTTCGAGTAGTTCGCGCAGGCGGTTGAGGCCACGGACGATGGAGCGGCGGTCGGGATCGGAGGCGAAATGCAGGGCTTCTTCCAATGGTCCGCGAGTGAGCAGCGGCATTTGTTTGCGGATGAAGTCGATGACCACAGGCGCGGGGTAGATTCGGCTGATGCGACCATCGGCTTGGTCTTGCTTACGCAGGACCATGCCTTGCTTTTCAAGCCGGTCGATGATGCCGCTGACGGTGGAGTGGGCCAGACTGATTTCGCGGCTCAGGTCTTTGAGGCTGATGCCTTCATTGCGGACGACGACCTGCATGGCGGCTTTCTGAGGGGCGGTGAGGGCTCCACGAGCGAACTCCGCCTCGAGGGGGCGGCGGAGGGCCTGTCGGATGACGCCCAGGTCGCGCTCAATTTGCTCGGCCTGGGCGGCGATGCGTTTATGGTCTTCCCTGGTGGCATTGGTCCGGCTGGCCTCTTTCATCCGTCTAGAGTATCCCAGGTATGAGAGCTTTGACACGATGACGATACGCAGGATAGGCCTGGGGGAAGGTTTCCATCATCAGGCGCTCTTCCTGGCTCATTTTGATGAGGAATCCGAGCAGGAGGAGAAGCAGGCCGAGCGGAGCGCGCAGCTGGCCGGCGGCCAGGGCGGTGCCAAGGGCGGCGAGCATGAGCCCGGTGTAAATGGGATGGCGAGCGAGCGCGTACGGGCCGTTGGTGATCAGTTGGTGGCCGGCTTTGACTGTGGCTCGTCCGCTCCAGTTGTCACCGAGGGTGACGCGGGCCCAGACGGCAAACAAGCATCCGGCAATTGTGATCGCCAGGGCGGCGAATCCGACTGCCGGATTGTCCGGCAGGAAACGGATGGCAAGCCAGCCGCGGGCGAGCGAGGTGCTGCCGAGAAGGAAGAGTCCGAGGAGAACAAGCGCGGAGTGGAAGAGGCGCGGGCCGTGGGGCTGGGCGCGCAGTGTGGGCTTGGTAAAGGCCATGCCGGCGAGCCAGACAAGGCCAAGGGCTTGCCAGGTGTAGCCGATAAGGGACTGGATCGAGGTGGATTGCAGGGAAAGAAGCATGTTGGGACCTCCGTCGGATGCGACTTATATGTGTCGCATCCGATACGTCGTATACGACATATCTTGCACGGAAGTTCCCGAGAAGTCAAGCGCAGAGGTATGGGCGCGGGAGGGCGCGAAACTGCGGGGAGATTTAGCGGTCGGGGACGGGCTGTTGCGGCTGCCTGGGCTGCTGAGTGCGGTGATCGAGGACGGTGTAGCCTTCGGGGAGTTCAAACAAAGCGGGGTCGGGCTCGGAGAGCGAGACGTCGGAAAGGGTGAAGACCTGCTTGCCGACACGGGGGCCTACCACTTCAGAAGAGAGGTTGATGCCGAGGTGCGGAGCCTGCCAGAACTCGCGGTGCGTGGAGAACGGCTGGTCGCTTCCCATGACTCCCGAGTTGTAGTTGACAGTGTCGCGGGTTCCGTGCGTCTCAATGCCTTCAATGGGGCGGGTTACGAGGTCCTCGTGGAGCTGTGAGCCCATGTTGTTGGGCAGTGGACCGGTAGTCCCAATGTCCGGCTTGTAGACCATCTGCGGGGTTTCCCTGAAGGTTTCAAGGGTGCAGCGATGGGGCGTTTGCAGGGTGAAGCAGTTGTAGAGAGTGTGGGCGTTGGGGTCGGCGATCTGAATGACGTTCATGCGCGACTGGGACTCGCTGCCACGGGGAGCAAGGAGCCAGCGTTCCTCGTAGATGCGGCCCTGGCTATCGCGGGCCACCTTGCGCTGGTTGACGAAGGTGTAGGTGCCGCCTTCAGCGAGGGGGCGGGTCCACTCGGTGTGGACGATGGCGGTGAAGGGCGCGTTGAGCAGCGGGGGAATGTAGATGCTTTGCAGCGTCTCGGAGACGCCGCCGTCGCGCATGATGACTCCGGTTGTGCCGCCGTCCTGCGGGTGCGGGGTTTGGGCGGTGGCCGCGGCAGCGAGGAGGGCGAGGGCTAGCAGTGGCGGGGAGAGTTTCATGAAGAACCTCCAACGATGGGCTTCCAGCGAGAACAGGTAGACAAGGAAACTATAGCGCGAATCCGGGCGGCGGGATATGGAGATTTGTGGTGCATGCGCGGGGGGCTGGTCTTCATCTACACTCAAGGCTATGGTTTTTGTGCTCGACAACTACGACTCGTTTACTTACAACCTGGTGCAGTACCTGGGGGAACTGGGGGCCAAGGTTGAGGTGTACCGCAACGACGAACTGACCGTGGAGCAGGTGGAGGCGCTGAAGCCGGAGCGGATTCTGCTTTCTCCGGGGCCGTGTACGCCGGGCGAGGCGGGGATACTAGTCCCCCTGATCAAGCACATGGCGGGGAAGGTTCCGATACTTGGAGTGTGCCTGGGGCACCAGGCGATTGGAGAGGCGTTTGGCGGGCATGTGGTGCGCGCGGCGCAGTTGATGCATGGGAAGACGAGCGCGGTGGAGCATGACGGCAAGGGCGTGTTCGAGGGGTTGCCGACGCCGCTGACCTGCACGCGATACCACTCTCTGATTGTGGAGGAGGATGGGCTGCCGGAGGCGCTGGAAGTGACGGCGCGGACGGGGCCGGTGATTATGGGTCTGCGGCATCGTAGGCTGGCGATCGAGGGTGTACAGTTTCATCCGGAGAGCGTTTTGACCGAGGGTGGGCACCAAATGATCAAGAACTTTCTCAGTATGTGATAGCCATGCACGCAAGACCGAACGCCATTCCGATCCGTTGCCGACTAGCCCTTTGGGCGAATCTGGGTGCGTTGTGCGTTCTGTTCACAGGTGTGATTCTGGCTCCGATTCTCGGAGCGCAGGAGGCAGGAGGCGGCCAGAGCCCGGCGCAGGCTCCCGCTATTATGCCGGCTCCCGCAGCAGTCGAAGCCCCGGCCAGTTCGGTGACGCCAACCGATCCGGCGGCCATTGTGTCGAGGCCGCTGGCGATTGTGGCTTTGGATAGCAAGATTCCGGGGGCTGCGGCAGAGGTGACGGGTTCTCTGCAGGTGTACAACGGGCGCGCATTCATCCAATCCAGCGGAGCAGTGACGTCGGGGACAGGAACGACGCAGGTGACGCTGCCGTATCGCGGCACGTTGAAGGTTTGCGCAGCGACGACGGTGCGGCTGTCTTCGGCTGCAAACGCTCCGGAGGGTGTGGTGCCGGGGCTGATGATGGCCATGGATCACGGCGCGGTGGAGGCGAGTTTTGCAACTGGGCGGGACTCGGACATTCTGCTGACGCCGGATTTTCGGATTCTGATTGGCGGGCCGGGAGCTGCGGACGTGAAGGTGCGGCTGGGCGCCAATGGCGATACGTGCGTGGACAACGCCGGGGTGAATGCGCCGTATGTGCTGGTGACCAGCGTGTTTGAGAGCGGCAACTATCACGTGCAGCCGGGGCAGCGAGTGATGTTCCAGCACGGCAGCTTGCAGGCGGTGGTGGACCAGGAGAAGGAGCCTTGCGGGTGTCCGCCGGAGCCGAAGGGATCGAACGAGTTTCCGCTGGCAGCGAGTGAGGGGCTCGCGATCCATGCTCCGCCTGTGACGAGCGGGGCGACGGTGGGGCATGCGGCCGAGGCTGCGGGGACGCTGGCGTATAACGCGGAGGAACATGCGCCGCCGGCGGTGGCTGCTACCTCGCCGGTGGCTGCGCCTGTGCCGGATAGCATCGCTCCGGCGATTGCACCTGAGCCTGCGGCTCCGGTGAAGAAGAAGGGATTCTTCGGCCGGGTGGGGCAATTCTTCAAGCGCATCTTTGGGGCGGAATGAAAAGGCGGGGAACCTCGGACCATTGCTGCTCGTAGTGACTTCATCCAGTGCTTGATCCTGATGGGTGCTGGCGGAGGTTTGATGTGGCTGAGCATGGCCCTGTGCCTGGTTCGCGAAAAGTGGGAGATCTCGGAATGGTGCAGAGCGGCGCCGTCCCTCGGTGGATTTCTTTGGCAGTAACTTTTGGTGCGCTGCTGACTGCGATGGGAGCGGTGATCGCGTTGGTGCAGCCGGCCATGCTGGTTTCACCGCATGACGAGATCAATGGAGCTGTGCATATTTACGCCGGATACTTGTTTGCGCGCAACACGGCATTAGCGATCCTGCTTGTGGTTCTGCTTATCGCCGGAGCAAAGCGGGCCCTGGGAAATCTGATGGTGCTGGTTGGATTTGTCCAGCTACTGGATGCATGCATGGACGTGGCAGAGGGCCGATGGATCATTGCGCCGGGTGTACTGGTGTTTGGGGTGCTTTTTCTCATTGCAGCGGCGAGGCTTTGCGGTTTTCCGTTCTGGAGGCGGGAGGCCTGGGGACAGTAAAAGACAGGAACTAGGGGCTAGGCAATAGGGACTAGGGAAACCCGGACAAGTGGCTTGCAGCGGGCTGCGTGCTGTATGGTGTTGGGAATCATGAAGAAGCATTGGAAACCTCTCTCTGTTGCGGTGGGCTGCGTGCTGGGATTTGCGGCTGTGGCTGGTGTTGGTCAATCGTCTGCTGCAGGTGCGGGCGGTGCAAGTAACGGGCGAGTGGGGGCATTCGCGGGGTCGACGGATATTGGGAAGACGGTGCCTGGTTCGACGGTGTTTGACGCGAAGACGAAGACCTACCAGGTGAGCGGCGGCGGGGCGGATATGTGGGGGAGCGAGGACGCGTTTCGCTTTACCTGGGTGAAGCTCACCGGGGACGCGGCGATCAGCGCGGTGGTTGAAGTTCCGGCGGACGCTCCGGTGGCCAATGAAAAGGCGGTATTGATCTTCCGGCAGAGCATGGAGCCGGGGTCGGCGTATGCGGATATCGCGGTGCATGCGGATGGGCATGCGACGCTGCAGCTCAGGGCGGTTGCCGAGGGACCGACGGCGGACACGGTAGCGGAGCAGCACGGGCCGATGCGGTTGAAGATCGAGCGCAAAGGCGATGTGTTCACGGCGTGGACGGGCGCGGCGACGGGGGAGTGGCGGCCGGCGGGGACGACAACCGTGGTGATGCACGGACCGGTGTATGTGGGGCTCGGCATGTGTTCGCACCAGGCCGATGCGCTGGCGACGGCGAAGTTCTCTGATGTCAAGATTGAGGCGGGGAAGAAGTAGCGGAACAAAGGAGAATTCATGCCTCAGGATCAGGCAATCGCTGTGATTGTTGTCGGGACCATTTTGATTGTTGCTTCCTTCTTCGCCAAGAACTGGTTTGCGGCCAGGGGTGTTCCAGTGCCTGTGGCCTCGGATCGAAAGATCCCGAAGTGGGAGGGCCGGCTGATTTTTTGGGTTATTGGCGGAATGATGATCCTTGGGGGGATTATTTCGTTGATTCCAATTCGATGAATTTGACGGCGGGCTGCGCATTCAGGCCCACGCGACTTCGTCGCGTAGGCCGTTGAACGGGAGTCCAGACGCAAGGGTTGTTTGGCGATTAAGGGTTCAAGGACTGGAGTGGGCAGGGGAGTCGATGAATGACCCCGCCAGGCTTGTCCATCTGGAACTTAACGCTGCATTGCAGGGCGGAGTTACCGACTGTGACTCCGCGGTAGACGTAAACCGTCTTGGTCGCCGGCTGGTAAACCAGCAGTGAGCCTGTCTCATTCACGCCGGTCAGCTGAAATTCAACGTTGTCGCTATAGCTCGATGCCTTCACTGCACTGCCCGCGCCCAGCCAGTAGCCCAGCATCAAAATGGCCAGCACCGCCAGCCCGTTCCGCACCCACTCTGCCGCTTTGCCCATCGTCTCTCCTTTGCACAGTTTGGTACTGGAGAGACGCAGGGAGCTTGCTGACTGCTCGGAACTTTTGTTGGGAAGGTTTAAAGTTCAAGACGGCACTTCCGGCGGAGTGAGAACTCGGAGGCTAGGACTAGCCAATTCAGATCGCAGTCCGATCAAGCACGGCCATTGACCGTCAGTTCCGCGAACGTGCCGTTTGATGGGTCGTACCATGCTTGCCAAAAGCAGGGTCCGCCGTCCATTACTGCTGCAAAGTGAGTGCGCCAATCCGGGATGTATTTTGCATCGCATATCGCGTTCACATAAATCAACTTCTTACCGGCGCGAACGACTGGTAGGTATTGGCGATAATACGTTTCTGGATGCGTAATTCCTTGACCCTTTGGGTTTCCACCGTTGTGTAACTCAGAAATGTGTGGGAGATTGGTTTCTAAAGCCTCGATCTGCGAAGAAGTTGGTTGCCAACCGCCCTCAAATCTGTTTGGCCCGCTCTTCGGATACATTTGCCGCAGAAGGCTAGCTTCGGTCTCGCGCAGGAGCGCGAATCGTTGCGTCTGCTGCGCTTGGGCGCAGACGAAGGAGAGAAAAAACAGACCTCCCAGTAGTTGAATTCCCTTTCGAATGGCCTGCCTTTCCGAGTGGTCGGTCCTCGCGGAAAGAATATCAGGGAAGTGGGGCACGAGGATTCGTGCAGACCGTAGAGTCAGCGATTGGAAGTTGAACCCGCGCGACTTCGTCGCGTTGGCTGATTTATTTCTTGATCGCGAGGTTTTCGGCACGACTGAAGTCATGCCCTGTTACAAAGCCTCCGAGGATCATTGCAACTCGGATCGTGTAGGGCTTGTTTGTGGCACGGCGAGCCGGAGCGCACGGGGTCGTGCCCTTTCAATTCCAAATGCGCGGGCCGGGGCGAAGTTAGAGCTCTCTCGCTCGCTGGATGGCGCGGATTACGGCCTGGGCCTTGTTGATGGACTCCTGATATTCGAGTTCGGGGACGGAGTCGGCTACTATGCCGGCGCCGGCCTGGACGTAGCCTTTGCCGCCGGTTGCCAGCATGGATCGTATAGCGATACAGGAATCGAGATTCCCGCTGAAGTCGGCGTAGAGGACGGCGCCGCCGTAGGTGCCGCGACGGGAGGGCTCGAGCTCTTCAATGATCTCCATGGCGCGGACCTTGGGTGCGCCACTGAGCGTGCCGGCAGGGAAGCAGGCGCGGAGGGCGTCGACGGCGGTGAGGTCGGGGCGGAGCTTGCCTTCGATGGTGCTGACAATGTGCATGACGTGGGAGTAGCGCTCGACGAACATGAGCTTGTCGACTTTGACGGAGCCGAACTGGCTGACGCGGCCCACGTCGTTGCGGCCGAGGTCGACGAGCATGACGTGTTCGGCGCGCTCTTTCTCGTCGTGGAGCATCTCGTCGGCGAGGGCCTGGTCCTGCTTATCGGTGACGCCGCGGGGACGGGTTCCGGCGATGGGACGGTATTCGACTTTGCCCTGATGGACGCGGACTAAGAGCTCGGGAGAAGAGCCGGCCAGTTCCAATGTTTGGAGCGCGAGCGCCTTGGCCTTTTTCGCGTTTTTTTGCGGTACTTTGGAGATTTTCCCCAGTGGGCCGTCGGGCGAGAAACGGAGGAAGTACATATAGGGGCTGGGGTTGACGGTGCGCAAGGAGCGATAGACCTGGAAGCTGTCGGCTCCGGGCTCGATATCGAAGCGCTGGGAGAGGACGGTTTGGAACACGTCGCCGGCGGCGATGTAGTCCTTGGTGCGGTTGACGGCGGCGAGGAAGTCTTTCTTTCGGGTGCGGTGCTTGACCTTGGGCCTGGCGGCGGTGCGTTTGGAGGTCAGCTTGGGGAGCGGGCTCTCCAGCCGCTTTTCAAACTTGTCGAGGCGCGCGACGGCTTTGGCGTACGCTTCGGCGGGCTTGCCTTTGGTGACATCGGCGGTGACGACGAGCCAGATTTCCTTGCGGACGTGGTCGAAGGCGAGGACTTCATCGAAGAAGAGCAGGCAGGCGTCGGGGACGTGGAGTTCGTCGGCGGCGAGCGAGGGCAGGCGCTCGATCTGACGGACGGCGTCGTAAGAGAAGAAGCCGACGGCTCCGGCGGTGAACGGGGGCAGGCCTTTGAGGCGGGCGGGCTTGTGTCCGGAGAGCGCCTGGCGGAGCACTTCAAAGATGTCGCCATCCGTGATTGAGACGCGCTTGCCTTCGGTGGTGGTGATGGCGCGGCCGCGGGCGACGATGCGTTTGAATGGCTGGATGCCGATGAAGGTGTAGCGGCCCACCTGCTCGCCGCCTTCGACGGATTCGAGCAGGAAGCACTCACGCTCAGGCCAGGCGGCGCGGAGGAAAGCGGAGACTGGGGTTTCGAGGTCCGCTGTGAGCGTGCGGCAGACGGGAACCAAGGTGTGCTCTTTGGCGAGGGCGAGGAACTCCTTGCGGCTGGGCAGGACGGAATGGGTTTGAGCTTTCACAGACCCCAGTGTAACTGCAGGGAACAGGGAACAGGGATCAGGAAGCAGAGATGCCGGGGCCCGAAAGCAGAATTCTCTGCGGGCAATGCACTGTTTATTAAGGCAGGAGGAGGCGATTCCCCAGGTCTCCGGGGGAGACCTGGGGCGCTTGTCCGCATGACTTTTGTGCCGGGTTATTGCGGCGTGTAGGTTGCGGTGGCCACACTGCTCACGACGTCGCCGGTGGCGATGGCGATTGCGTTAATGGTTTCCGTGCCGGTGAGCAGGATTGGCTTGGTATAGAAAGTTGACTTCGTGGTTGGGGTGCTTCCGTCCGTGGTGTAGCGCAGGGTCGCGGTAGGAATTGCGTCGGAGATTGTGACAGTTTGCCCAGGTGCGTAGCTGCCTGAGCTGGGGCTCAACACTGGGGTCGGAGCAGCAGGAATAACACTGTATTGCGCTCCTGAGACTGCGCTCTTCCAGTAGCCGCTTGCAGTCGCGATTGCTTTGACAGTGGTGGTTGAGGTAAACGTGAGCGGCCCTTTGTATACCGACGACGAAGATAACGGCGTACTCCCATCCAGCGTGTAGTGGATGATGGCTTTGGGAGTCGAATCGCCGATCGAAACTATCACCGAGGCAATGTACTTGCCCGGCGTGGGAGAAAAAGTGGGAGCCGCGGCTGAAGGCAGGGTGACATCATACGTTGCGGATGCCACGGGACTGTCCTGATATCCCGAAGCGACGGCGATGGCCTGCACTGTGGTCGCTCCGCCGATGTAGATGGGGAGCCGATAGACTTGAGAGTTGGTAGTCGGTGTTGAGCCATCCAGCGTGTAGTGGATCTCGGCGTTGGGAGTCGCATCGCCGAGCGAAACTGCGACTGCGGCAGTATACTTCCCCGGCGCGGGTGAGAAAGTGGGCGCCGCGGCTGGGAGAAAGGTGACATCGTACGTCGCGGATGCCACGGGGCTGTTCTCGTATCCCGGAGCCACCGCGATGGCTTTCACGGTGGTGTCTCCGCTGATATAGATCGGAACGCGATAGACCTGTGAGCTAGTCGTCGGCGTCGAGCCATCGAGCGTGTAGTAGATTGTGGCGCCTGGGGTTGTGTCCGAGAGCTTCACCATCTGCACGGACGTGTAACTTCCCCCAGGCGGATTGAATACTGGGACGGCAGCCGTTGCAGGCGCGTATTCCCAAAGGTCGTTGAGTGCGCCCCAATCTGGGTAGTTGGCATCGTAGCCCCGGCCCCCAAAGAGCCAGAGGTTGCCGCTTCCGTCGGTCCAACTCACAGCCTGCTCACGGCTTCCGGGGGTGTTTGCAGGAGCGGGCGTTCCCAACGTGCCGTACACGCCGGGCTGGGCACAGTCGCCGTACTGATCGCAAGTGAGTGTGCTGCTTCCGCCCATCCACGCCCATTCGCCATATTTGCCGAGCGAAGGATAGAACTCCCAAAGGTCGTTGAGCACGCCCCCTTTTCCGTTGGCGGGGTAGCCCCAGCCCGCGAAGAGCCAGATATTTCCGCTGCTGTCAGTCCAGTTCACAGCATCCCGGCGGCCTCCCGGGATGTTTCCAGCGGCAGGTATTCCCAACGCGCCGTACACGCCGGGCTGGCCAATGCAAGAGCCGTATTGGCAACTGCCACCGAGAGTACTGCTTCCGCCAATCCACGCCCATTCGTTGGTGGAAGGATTGAACTCCCAAAGGTCGTTGAGATAGCCACCATTGCCGTTGGCATCGTAGCCCGAGCCCCCGAAGAGCCAGAGATTGCCGCTGCTGTCGGTCCAGCTCACAGCCCCGTAGCGGCCTCCGGGGACGTTTCCGGCAGCTGGCGTTCCCAGTGTGCCCCACACGCCGGACGGATATCCCGTGCTGCTCCCTCCCATCCACGCCCATTCGCCATATTTGCCGAGTGAAGGATCGAACTCCCAAAGGTCGTTGAGGTAGCCCAAGTTGCCGTTGGCATCGAAGCCACTCCCCCCGAAGAGCCAGAGATGGCCGCTGCTGTCAGTCCAGGTCACAGCCCACTCACGGCTTCCGGGGACGTTCCCGGGGGCAGGCGTTCCCAACGTGCCGTATACGCCGGGCTGGCCACAGTCGAAGGACGGAAAGCAAATGACTGTGCTGCTTCCGCCCATCCACGCCCATTCGTTGCTGGAAGGATTGAACTCCCAAAGGTCGTTTAGCAGCCAGCTTAGCTTCCCGTTGCAATCGACGCCATAGCCTCCGAAGAGCCAGAGATGGCCGCTGCTGTCGGTCCAGCTCGCAGCGCTGTCACGGCCTCCGGGAACGTTTCCGGGAGCAGGCGTTCCCAACGCGCCGCAGACCCCGGGCTCACCGTCAATCCCGACGGGGATCGTGCTGCTTCCGCCCATCCACGCCCATTCGTTCGTGGAAGGATCGAACTCCCAAAGGTCGTTGAGAAAGCCGTAGTTGTAGTCGGCACCGTACCCATCGCCCCCGAAGAGCCAGCGACGGCCGCTGCCGTCCGTCCAGCTCACTGCGCCCCCACGGCCTCCGGGGATGTTTTCGGCGGCAGGTGTTCCCAACGTGCCATACACGCCGGGCTGATATTCCGTGCTGCTCCCGCCCATCCACGCCCATTCGCCTAGCTGCGCGTGGGCTGAGAGGCAAAAGCACGCCAGGACGAGGAGGGTTCCAACTCGTACCAGTTGATTCATGAGGGGCGTTGCGGCGGGGTATTGCAGGTTACAGCTATGGGCCGAGGTCCGGGAATGGGTAGACAGGTCTTTCATCGCCTTGAGGCCTCCCACGCCTCTGACGGCCCATAGGAGGGGGAAAATGCTGGGCCTTGAGATTCGCCCAAGGCTACCACAAAACCTCGTATTCATTTGTGAACATTGATTTGTGACTTGAATCGCGAAATCGGGTGAGCCGGCGAAAGGCCACGGTTGAACACGCAGCGGGGGTCCATGTCTGAGCGGCGCGGATTGGTTGGGCTGGTGAGGGCACTGAAGGGTTGTGAACCCAGGGGATTGTTATTGACATTCCGTTATGCCGCCGCCCATAGTGATCGAAAACAGGGGGCGAATTGTTTGCGCGAAGCTGGATTCTCCGGGCCGGGGCGCGACGAGCGAGTTGAATCAAGGAGGAGTGTGCTCGTAACCGGGAGGATTCATTCGTGTTCGAGAGACCTCTGAACAAAGCAACAGCGAGGGGCATCGATGAGGAATCGTGGAAGAGGGTTGATTGTTTCCAGCAGGATGGGGCTTGTTGTGTGGATGATCGCCAGCGCCGGCATTGCCGGTGCACAAGGGGTTGCCAAGGCGCCAGCGCCCTGGCTTGTGGATGGGGCAGTGGCATTCAAGACAGACGGCCTGGCGGTGGATGCGGATGGCGCACCGAATTCTTACCTGGTAGACGGGAATGGGCTGTCTTACACGTGCGACGGTGTGGAGCCGATTGTGAATGGTGTTCCTGTGCCGCCCGAGAAAGATCCCCACTCGGAGTTGTGCCACAAGGCGTGGGTGGATGCGCTTGCCAGCAAGGACTATTCCCACGTGAAGATCTTCGGCATGGAGACAGACGCGAAGAACACACCCGTGGTCCAGTCGGGAGGAGACCCGCTGCCTGGCACTGCCTATGTCGCGGTGACTTCGATGTCTGTTCCGGGATCCGCGAAGACGGCGCAGAAGCATTGGGTGGATGCGACGCGGATTCCCTACGTGGTTCTATCGGGCCGATTTGCGAAGGAATACGGAGCCGGGCTGGGGAGTCTTGCGGTGGTGTATTGGCCGAAGAATGACAAGTACGCGTTTGGCGTTTATGCGGACAGCGGCGGCCTGGGAGAGTCGTCGGTGAAGCTGCATGAGGACCTGGGAAGCACGCCCGTGGTGAAGGACAAGGCAGGGGTAATGCGCGCGACGGCAGGGATCAGCGGACCAGTTCTGACTTTGGTGTTTCCCAAGATCGCGGTACCTGCCGCGGCCGATACCGATGCCTGGTACGAGAGCATCCAGACGGCGGGCAAGGCCGCATTGGGTGACTGGGGCGGGTTGGCCCGGTTGCAGGCATGCGCCAAAGCGGCGGATGGCCCCTGCGCGACGAAGCCGATGGCGCCAAACGGAAAGTAAGAGGTGAGGGGCGCGGGAATTGGCTGCGCTTCGCGCCATCGGATGCTGACACGGTGAGGTTGGGTGACTGGTTTGTGGCGGGCATTCTTTTTTCAGGTCCAACTTAGCGGAGCTGAACTGTACGGAAGCGGGGTTCCCAGGATGGTTCTGGATGGCCTGAAAGGCGTAGGCGGCAGGCTTGACGGAGCTTGCAGGGGGGGCCTAGACTCACTGGGGTTTGGGCTTGTGTGGAAAGAGCCACAGGTTCAACCGGCCGGGAAGGGTAGTTTGCGCTGATGGCCGGCGGCGCCAGACTCCGTGGAATGCGGAGGAAAGCTTGCCGTTTCTTATATTTCCGGGTGGACGAAGGGGTTAATCCACGGTCGGGCGGCGGGTAAACGGGAATGGAGAAGTGTATGGCAATTGCAGTACCTACTATGACGCTGGACCAGGAAATCAATCCCTGGGAGGCACAAAGCGCACGATTCGAGTTCGCGGCACGGAAGCTGAATCTGGATGAAAACCTGTGGCGGGTGTTGAGCACACCGTCGCGGGAAATCATCGTGCATTTTCCGGTAACAATGGACAACGGCAAGATCGAGATGTTCACGGGATTCCGCGTGCAGCATAACATTGCACGGGGTCCGGGCAAGGGCGGCATCCGGTATGCGCCGAATGTGACGCTGGATGAAGTAAGGGCCCTGGCCAGCTGGATGACATGGAAGTGCGCCGTGGTGAACATTCCGTTTGGCGGGGCCAAGGGCGGGGTGATCTGCGATCCGAAGAACATGAGCCAGGGGGAACTGGAGCGGATGACGCGGCGGTACACGTCGGAGATAATCGACTTTATTGGGCCGGAGAAGGATGTGCCCGCGCCGGATGTGAACACGAACGAGCAGACGATGGCATGGATCATGGACACCTACTCGATGCATGTGGGGCACACGGTGACCAGCGTAGTGACCGGCAAGCCGCTGAACATTGGCGGGTCACGCGGACGTGTGGAAGCGACAGGGCGTGGCGTGATGACGGTGTGCGACGAGAGCCTGCGCTACCTGAACATGCCGATCGACGGCTGCCGTGTGGTGATTCAGGGATTTGGGAACGTAGGCTCAAATGCGGCCAGGCTGATGCTGGAGCACGGATACAAGATTGTGGGAATCGCCGAGATGGAAGGCGGCTTGTGCAATCCGAACGGGATCGATATTCACCAGCTTGTGGAGTACAAGATTCGCAATGGCACGACATTGGGATTCCGCGGTGCGGAGGCCATGCCGAGCGAAGAGCTGCTGGTTTCCGACTGCGAGATTCTGATTCCGGCAGCAACGGAGAACGTGATCACCAGCCGCAATGCGGACAGAATCAAGGCACGGATTGTGGTGGAAGGCGCGAATGGGCCGACCACTGCTGTGGCCGACGAGATTCTGGCTGACAAGCGGGTCTTCATTGTGCCGGACATCCTGGCCAATGCGGGCGGTGTGACGGCGAGCTACTTTGAGTGGGTTCAAGACCGGCAGGGTTACTTCTGGAAGGAAGCAATCGTGAACGAGCAGCTGGAGACCATTTTGCGCGACAGCTTTGACGACGTGGTGCGGTACGCAGAGGCGCACAATGTCAACAACCGTATTGCAGCGTATATGCTTGCCATCGACCGGGTGGCATTCACCATCAAGCAGCGAGGTATTTACGCATAAGTTCCTCCCCTGAAAGACAAACGCATGACTCAGGAACGGGATGGGGAATGTGCCCATCCCGCTTTTTTATTTGCGGCGCATAACCGGGAGCGCGGGAGCGCGCTCTAAGTGCTGCAGGTGGGAAAGGAACGACGATGAAGGGGATAACCGGGACGCTTTCAAGGGGCACGGCCCTGTTACTTGTCTGCTTATTGGTTGGAATGACTCCGGCCAGGGCATGGGCGAAGCAACTCACTCCGCAGGTTGTTCATGCGCGGATATTGAAGCGGGGAGTTGGTAACTGGGTGGGAGTGGAGTTACTGAACGGAACCGCGTTTGTGGGCAGGATTGTGAGCGTCGATGACGACTCGTTTGGGATGCAACTGCACAACGATCCGGCGATTACAACGCTGCACTATGCAGATGTACTGAACCTGCATACGGGAATCTCAAACGGCGCATTCTGGGGGCTGACGGTTGCGGGGATAGGCGGGGTTGCAGCGTTTGCCGCGATTGGAATCCACATGGTGCATGAGAATGAACACCCGCTGCCGACGCTGCCGGCGACGCCGTTGTTCCCATAGGACCATCCTGCGCAGGCACACACCTATTCCGGTTAATTGACATCGATGCGCCAGAGGTCCATTCCGCCGAGCTTGAGCAGACGCGCCTTTCCCTCAAAGATGTGCAAGAACTCGACCGTCTCAGGCGACCACTCTTCGTCGCCGACACGAAACAATGAGCCTCCGATGGCTGTGAGCGACTCGCTGGACACAACCAGTTTGCCCTTGAGTACATAAACCTGCACATCGGCGCCCCAGGCGCTGTCGCTTCGGTAGCGGCCCAGGTACGCGGAATAGTCCTGCTCGGGGGTAAATGAGCGTGGCCCGCTGTAACTCCCGTTTACGTGCCAGTCGGGCCCATAACTGACTTCGCTAACTGGCGGACGCGGTTTATTCGCATCTTCTGCGAACGAAGGCGCGGCGTTGGCCGGTTTCGCGTTCGCGTCGGATTCCGTCCTGGCGAAGTTGAAGGAGTGATCGGCAAACCGGCCCGCTTCGGTGGAGATGAACGTGTCTCCGCCGCTGTGCTGGAGGAGGATGTGCTGGTCGCGATCGATGAGCGAAAGCCGCTTTCCACTGGCGGCAAACACGAGCTTGGTGCCATCGGCTGAGGTGAATGTGCCGGCGTAATCTGCGGCGTTTTCTATTTCTCTGGGGTCGGTGATTTGTGGCTCAGCGGGTAGCGGGCTGGACTCATGCTGGGCGCGCAGCAGACGCACCGAATACTCGGTGACGGCGGTGGGGCGATAACCCTGCATGGCGTTGATGGAGGCGAAGGCAGCGACTCCGGCGTCAAGGTCTACATGCATGGAGGATGCGAATGCAACCATGCCTCCGGTGTGACGGAGAATCTTGTGGCCTTCGAGTGTGTCGACGGCGACGCCATAGCCGTAACTTGCTGTGGGGCTGAAATCGTCTGCCTTGATGTGAGGGGTTGAGAAGAGCGCGAAGCTCTCTTCCGAGACGATGCGGCCGTGCGGGCCTTTGCCGCGATTGAGCAGCATCCGCAGGTAGCGTGCCATGTCACCGGGTGTGGAGGCGATGCATCCTGCGGTGTCATCCATGACGAGGTTGGGCGCAGGTGCGAGCTTGCCCTGACGGGGATACTCCTGATCGTCCCAGAAGGCTTCATAGCCGGTGGCGGCGCGGGCGCGCGATGAGGTGGTGATGACCGGTGCGGTGGCAGTCATTTCCAGCGGATCTAAAATGCGGGCCTGGACGCAGATACGCCAGGGACGGCCGTCGAGCCTGGCGGCGAGCAGGCCGAGGATGTCAAAGCCGGCGTTGCAGTAGTGAAAGTGCTCGCCGGGTTTGAAGCCCTGGACGAGGCGCGCTGTAGGATCGCTCGAGAATACGCCGAGATTGTCGGGCAGGCCGGAGGTGTGGGTGAGCACGTGATGTGTGGTGATGGCGCCGAATTCTGAAGTGATGGGCAGGCCGGGAAGATAGTGGAGCACGGGCCTGTGCAGGTCAAGCTTGCCTTCATCGCGGAGCTGAAGAAGCATGAGAGCGACAAACGACTTGGTGATCGATCCGATCTGGAAAAGGTGGTCGGTGTTGACGGGTAGCTTCTGGTCGATGTTCGCGAAGCCATAGCCGGCGGTGCGCAGGGTGGACTCGGTGTTGGTTAGGCCGAGAGTGAGTCCGGGGGAATTCATGGCGGGCATGTATGCGGCGAGGTAGCGGTCGAGCTTTTCTTCGAGCGGGCTGGTGGATGCGGGCATGGGCGCGGCGGGTTGCGATGTGGCGGCAGAGAGCAGGGAACTGCTGGGCGCTGCGGCGGCCGTGGCGAATGCGGCTCGAACGAGGAAGTTGCGGCGGCTGAGCGGATGCATGGGCATAGGTGTTAGAAAGTCTAACATTGCGGGACCATGAGGATTGTTGATTGTTGGCTGCCGAATTGATGCGGGCGGCGAGCGATTTTGTGTTCGGCGGTGTCTAAGTTAGGGAGGGTTCCCAGAGATAATTGATTGCTTGGCTGTGCCGAAGGTCAGGAGCGGGTATGCGTTGCTTTTTTCGGATTTTGGCGGGGATGTGCACTATGTCGCTTGCGCTTGCTAGCGCGGCCGCATGGGCACAGAAGGCCCCCGAAGTGTGCAGTGGACAGGTGAATCAACCCGGGGATGTTTCGCTGCAAGTGACGCTCAAGAACGGGCAGAGCGTGTTCCGCGAGGGCGAGATGATCGCGCTGACGGCACAGTACACGGCCGCGACGGAGAAAAAGTACTTCGCCAGCACGCGGAACTACGACCGCAGCGGCCGGTTGAGCGGCGTGGAAACATTCTGCGTGGAACCGGACGCGGGGAGCGATCCGCTGGAGGATTATTTCAATGGGGTGCTGGCGTTCATGGGTGGCGGGTTGTCGGGCGAGCAGGTGCTTGGCAGTGAACCCTATGATGTGCCACTGGAGTTGAACGAATGGGTGTCGCTGCCGCCGGGATCTTACCGGCTGCGCATTGTGAGCAACCGCGTTGCGCAGCCTGACAACGACGCTCTGAACCCATTTGCGGGGGCGGCGGTACCTTTGAAGTCGAACGAGGTGAGCTTTGAGGTGATTGCAGCGGACGCGGGCTGGGAGGCGGGACAGCTGGCGCAAGCGGTGCACACGCTGGATTCGGCGGACCCGGCGAGCGACGAGGCGAAGCATGCGGCTCGGACGCTGCGGTTTTTGGGGTCGGAAGGTGCGGCAAGGGAGTTGGTGCGGCGGTACTGGTCAGGGAACGATGAGCCATTTGGGTGGGAGTTCAAGTTTGGATTGTTCGGCTCACAGCATCGCAGCACGGTAGTTGAGGCGATGAAGGCCGCCCTCGGCGACCCGCAGCATCCGGTGACGCAGGAGTTTATTCAAACGCTGGCGCAGCTTGAAACTGCGGCGGAACCAGCGCTGAAACCTCCGGCTTATGACGCGACGAATGAGGCGGACTGGCGGCGTGCACGCGATTCACGCTTTGCCGCGATCGACAAGCTGGTGGCGCAGTATACGGATGAGGCGGCCGCGGCGGTTGCGAAGAAGACAGGACCGGCGCGCGCGGTGACGGTGAATGAGCTGTTGCAATCGAATGCGAAGCTGAGCCCGGCGGCGCAGACGGAACTCAGGCAGATGCTGGCTGTCACATGGGACACGATGCCGGTGAGGACTCAGAACGAACTGTTGGAGTTTCGCTGGGATGTGGTTGGAGGGCCGGAACTGTTGCCGGTACTGCGGAAGATTGCCGCGGAGGAGCCTGGCGCCACTCGCAGGATCGACAAGCCTGACCGAGGAATGTCGGTGCTGCGTATTTACGAACTTGACCCGGCGGTGGGGCGCGCGATGATTCTGGCGGAGATCGCGCATGTGCATGGAGATATGAGGATGGATGTGTTGGGGATTCTGCCAGAGCGGGAGTTGCCGCAGGTGGAGGCTCCGGTAATTGCACAGTTGAACGGGCGACTTGGTGCGCCGGAAGTTGGTGAAGCGCCGGAAGTGGCTTACGAACTGGTGGATCGGTATTTCACCGCGCGGGCATTGGATGCGGTGGAGAAGACTTACGAAGCGAACAATGGCGCGTGGGATTGCAGGGAACAGGCCGCGTTGATGCGATATTTTTTGCGCGTAAGCCCGGAGTATGGGGTTGCGCGAGTGAAGGATGCTTCGGGGGTGCGCGGGACGGGCTGTTATGGCGAGGTGTTCACAGGGCTCAAGGAGTATGTGCGGGTACCCAAGGTGGAATCGATTGCGATTCGCGCGCTGGACGATCCGCTGCCGGAGGTGGTGCGGGATGCGGCGGGGGCCTTGCAGAAGTATGGGTCGGCCAAGGCGGAGGGTGCTCTTTGGGCTCGGCTTAAGAAGTTTCACGAGCAATGGAAGGATCGCGAAGGGGAGCTTCACAACCGGCTGGATATGCCCCAGGACTTGATCGCACAGGTTGGCCTGGAGCAGGAGCTGGCGTATGCGATTACCAATGCGCAGGCGTGGATTGTGAGCGATGGCGACATAGAGCGGCTGAGGGAATTGGTTGGTCCGCAGGAGCAGGTGCAGCTGAATGGTCTGCTTGACATGGTGAAGCAGGGAAGCCACTCCGTGATTCTGATCTTTTCACCGCAAGAGACCGTGCAATTCGTCGTCGACAGGTATACCGGCAACGGGATGGCGGCGCTGAACGAGAAGCTGGCGGAGTTTCCGGCGGGCACACGGTTTGAGGCTTCAACGACAGTTGCGGAGCGGGGCAGGCATGCGGCGGAGTTCGATGAGCTTGAGGCTGCGGCAGCGGCGGATGGGCTTTCGCTCCATGTGCAGACGCCGCGCTAGCGTTTGGGTCCTTCCCACAAATCTCATGTCTCGTTTGCGCTGTGAGGGGCCGGAAGGTAGACTTGGCCCGCGACACATTTGCGGAGAAATCATGAGACTCGTTGCACTGGTGTTGTTAGCCACTTCTTCTGTTTCCTATGCACAGCAATATACGCGCGGGATTGGTGTTTATCCGGGGGACCCGAAGGAGTACATGGGGCCGACGCTGCGGTTTGACCAGACCTACCGGAACCTGGCATTGCATCGGCCGGCGTATCAGTCGAGCGCCTACGACTACAACCTGACGGCGCAACTGGTGACGGACGGGATCAAGGGGACGACGCTGCCGCAGTGGATTGTTGCTTCTACCAGCGATGCGGGGGAGCTAAAGAAGACTCAGCGCGAGGTGTTTCTCGATGGCAATGTTACGTCGTCCGTAGATGTGACTGGGGATGCGCCATGGGTGGAGTTTGATCTTGAGGGTGGGGGGACGGCTCCGGAGCTGGACCGGGTTGACCTCGACTTACGGAAGCTCAATGGGCCGCTGCCGGCAAGCGGGTGGAAGTATGTGGTGCTGGGCTCGGACGATCAGGCGACATGGACCGAAGTTGGTCGGTCGGTGGGAACGGAGTGGCCCAACATGCGCGTGGAGGGGCCGAGTTTCTCGCAGACGATTGCGTTTGCGGCGCCGGTGCATTATCGGTGCTATCGCGTTCAGGTTTCGGCGGCCGGGATCAAGAAGTGGGGAGTGTCGGAACTGGTGCTTTTCGACAAGGGGCAAGAGGTGCGCGTGGCAGGGCCGGAGCGTTTCGCGAGTGCCTGGATGAGCGCAGGAAGCGGCGAGGAGTGGGTGTATACGGACCTGGGCGCAGTGTGCACGTTCGATCGCGTAGCGCTGAGTTGGATTCGCCGCGCTGCGGAAGGGGCAGTGCAGGTGTCGGACGATTCGGCGGGGTGGAAGACGCTGGTGTCGCTTTCCGGTAGCGATGATATTCACCTTGCGCAGGCGGCGCGTGGGCGGTATGTGCGGGTGCTGATGACAAGGCCTTCCGAGGCTGGAAGCAACTACATATTGAGCGAGATGGAAGTATATGGGCGGGGCGGGCCGGTTGCAGTGCAGAAGGCTGCGGCAGTTGCGAAGGTGGATGGGACGCTGCAGCTTGAAGGCGGCAACTGGAGGGTGCAGCGGGCGTCGCTGGTTGAGGGGAATGGAGAGCAGGTTTCGAATACGGGCTTTGCCACGAAGGACTGGATGATTGCAACCGTTCCAGGGACCGTGCTGACCAGTTATTTGAATGATGGCGCAATTGCGAACCCGGATTTTGGCGATAACCAGTACGCGATATCCGACTCTTTTTTCTGCGCGGACTTCTGGTATCGGGATGAGTTTGTCGCACCGGCGGTTGGCGGCGGAAAACATGTTTGGCTGGACTTTGACGGAATCAATTGGAAGGCCGAGATCTATCTGAACGGGCACAAGCTGGGACGGATCGACGGTGGATACATGCGCGGCCGGTTCGATGTGACGGAGTTTGTGCATCCGGGTGCGATGAATGCGCTGGCGGTTCTGGTGCTGCGCAATGCGAACCCCGGAAGCACCAAAGACAAGGCCGATCCGACACTGAATGGCGGGGCGCTGGGGCGAGACAATCCCACCTATCACGCGTCTGCGGGATGGGACTGGATGTCGACGATTCGCGGGCGGAATACGGGGATCTGGAGCAATGTGACGCTGCGCGAGACGGGCGGGGTGATGGTGGAGGATCCACTGGTAACGACGACGCTGTCGTTGCCGGACACCACGCATGCGGATGTCAAGATTCAGGCGACGCTGCGCAACCTGGAAGAACATGCGGTGACGGGGACGCTGCGGGCGCGCTTTGGGGCGGTTGCGGTTGAGATGCCGGTGACTGTGGATGGTTCGTCGACGAAGAGTGTGGAGTTTTCGCCGGCGACGCAGGCGGCGCTGCACTTGACCAATCCGAAGCTCTGGTGGCCGGTGGGATATGGCGAGCCGAATCTTTATCCGGTCATGATTTCATTTATCGCCGGGGGACGGGTCATGGATGCGACTTCGTTCAAGGCGGGGGTGCGGCGGTTTACGTATTCAGAAGACGGCGGCGTGTTGAAGATGTGGGTCAACGGGCGGCGGTTTATTGCGCGCGGCGGGAATTGGGGATTTCCGGAATCGATGCTGCGGTATCGGGCGCGCGAGTATGACACGGCGATGAAGTACCACCGCGACGAGCACTTCAACATGGTTCGGAACTGGGTGGGGCAGACGGGGGACGAGGCGTTCTACGATGCTGCGGATCGGTTCGGGGTGGTGGTCTGGCAGGATTTCTGGCTTGCGAATCCGTGGGATGGGCCGAATCCGGATGACAACGATCTGTTCCTCAAGAATGCGCGTGATTATCTGCTGCGCATTCGCAATCATGCTTCGCTGGGGTTGTTCTGCGGGCGCAATGAGGGTTTTCCGCCGCAGCCGATTGACGACGGGCTGCGGGGGATGGTGGCAGAGCTGGCACCGGGATCGCACTACATTTCGAGCTCGGCGGATGGGCCGGTGAGCGGGCATGGGCCTTATCGGGTGGAGCCGCTGCGCTATTACTTTGAGCATGCGCCGGTGAAATTTCACAGCGAAATGGGGGCGCCGAATGTCCCGGAGATGGAGATTCTGCGGCGGACAATGCCGGCGGCTGCACTATGGCCGCAGGGCAGCCAGTGGCCACTACACGACTTCCATGAGGAGAATCCGTTCAAGACCGCTGTGGAAAACAATTACGGCGATGGAACGAATATTGCTGACTGGGACGGCCTAGCGCAGTTTGTGGATTACGATGCGTACCGCGGCATGTTCGAGGGGCAAAGCAAGAACAGGCTGGGGCTGCTGATCTGGATGAGCCATCCGGCGTGGCCGTCGCTGCTGTGGCAGACATACGACTACTTTTTTGACACGGATGCGAGCTACTACGGGGCAAAGAAAGGCGCGGAGCCGCTGCACATTCAGTGGAATGCGGCGACGGATGCAGTGGAAGTCGTCAACTACAACGCGGGTGCGCAACAGAGATTGACGGCACATGCGGAGGTGCTCGGTCTGGACGGCGTGGTGAAGTGGGAGAAGCGGGCGTCGGTGGATTCGAGCGAGGACAGCACGGTTTCGCCGTTCAAGATGGAGTTTCCTGATGGGATTTCTGGGACAAACTTTATCCGGCTTTCGCTGCTTCATGGGAATGCGGTTGTCTCTTCGAATTTCTATCTGCATGGGGTGAAGGAACAGGATTATACGGGGATTCGTACGCTGGCGAAGGTGATGGTGAGCGTGGCGACGCATGTTGAGCGGCATGGGACGGAGTGGATGCTGACGGCGGAGTTGCACAATTCGGGAGCGGCTCCGGCGCTGATGGTGCGGGTGAAGGCGGTGCGGGCGAAGACGGGCGATCCGATTGTGCCGGGGCTGTATGACGATAACTATGTCGCACTGATGCCAGGGGAACGACGGACGATCCATGTGCGGGTTTTGGATGCGGATACGCGTGGCGAGACGCCGCGGATTGTGGTGCTGGGGTACAACCTGGCGGAGTGACGGCTGTTGAAAACGGGCTCCCCTGCGCCGTCCCTACGCGACTCCGGATGTTTCGATGGGGTTTCCCCACCCCACGCTGAAGCGCGGGGCTGATCAACGTTGCGCATACGGCGCGGAGTTCAGGCCGACTGGAGTAGTGTTGGCTAAGATTTGGCCGGCTTGCGTCGTTTTTTCGAAGGCGTAGGCCTGCGAACCGGGGGACGCTTTTTGGCGAGGCGGGGCCTGGGGGCTTTGGGCGGGAGCGGGGGGACGTTGGCGAGGGCTGCCAGCAGGTCGTTGGTTTCGTGGAACAGATCGATGCGCCAGTCGTTGCTGGCTTCCGTCATTGCGACAAAGATGCCGGTTTTTCTGCCGGGACTGAGTGCTATGTAGGTGGAAAAGCCGGCGCCGCCGCCGGTCTTTTCCATGATGGCTGAAGGTGTCGAGGGATCGCCCAGCTGAATCCAGGCGAGGCCGACGCCGGTTGGATCTCCTGCGTGGCTCAGTCCTTGCATGGTTTTGAGCTGGGCCGGCGTGAAGTGGATGGTAAAGGAATCCGCCGGCGGTGCAGGGTATCCGGGAGCGCCGACAAGGTATCCGAGGAAGCGAGCCATGTCGGCAGGTGTCGAGTAGAGGCCACCACTTGGGCCGGAGGGCTGGGTGTCGGTGCAGGGGCCTTCGTCTCTGCTGCCGCGCAGAAGGCGGGCGCACTGCTGCCGGCTGGGGACGAGGGTGGTGTTGTAGAGCGCGAGCGGGCGCAGGGTTTGCTCGTAGACCAGCTGCGCATAAGTTTTGTGGGTGGCAGAGGCAAGGGCGTCGCCGAGCAGATCAAAACCGACGTTGGAGTAGGACGCGGCTGTGCCGGGAGCGACTTTCAGGGTTTGCTTCGTCAGCCAGGTCCAGCGGAAGGTTTGGTCGGGGAAAGTGAAGTGCGGGGTGTTCCTGGGATAGGAGCTGACCTCGCGCGGGAGGCCGCTGGTGTGGGTCGCCAGATCTTCCAGAGTTATGCGCTGTCCGGCGGGGCCATTGGGCACGAGCTTGCCGCGCGGGGCGAACGTCTGCAGCGGATCGTTGAGGTTGACCGTACCACGGGCTACCTGCTTGAGCAACAGGTCGGTGGTGAAGACCTTGGAGACAGAACAGAGCCGGATCAGCGAGTTGGCATCTGGCCGGACGCCGCTGCCGGGTGCGGTTTCGCCATAACCCTTGATGGAGATTTCGTCGTTGCGCACGATGACCACTACCATGCCGGTGAAGCCGGATTGCTGAAATAGGGCGGCGGCGCGCTGATCGGCCTCAGCGAGCGTAAGGGGCTGCTGGGCGGGCAGGAACGCAGGTAAGAGCAGACAGGCAAAGAGGATGCAGGCGAAGCAAAGGCGCATCTGAGCGCGGTTTTCCCGGTCTGGTCTGGAAATGGTCAAAAGTGTGGATGCTCCCCAGGGATCGTTGCGGTAGCCGCAAAGTTGTATTGCGTCGAGTGTTAGTTTAACCGAGCGGTGCGATAATGGTGCTGAACGGACAGCACTTGCCCAAGGCCAAGGCAAACCGAATGAACCTGCCTAACTCCATCACGTTGAGCCGGATTGCGATGATCCCGCTGCTGCTGTGGATACTGTCCACGCACTTTCCGTGGCGGGCGCCCGGAGAGCAGGAGATTCTGGCTTCGGTCTTGTTCGTGCTGGCTTCGATCACCGACGGGCTGGATGGCTACCTGGCGCGCAAGTGGGCGCAGATTACCACCATGGGCATGCTGCTGGACCCGATTGCGGACAAGATCATGGTGACGGCGGCACTGGTAGCCCTGGTGGCCTACAACCCACAAGTGGTGAAGGTGTGGATTGTAGTGGTGATCATCGGGCGGGAGTTTCTGATCTCCGGGCTGCGGTCGATTGCGTCTTCAGAAGGATTCACGATCCAAGCCAGCGACCTTGGCAAGCTGAAGACAGTGACGCAGATTGTGGCCGTGGTGTCGGCGATTCTGGCGCATCAGTGGGACCAGTGGCAGCTTGGGGTGGTGGTGTTTCCGGTCAAGTGGATTGCCGTCGCGGCCATCTACTTCACGGTGCTGGTGAGCGTGATCTCGGCGATCGACTACTTTGTGGGTTTCTGGAAGCAGATCGATCACGCTTCGAAGGACCGGCGCAAGGCGTTTGTTCTAGGGCGGCGGAAGAGCCCAAGCATCTCTTAAAAGCAGTTGTCAGTTATCAGTTACCAGAGATGACGCTTAGTCGTGCAGGACTACGTTGACCAGCGTACCGTGGATGGACATGCCGGCGGAATCGTAGGAAATGTAGCCCAGATCGCGGAAACGGTTGAGGAAGAAGCTGACGCGAGACCGCGTGGTGCCGATCATTTCGGCAAGGGTTTCCTGGCTGATTTTGGCGATGACCGGAATGGTCGGCGAGTCCTGGCCGAAGTTGGCCATGAGCATCAGCAGCCGGGCAAGGCGCTTTTCGCTTGAATTGAACAGATGATCCACGAGATCGGCTTCCATGCGGATGTTCCGTCCGAGCAGGTGAGCGAGGAATTGCTCGGCAAACTCCGGCTCGCGGTGGAGCAGGTCCTGCATGACTCCGCGATCGATGCGAATAATGGAACTGGTTTCGAGCGCGGTGGCGGAGGAGATGCGCGCGGTCTGGCCGGCCAGGGCAGCTTCGCCGAAGAAACTGGCGGCGGGCATGTGAGCGATTACGGCTTCCTTGCCGCTCACGGAAACGACGGTGAGCTTGACCTTGCCGCTCTGAATGTAGAAGACGGCGTTGGCGGGATCGCCCTGGGTGAAGACGGACTGGCCGGCTGCATAATCGCTGCGCGATCTTCCGGTGACCAGTCTGTTGAGCGGAAGCTGAAGGTCGAATTGACGCTTCTCGACTGGCGCAACACCAAGCGGCTGCGGGGCAATTCTCAGCCCGTGCGCCGGGGCAGGAGGCATTGAAAACGAGCGATCCGAGGGAAGCCCTGTTGCTGAACTCTTCACGGATGCAAATTGGCTAGCCATGGGCGGAACCTTTCTGTCTTGCGGAGTAGCGGGATGATTTGCTGTGATCTTTTGCGATGTCAATATAACCAACATACTGACTTGGATGGACAGTGAATATCGGCGAAAGCTGTTCTTGGTGTAGGATTTCCGGGGTAGATCGTGTAGGGTTTCACTTACTCCGCGAATGTTGCGGAGTCGAAGTTACCGGATTATCGGGCGAGACGCAAAATGACAATTTCATTGGGCATTTGTGTGCTTTGAAGAAACAAACATTCGTCGGCAAGTTATTGCTGGTATGCACAAAATGTCTGGGGGCCTCGGTTGGGATACGGAAATTTGCAGCAACTTTGATGAAACTCTGAGTAAGCCATCGGCCTTTGCATCGGGGCTGAGCCTCAACTTCATTTTCCGTTGCTTGCGGCAGGACTGAGATCATGCCATCACACAGGTGAGTCAATGAACCGAGCTAGGTTCCGGTTGCGATACGGGCAGGCTGCGGGCCGGCTTCCATGATCTTTCTTATCGCGGGCACCAGCTCATCGGAAGCGTTGTTCTTGTTGACATACTCACTGGCGCCGGCACGGAAGCAGCGGAGTGCATACTGGCCCTCTGGCTGGACGCTGACCATAATGACCGGAAGCCTGGAGTAGGAGACTTTCACATCCTTCAGCACTTCAAACCCGCTTCGGCCGGGCATATTGATGTCCAGCAGCAGCACATCGGGCTGAGAGCCGGCTAGCTGGGCCAGCACCTCATCGCCGTTGCAGGCTTCGGAGAAGTGTGCGTCCGAGAAAGCGTCGAGCACGATCTCTCGCAAGCCGCGCCGTACGTTCGCGTGATCGTCAGCAATCAGAATTCTCATTGTTTTCTCTGCAATTCGCACTGATGCTACGACCTGAAGCAACAGTACCTGATTCGGCAAGGAATAGATATCAGCGTAGTCTGTCTTTCTTGTAAGGTTATTCCTACTTTGGCGCGGATGCCGGCCGGGGCGGATTAGTCGACCAATCCCTGCGTCATGGCGTAGCGGGCAAGCTCAGCATTGCTCTTCATCTGCATCTTTTCCATAATGCGAGCCCGGTAGGTGCTGACGGTCTTCACGCTGACATGGAGGGAATCGCCAATCTCAGTGAGAGGAACGCCTGCGGCAATCATTCTCATCACTTCGTGTTCGCGGTCGGAGAGCGATTCGTGCAGTGGCTTGTCGCCGGGTTCATCGAGGTTGGCGATGAGCTTCTCGGCAAGAGTGGGGCTGATATAGCGTCCGCCGCTGAGTATCTTCCTGGTTGCAGTCGCTAGCTCTTCGGGAGCGCTCTCTTTATTGATGTAAGCAGCCGCGCCAGCGCGGAGACAGCGCACGGCGTACATCTCCTCTGGGTGGCAACTGAGAATGATGACCGGCAATTGCGGGTAGGCGTGCTTCACATCGCGAAGCACATCCATGCCGCTGCGGCCAGGCATGCTGATGTCCAGCACCAGAAGGGTGGTCCTGGTTTTAGCCAGGTTGCGGACCACTTCATCGCCGTTCGATGCTTCAGAGAAGTCGGTGCCGGGAAGGGCATCGGCGAGGATGTCTTTGAGTCCGCGACGGACAACGCCGTGGTCATCAGCGATCAGGATGTGCATAATTCGCTCCTCTCTGCGCGTGGAAGGTCCATGGGAACGCGGACGGTGATGGTGGTCCCGTTGCCGGGGGAACTTGAGATGCGGAGATTGCCTCCGCAGAACTGGGCTCTTTCTTTCATGCCCAGGAGGCCCAGTGAGCCGAGAGTTGCGGACAGGTCAGACTCAACGAAGCCGACTCCGTCATCTTCCACAATGAGCAGGATGGACTCTTCCTCCTGGCACAGCTCAACGCGGACTGACTTCGCCCGAGCGTGACGGATGACGTTGGTGAGGCACTCCTGGAAGATGCGGAAGGTCGCGGTGGCGCGATCCCCGTCGAGGTGCAGATCGACGGGGGGGACAGTGACGAGGCAGGAAATGTCGTTGCGAGAGGTGAACTCGCTGGCCTGCCATTCGATGGCCGCCGCAAGGCCGAGGTCGTCGAGGATGCCGGGACGCAGGCCGCTGCAAATCTTGCGAACCGTCTTGACGCCATCGTTGATAGACTCAATGGATTCGGCGAGGCGAACGAGGACCTTGTCTTCGGCTTCGGGCAAATGGCGAACCACCCAGGTCAAATCCATTTTGATGGAGGTGAGAATCTGTCCGATTTGATCGTGGAGTTCACGCGCCACGAGCTTGCGATCTTCTTCGCGAACCCATTGCAGGCGCTCAGCAAGTGCGCGGAGTTGTTCTTTCTGGAGGATGAGCGATTCTTCTGCCCGCTTGCGTTCGGTAATGTCACTGTTGACTACCAGCACACGCGGCGCCTCGCCGCGCTTACCTGGTTGCAAAGCCCAACGGGCGGCCACGATCACGCGACGGCCATTCGCGGCTGTCGTGATGAGGTCGCCTTCCCAGTGTCCCAATCGGGTCAACTGATCCGTTATTTCCGCGAACGGCTGGGGAAAGTCCGTGCATAGCATTTCATGCGCGATCTTGCCGGCGGCCTGGGCCTTGGTGTATCCCAGCATGACCTCGGCTCCGCGGCTCCAGAAAAGGACCCTTCCATCGAGGTCGATGACAAAGACCGAATCCTGGGTGAGTTCAAGCAGCGCGGCCCGCTCCGCAGTGGCAATCTGTTCCCGGCGCCTTTCCGCAACGTCGCGGAGGATCAGGACAACGCCAATCACTTTTCCTCCGCCGGCGAAGATGGGCGCGGCGCTGTGCTCAACGGCGATTTCCCGGCCATCCCTGGTGACCAGATCGACATGGTTGGCCACCGCAAGCACCTGCTTCTCTTTGAGCACGCGCAGCACTTCATTATCCGCAGTCATGCCGGACACCTCATTGATGAGCCGGAGAACATTGCCGATGGGCTGGCCCAAGGCTTCATTCGGCTGCCATCCGGTCAGGGCGGCGGCGACCGGGTTGAGGAAGGTGATTCTTGCCTGGCGGTCGGTTGCAATGACAGCCTCTCCTATGCTGCCAAGGGTAGCTGTCCATAGTTCTTCGCTCTGCAGCAGTTTGGTTCCCAGTTTCTCCATGTGAGATCGCGTGAACAGCGCGAGAAAGATCCCCGACCCGAGGCAGAGGACGAGGCAACCGGAGATCAGCAGGATCGATCGACGATGCGCCTCTTCAACGCGCTGGGTACGCAGCGATTCTTCCACGGATTGGAATTCGGAAATCTGGTCCCGAAGGGAATCGATCTTGCCTTTTCTCATCCAACTGTCGATGAGATTTGGGTCAGCCTTTCCAGCACGCCGAAGCTCGATCATCCGGCCGTCGGAATTCTCAGCGTCCTGATAGCCAATATAGACATCCCCCAGTCTTTTTTGCTGGGCGGGGTTATCGGCCACCAACTTGTTGAGGGCTTGGAATTCCGAGTCGAAGCGCATTCGGCCCTCGGTGTACGGATGCAGGAAGGCCTCATCGCCCGTTGCGATGTATCCGCGCTTCGCAGACTCCATATTGAGCAGCAGCTTAAGCAGTTGTCCCGATTGGTCGAGAACGGGATCAGCTTGGTCGACCCACGCCAACGACTCCTTCAGGTCGAATGTTTCCCAGGCCAGAAAGGCAGTGAGGGATGTCGTCACCAACAGTGGAATGACGATGACCCGGCGGAGCAGTTTTTTGAATTTCGAATACTCCATCGTGATCCATTACTCTTTTCCGAAGAACGATCCAAACGATCCGGGTTACAGGGCAACGCCGGGCACCTTTGACCGCCTCTGCTCGGGCTGCGGCCCGGTGATCCTCAGGTTTGGTGATCAAGGAGCAGCGAAGCATGGTGCAACCAGCCCAGATGGAGCGTTGGAGGTTCGCTTTAAAGCGCCTGCCGGAGTGACTCCCAAGCATGGCATCCTTGCGAGCAGGAATCAGTCCTATATTGCTCATGTTTGCCGGATGTTTTTAGAGATTTGGAAGGGGAAGCCGTCGTTTCCCCTGGCGCCGGAGCGGGAAGCAAGGAAAAGCCCCGGCGAATGCCGGGGCTTTTCTGTGAGCGTGGAGCGAAGGCGGCTAGGCCATTGCGGGCACTGCGTCGGCTATGCTGGCAATGGGTGCCGCGATGGAAGCGGGTGCATTGACAGTCGGCACAGCCGGCTGTGCGGCGACGTGTGCGCCACGGGTGAGGCGGTGGACAAAGTGATACGGCGGCCAGGGTCCGGAAAGCTGCATCTGGCACTCGCGCATCATGGCGCTGGTGGAGGCGAACTTGTTCTGGTAGCGCTCCACATACTTGCGGTCGATAAGGTGAGCAACATCTAGCACCATTTTGCCACTTTCGGTGAGGCGGCAGCTAACTTCTTCGTCGAGAGGCATAAAGAGGCGATGCATCTGGAAGCTGACGGCGCGGGCGCGGGTCTGGCGTTCGCGGGTGCGGGCTGCATTCTCGCGAAGGTCGCTGAGGTATTTCTGGCCTACTCCCTGGGCGGGAGCGTGCTTTTCAAAGCTGTTGGCGCAGCAGTCGTCGACAAAGATCTTGAGGTGCATCTCGGTCTTACCGCGGAGCTTATCGATGTTGGTTTGGAATTGGCGCTGGTTGGAGCGGATGGATTTGCGCAGGCTTTCGTCATCCTGAAAAACGGTGCCGAAGCGGAAGGGTAGGACGGTAGAGTGCTGGAAGCAATCGGCGATGACACGGGCGTGATCGACGCCGGCCTTCTGATTGAGAGCTTCTGCGGGGTTGTGCTCGCTGACAATGACGGCGAGGTCGCTGGCCGGGTAAAGGAAGACTTGGTTGCCGCTTACGCCGGCGACGGATTCCATCGGGACGGGCTTGCGATGACGGGCTAATTCAGGAAAAGCTGGTTTTTCACCGATGCAGTAGGCATACCACGCCATGACGAGACACTCCGTGTGCGTGCGCTGGTAAGCGCCGCTCGTTGGTGAAGCTGGTGTGAATTTGGGAAAGACTGCATAGTGGGCGAGTGACCGGGCCATTGAGAGCAGGGCGCGGGTGAACTAAGCGAATAGTAGCCCCCACAAAAGACGACTGGCAACCTCGCAGATCACTGCAATCGAGAAAGAAAGCAGCAAAGGGGAAAGTCGTGTTTGTATGGCGAATGTCGCTTTGACCGCACCAAAAATGGTTCAATTTGGAACGGTTTTTCCCGGTTTCGAAGGTGTACTTTGCCAAGGCGCATCCACCCAGCCTGTGCCCTGGCTGTCGTTGAGGAGCCGGTTTGGCTCAAAAAACTGGGGGGGAGCCTGGCCCGGTTGATCAGGGCAGAACGCGCAGGATGTGCAGGTATAGGACCACGTTGATGATTACTGAGACGGCCAGCAGACCGAGGGCGACGAGGGCAAAGAGGTTGACTTTGTTGCCGACGACTTTCAGGTCTTCCATCAACTCCTGCTGCTCGAGCGTGTTGCGATCGGTGGCTTCGCGAACCATCTCCAACTGATCTTCAACGCGCTTGAGCGAGGAGTTTTGCTCGGCAACCTGGTCGCTGAGTTCGCGATGCTGATTCTGAAGATCCGCCAGTCCCTCTTGAATGGGAGCCAGGTTTACCGGCGGGGGCGGGGGTGGCGGGTGGTGATGCGGAGTGAGGATATTGGAGACCGCGGTGCCGATGTTGCCGTCCAAGAGCGGCAGAATCCGTTGCACAAAGGGCAGAGCGGCGCGAATGGCGGCGACGGCTCGCTGAATTCCCGATGGCACTTCAATGGGGCCCTGAGTGGCGGAGTTGGCGAGGGCACGTCCCGGAGGAGGAGCGGTGGGAGCACGTAACCCGTCGCCCAGAGTGCCTTGAACGCTGGACAAGTTTCCCGCCGAACCAACCGGAAGCGGAGAGCCGACCGCGCGGGGCTGTGCCGGCTGGGAGGCTGGCCCCCGGCGACCTTCGTCAGTTGAACCGTTCAACCCAGAACCTTGTGCTTCGCTCATGCACTTCCTTCTCCATCCACTATAGAACGAATACGTCCCGTATCAGTGACTTCCGCAGTGTCTACTGCGATACAGAATTCCGTCAACGTCTGCGTGTGGAATGGAATCTGTCCAGCGTTTCAACCGGATTTGGACGCACTTGGCCCCCGGATTGAATCCCTATACTTGAATTGAGGTGCAACTTTTGAACCCTGTTTTAGCTAGAACTCTGCGGAGCCTGCAGCGCAATATTCTTGCTGGGCTCATCACCGTGGGTCCTCTGATTGTGACCTACATGATCTTCAGCTTCCTGCTGGGGGTTCTGGCCAAGGCGGGGCTGCCCGTGGTGCAGCTGCTTGCTGCAGTGCTGCCGGACGACGCATTGAGCAGACCCTGGGTGCAGTTTGTGCTCGCGGTGGTGCTGGCGCTGGTGGTGCTTTATGTTCTGGGCCGCGTGACTTCGCTGGTGGTGGGCCGCCAGGCGCTGAGGCTGTTTGAAGCGGCGCTGGAGCGGCTGCCGTTTGTAGCGAAGATCTACGGGTCAGTGCGACAGCTGATCGACAGCATGCTGGTGAAGCAGGGAACTGCGCAGCGGGTGGTGCTGGTGGACTTTCCCATGATAGGCCAAAAGGCAATCGGATTTTTAACGAGGACCATGACGGATTCGAGCACCGGTGAGTTGCTGGCCGCGGTGCTGTTGCCGAATGCGATCAATCCGACGTCGGCGTTTCTGCAGATTGTGCCGATGGAGCGTGTTACGGAGACGGACCTGAACATGGAGCAGGCAATGAGCATGTTGATGACGGGCGGAGCGGTGGCGCCGGAGACGATACGGTTCTCGAGGCCGGAGCTTTTGCCGGTGGAAGAGCCTAGGCGGCCTGTGCCCTTGGCTTGATTTTGGCGAGGGATTTGTTCTTCGCGGCTATCCAAAGATCGTGGTCCATCTGCAGGTTGAGCCAGAGCTGCTGAAATTTCAACCGATCCATTGAATAACGGCAAGCGGTACTATCGTGCGTTGTTTGGGGCAGGTTCATCCTCCGCAATTTCTTCGGCTTCGTGTTCGCTTTCTTTGGCAATCCTGCGCAGGCTGACATTCTCGAACTGTGCCCAGATGAGCCCAACTGGAATGATGCTGAGGAAGGTGACGAGCAGCAGCGTGGCGGCGCACGCGGTAGCTGTCTCCTGTGCCATTCCGAAGAGAGGCTCAAGCGTTTTCTGAACCGCGAAAATCTGGGTGAACCAGCCGAGGACCGGCAGTTGGATTACGCTCGCCGCGCCGCTGGAGACCATCAGGACCATGCATTTGGCCAGCGAGACGGAATCCTGCTGCGTAGCGGGGACGAAGGCGCGGGTCCCCTCAAAGTAGGAGACCGTGATCAGGCCCCACATGGCGAGAGATATACCAAGCGTAAATGCGAAATCCGAGAAGGATCGGAGGGTATCCAGACCCACGCGAAAGGTGCGCACCTTGCTTGCGACGGCGAGGCCAAGGTTCTTCGAGGCCAGGCCGAGAGTCTTTTCAAAGAAGGTGGCGACGGTCTCTCCGGCAAGGCGCACTATGACGAGGAAGAGAGCACCTGCAAGCGTCGCGATGAGGCCCCAGCGGCCAAATTTCTCAAATGTCTCGGGATGAGGGAGGGTTCCCTTCGGAGACAGCAGGATGGCGGAGAAAAAGAGCAGAGCCATGGAGCCGGCATCGAATAAGCGCTCCACAATGTAGACCGCGATCTGGGTGCTCAAGGGGAGCCCGGTTTTCTTGGCCACCAGGTAGGGTCGGACCAGGTCCGCGATTCTGCCGATCAGCGCCACGGCGGTAAATCCAATGACCTGCGTGCCGACGAGGGAAAACAGATGCACTTTCTTGTTGTGCCGAATGAGCCACGACCAGCGCACGGACCGGAATGCATAACCGAGGTAGATGCAGCCGGCGGCGATGCCGATCTTCTGCCAATCCGCGCGCCCGAATTGCTCAACAAACATGCCCCAGTCGAATGGATGTTGATGCTGCTCGTAGGCAACGAGGGCGACCAGTGCGACCAGCACCACCAAACCCAGAATCAATTGGTTCTTCTTCAAGCGTTCTCCGTTCCGCGGCGACATTTGTGCGTTGGATCAACTGTGGTGAGTTTGAAGTTCAATGACGAACAAATCCAGATCCTTCGACTCACCACCCCCGAACGGGAAAGCGTTTGGGGGCCCGTTCGCTCAGGAAGACAGATTTGTTAGTGATACGAACTGTAGACCCATGACACTAGTTTCTCATCTGGTTGTGAAGGGGGGCAGAAAGCATGGGAGGGGGAACCAGTCGGCGCATTGGGATGGGGAAGGACTCAGCGCCCAGGGGCGGCAGAGGCAACGGTTTGGCCGGCTTCGGCTTTGGCGGCTTCGGCCTGATGAATCTGGGCGTCACGAGCCAGCGCCTGGCGAGCCAGAACTCGCCGGTTGAACTCATGGATCACCCGAGCTACGTAAGTGCGCGTCTCATGATACGGGGGAATGCCGTGGTACTTATCAACGGCGGCTGGACCGGCGTTGTAAGCGGCGAGGGCCAGCGCAAGGTTGTTGTGGTAGCGGGTGAGCAGCGCATCAAGGTAGGAGGAACCGCCGCGGACGTTTTCGTCGGGGCGGAAGCTGTCAGCGACGCCAAGTTCGGCGGCGGTGCCGGGCATGAGCTGCATGAGGCCGCGAGCGCCTGTTCGGCTCACCGCACGGGTGTTGCCGTTGCTCTCGGCTTTGACCAGGCTGGCGAGGAGGTCGACGTCGAGATTGTGGGCGTCGCTCGCGGTGGCCAGCATCTGGTGCAGGTCGGCGGGAGAGAGATTGGCGCTTACGGCCGGGGGCTGGGTCGGAGCAGAGCGGGCTTGAGTGGTGGTGTCGGCGAGAGGCTCGGGCGGAGGGTCGGCGAAATGTTCAACGGCGGCAATCTCTTTTGAAGCGAAATCGATGTAGTTGTCGTCGCCCGTGGTCAGGTAGAGGCGGACGTGGCCTTCCACGTCGGCGTGGTGGTCGCAGTGGACGTCAAACCCATTGCGCAGGGAGACGCGTTCGCCGGCCCAGGCACTGGGGACGAGCGCGGCGAGGGCCACGGCCGAGAATACGAGTTTTGCGCGCGTTGCCAATGGCACTCTCAAATCCTAATGCTTGTTTCCGTTTTTGCGGCGAGAACTTTGGTTACTGCCGCCTCCAAAACCTGCGCTACACCGTCCTGATCGTTGTGCGGGGCCTGTTTCCAGCCGCGCATCTTGGCCATGGTGCGCAGTTCCTGGGCGGCATTGCCCATCACGATGGCTTGGCCGGCCCACTCCAGCATATCCACGTCATTCCAGTTATCGCCAATGGCCATGGTCTCTCTGCGATCGACGCCAAGCCGTGCGGCGAGGCGCTGCAGCGCGAAGCCTTTACTGACGCCGTTTGGGAGCAGGTCGAGGATGGAGAGGTCGCGACCGGGATACTCGGTGCAGACTGCCGTGCAACTCGCGGCCCACTCGCTGGATTTGATCGCTTGCTCGGCCAGACGCATGTTGGACAGGGTTCCGGTGACCATGCCCTGGATGGGGTCCTGGGTGGGGTCTGCGCTATCGGGCAGGGCGTCCTCGAGCGGTATGACCACTTCAATGGCGTTTCGATTTGCCTCGACCCAGAGGGAGATGCGGCCGTGTGTCTGTTCAAAATTCTCCAAAACCAGCTCTCCGCGACCCGGGCGGTCAAAGGTAAAGACGACTGCGCCGAACGGCCTCAGCAATCCGCAAAGGCCGCGCGCGATGCGTGCTTCCATGTGGCTGCGGTCAAGGGACTCCCCGCCGAGCGTACGGATCACTGCACCATTGGACGTAATGAGGGGCGTATCCGCTCGAAGACCGAGGCCTTCGAGGAGGGGTGCGGTGTAGTTGAGGCGGCGGCCGGTGGCGATGGCGACGGTGATGCCGGCCCGCTGAGCGGCTTTGAGGGCCTGCGCGGTGCGCTTGCTTATCTGCTGGCCGAAGGTGGGGAGTAGGGTGCCATCGACGTCGATGGCGACGAGGCGGACGGGAGGATGCATATCTCAAGTGTATCGGTCCCATGTTAAGACCACGGAGTGTGGGGTAAAGTTCTATGTATGGAACGCGTTTGTAGTCATTGTCATGCTGTGGTCGCTGGTGAATTCGCTGGGGATTGGTGTCCGGCTTGCGGTGGGGCGCTGCTGGAGCGGGATAGCTTGCCTGGGGAAGGACTTCCGGGAGGGCCCAAGGCTGAGGTGGATCGTCGCGGAATTGTGCTGCCGCGGCGGCATGCGCTGGGCGGGATTATTACGCCGCAGTGAGGTTGGCGGCCTGCCGGGTCGGCGTGCGGCTACTTCCTTTACTTGCAGGGTAACCCGATTTAAAAGAGGAGAGTGCGACATGAAGCTCAATACTTACCTGAACTATGGCGGGAATTGTGCCTAAGCGTTTCGGTTCTATGAGGAGCACCTGGGCGGCAAGATCACGATGATCATGAAACACGGGCAGATGCCAAGCCCTGAGGGTGTGAAGCCGGAATGGGCGGACAAGGTTCTGCATGCGAGCCTTGAACTGGGAGGGACGGCGATTTACGGGGCGGATATTCCGACTCCGCCGTTCGAGCCGATCCGGAGTGCGTACTTGTCGCTGGCAGTGGGGAGCAATGAAGAGGCGGAGCGGATTTATGCGCTGTTGAGTGAGGGCGGGCAGGTTTTTATGCCGATGGCGGAGACGTTCTTTGCGCACCGGTTTGCGATGTTCCGGGATCGGTTTGGGACATCGTGGATGCTGCTGCATGAGAAGGCGATGAACTAGGGTGGCGTGAGATTAGGGTTGGTCTGTTGATCCATATAAGGTTTGTTCTTCAGATGCTGGCTGAGGCTTGGCCGGGATGAAATTGGCAACCACTCGGCCGTAGCGCAACAGCGCGACAGTCTCTCCGGCTTTGAGCCATGCCCTGAGCTGCTCGAGGTGCTTGGCAACTCGCAATTGGCTGAATGTGATTGAGCGCACGGGGCACTTATCGGCCACTTTCGTCCGCTGATCAGCTAACGCGAACGGGTATTGGCTCCTCAACTACTCATAGCGCAGCGCTTCCGCGGGGAGCACGCTAGCTGCCGCCGATGATGGGTAGAGCGTGGCCAGCAGGGAGATGCCGATGGAGACTGCGGACACGATTACGCCGTCGATAGCGCGCGGGGCGAAGGGCAGCGTGTCGATGGAGTAGACCTCTGAGGAGAGGTGGATGAAGTGATAGTGTCCTCCCGCCCACGAGGCCAGGTAGCCGAGGATCAGGCCCACGACGGTGCCGATGAGGCTGATGAGGAAGCCTTGTAACAGGAAGATGCGGCGGACCTGGCCGGGCTCGACGCCGAAGCTCATCATGACGGCGATGTCGCGGGTCTTCTCCATCACCATCATGGTGAGGGCGATGAGGATGTTGAGCGCGGCGACAATGACGATGAGGGCAATGACGATGAAGGTGACCCACTGCTCCATCTTTAGGGCGCGGAAGAGTTCGCGGTTCTGGGCGATCCAGTTGTCGGTCATGAAGCCTTTTCCGGCGGCCTGTTCGATTTCCTTGCCGATCTGCGGGGCGCGGTCCATGTCGTCGACTTTGAAGCTGATGACAGAGAGCAGGTCCGGCTCGCTGAAGAGGCGCTGGGCGTCGGCCAGGCGCAGAAAGCCCATCTGCGCGTCGTATTGATAGAAGCCGGTGTGAAAGGTTCCGGCGAGGCGGAAGCGGACAACCTTGGGGTACATGCCGACGGGGGTCATTTCGCCTTGCGGGCTGATGAGCATGACGGAGTCGCCGACGGCGGCGCCGACCGTCTCGGCCAGGTCCTGACCAAGGACGATAGGGGGGAATTGCGCGGTGTCGAGTTTGGTGGGCTCGAGCGCGGCGACGGATCCGGGGGTTGCGGTGGAGAGCAGGTCGCTTACTGTCTTTTCCTGGTCGGGGAGGATGCCCTGGATGAGCGCGCCGCCGTCACGCGCGCCGCGGGCGACAAGCACCTGCTCATAAAGGCCGGGCGAGGCGGCGACTACATGGGGCAGGCGGCGGAGGCGATTGAAGAGCGGCTGCCAATTGCGGATGCCATCGCCTTTAACCCGCATGAGCTGGACATGGGCGGAGTTGCCAAGCAGGCGGTCCTGCAACTCGCGCTGCATACCGTTGGTGATGGCCAGGGCGATGATGAGCGCGGCAACTCCGGCAGCCACTCCGGCGACGGAGATGGCCGTGACCACTCCGACCACGGCTTGACGACGCTTGGCTCGGAGGTAACGCGCGGCTAGGAAGAGCTCAAATCGCATCGGGGTCTACCTGGACGGGAGAGGCTGTGACGGTTCGGGGAATACCGTTTTCGCCACGCCGACGTTGTCGTGGCGGTCATAGGCGCGGACGGTAATGAGGTGTTCGCCCCGAGGGTTTTCCAGAGCTTTGGGCGGCAGCAGAAACTGGTAATGCTCATGCTTTGAGTCGGACAACGAGTCGGCCGGCTGGATGAACTGCCAGGGGCCGGCGTCAAGGGAGTACTCTGCGCGCGCTATGGGCGAGAATGCGTCTTCCGCTTCGAAGGTGATGGAAACAATTTGAGGGCAGAGAGAGCGGAGGCATTGATTCTCAGAGATCTGGACTTTCAGCGCACTGACGACCGGCGGGGTGGTGTCGACTTCGAAGCGCTGGCTGATTTTTTCAACGGTGAGAGCGTCGGCGGGGGCGTGCGATGGGGCGTCGGAAGCGACGACTTTGACCTGGTATCCGCCGTCCGGAATCAACGTAGAGTCAAAGCTATAGGCCTTATCGCTCAAGTGATCCTTGAGTAATCTCCAGACGGATTCCCCGTCGCCACGGAGGTAGAGGGAGTAGGTCATGTCGTCGCCGTCGTCATCGTGTGCCGCCCAGCGGACGGTGACGGCGGTGCGGTCCTTTATCGCCTGGAGGGGTGAGGTGGGGGAGTTGCCGTCGAAGCTGACAGTGGCCTGATTTGCTGAGGGGAACATGATGTTGACGTTCTGGGGTGCGGCGCCGGGTTGATTCTGGGCCAGGATTTGGGGATTGATGCGAGCGCCGGGGACGACTACGAGGTCGTCGACAACGGGGGCGGAGTTGACGGGCAGGTAATTGACGCCAACGCTGCCGAGGATGCCGCCGGGCTGCAGCACGGCTTTCCACTCGAAGAACCGGCCGGCGGGCGAGGCGGGGACACCGTCTTTGAGCGACTGCCAGTCAGACCAGCCGCGGACGGGCTGCTCGACGTTGCCGGAGCGGGTTGAGAGCTCGTAGCCTGTTGAGCCGGGCTCGACTTCGAGGCGGCCGAAACGCGCCAGGGCGCCGGCATCCAGGACATCACTAGCGTATTCGTGCGCTTCGACCGCGCCCAGCCGGACGAGCTTGCCGGTGTTTCCGGTGCCGATGAGGACAGAGTCGGAGTCCGCAGCCGGAACCATGCTCAGGCCTTGCTGTGCGCCGAGGTGGGCAAGGTCGGCGAAATCGCCGTTGTCAGCGATTTTGAGGATGTGGCCGCGGTTGCCGGTAAGGGCGAGCAGGCCGTCTTTGCAGATGGCGAGGGCGTAGACGATCTCGTCTTTGCCCGCCCAGAGCCTCCGCGGGGCTTGCGGACGATCGCTGTTGCTGGGGGTGATCGCGAAGATCTCGCTGCCCTCAGGCACCGACTGGCTGGAGTTGGCGGCTTGCAGAGAGCCAGGCTGGACGATGGTGATGGTGACCGAGCCTCCGCCCTGAACGGCGAGCGGGGGGAGCGGGTTGTGGCTCTTGTCGCCGACGCTGGCAGCGTAGATGGTTCCGTTTTCGCCGATGGCTAGCGAGGTGATTTCGCGGCGCGGGGCTTCAAACAGGACGTAGCCTTTGCCCTGCGGGTTGATCCGGTAGACGAGACCTGAGCCGTCGGAACCGGCGATGAGGTTTCCGGCTGCCTCCCAGGCGAGACAGCGGATGTGCTGCTCGTCGGAGTTGAAGAATAGGTCGGGCTTTGATTCGGGCTCGACTGGATCGCCCTTCCAATTTGGGTCGGGCAACTTAACGCGGTAGACGGCTGCAGGGCCTCCAGTGGCGATGTAGAGGCGGCCTTTTGCGTCGAAAGTCAGATCCCAGATATAGCGGGGTTTATTGCCTTCAGCCTGCTTATTGAGGTCGAAGACAACCGTGGCGCTGGTTTCGTCCAGTCCGGAGGTGGCGTCTGGCTTGAGGCGGTAGACTTTGCCACTGGGCAAGGTTGCGACGTAGAGGAATCCGTCGGGGCCGACACGGACCACCTGGACGCTGATGTCTTTGGTCTCGAATAGAGTGAACAGCTTATTGTCTTTGCCGATGCGGAGGACAGTCGCCGGAGAGGCTGTTCCCAGGTAGGTTTCGTCATTTTTGCCGGCGGCCACGGACCAGACAAAGGTGGAAGGGGTGGTGAGCAGCTCGGTGAGGCCTGGCCCTTGTCGGAGGTGGCCATCGCTGGACAGGGAAACGCCCTGCTGGGTGCCCTTCTCGAACTCTTCCAGGCGCTGTTGGGTCCAGAGGCGCGTACCCTGGGCTGAGGCGAACTGCGTGGCAACGGCCGCCACGGAAATTGCTGCGAGGGCGGAGAATCGGAACGCGGAAGGGAAGCGGAAGTTTGAGAGTGAGGGGACAAACATTCTGCCGTTGAGTCTACTAAAGTTGGGCGCCGGGCGGCAGCGCGTGCTGTGACTTGGGATGATCGGGCGCCGGCCTCAGCCAGGCCTTGCGACGCCGCCTGCGCTTAAAATCTCGCCCACACCATCGGCTGATAGGAGCCGGTCTCAGGTGGCATAAGCCAGCGAACCTCTCCGAATCCCGCGTCCACCAGCGCCTCCGACAGTTCCTGTCGAAGCAGGCACCGATAGGTCGAAACGAAGTGGTGGCTTTGCCATCCTTCTTTGGATTCAACCGTAATGTACACATGGATGACGTTTCCGGAACCCTCGCCCTGGTAAGCGTCCCAATCCCATACCTGGTGAACAATCCGGCGAATGCCGGACGCACCCAGGAATACCGGCCCTTGCACGGGAGGTTTTTCGAGAACAAGCGCGTCGTAGTCACGGATTGTTGCAAGGAAGAGTCCGCCGGGCCGGAGCTTCGAAGCGATTGCCTTTGCGGCTTGCTTGAGCCGATTGGAACTCAAATGCGGCAGAGCATTGTCCATTGCCACCACCACGTCGAAACCGTCTTCAGGGATCTCGCGCAGCGAAGTCATGTCGGAGACGTAAAAGGGAATTGCCAGTCCGCGAAGCTGAGCCTCGGTCCGCGCACGACGAACCGCCGCCTCGCAGAGGTCCGATCCGACAACCCGGTGGCCTGACATGGCGAGCCCGATGGACTGGGTGCCAATCCCGCATGCGCAATCGAGAATCCGGAGTGGTTTCCCGGCAGCCTCCGGATTCAACAGCTTGTTCAGGACTGCGGCCTGGCGCTTGATGGCGCTGTCCCAATCGTCAAAGATCAGGTGATAGTAATCGGCGAGCTCTTCGTAGAATGTGTTCACTTGCGCGTTCATTCGGGATACCAATACACCTTCATTTCGACTCTTAAAGATACTCCTTTCAGGGCTGGGGAGAGGCAAAATGGTGCCGTTGAGCTTACTGAAGCAGTGCGCTGTGAGGGTTGGGTGGTGTGAAGCGGCGCGGGCGAAGGCTGGGACCATCGGTAACCTCGCCATGACCTCGTCATGACCTCTCTATGGGATCCTCACTACCCGAGCGGGGGAAGCAATCGGCCTGGGTGTGCCCTATACTGATCA
>Ga0302319_10002310_pt1 | contig 41386 bp, 29 predicted proteins | sample Bog_T0_2_FD_203319 | JGI IMG/M metagenome (GOLD analysis project Ga0302319, IMG submission 203319) | Peat permafrost microbial communities from Stordalen Mire near Abisko, Sweden - Bog_T0_2 | ecosystem: Environmental > Terrestrial > Soil > Wetlands > Peat | place: Sweden: Abisko, Stordalen Mire... | reverse complement strand
CTTCGGGCGCGGCCTCCCCGCCCCGGACCTGCCCCAGGCGTACGCTTGGCTGACGTTGGCCGTGGAGAGCGGCATGGATCCCTCCGCCCGCGATGCGGTTGCCCAGAAGCTGAGTTCGGACCAGATGGACCAGGCGAGGGCGACGCTTGCCACATTGCGGGCGCATTTCGGCAAGGCAGCCCCCGAGGTTGCGCCCCCGGCTGCAGCAAATGGTCAGCTCGCCAAGATCCAGGCGGACTTGGACGCCGCGCACGGCGACCTGGACAAGGTCCGCGCGGACAACGCACGGCTCGGCACCATGGTGGACAGCCTCCGGACCGAGAACGCAGCGCTGGCCCAGACACTGGCGACGGCCAAGACGGCGATGTCGGGGGCGGTGCCGGCGGCCCAGGCCGCGGACCTGCAGTCGCAGATCAGGGATTTGCAGCAGCAGATAGCCGCGGTCCGCGCTGACGACGAAACCGCCCAGCGGAGGATCAAGGACTTGACGGCCCAAGCCCAGGTCCAGGCCCAGGCTTTGGCCCAGGCCCAGACTCAGGTGCAGGCGCCGTCTCCGACCGCGGCCCCGGCGCCGGGCGCAGGACCATCCGCAACCCAGCCGGCCATGAGCGGGGACGATGCGGCGTCTGAGATCAACGCCTTGAAGCAGGACAACTCGGACCTGAATGACGAGGTCAAGCAGTCCGTGATCGAGCTCTCAAACCTCGGCGCCCAGCTCAGGGCGGCCGAAAAGATGCTGGATGCCCACGGCGAGAGCCTGCCCACCCCGGGCCAGGAGGTCCAGAACCCGAAGGCGGGTTCCTCTCCTCCGCATGCGATCGCCGATGCATTGGAACAGGCCCAGGCCGCGAACCGGAGCCTGGCCGAGCAGAGCCGCCGGTGGGCGGACACGGCGAAGGCTGCCGAGGCTGAGGTCGCCAGGCTGCGTTCGCAGGTCGGCGCGGCGGCGGCGCAGGCGAGTCCCGGCCAGGCGGACGAGCGAAGGAGGATCCAGAACCAGGTGAACGAGCTTGCGGCGAAGGTCGCCCAGGAAACCGCGGAACTTTCCAGCCTCCGGTCGGAGAACGCTCGGCTGGGCCAGGCATCGGGGGAGGCCTCCGAGCAGGCGCGGGTGCTCGCAAAGCAGCTTGCCGCGACCAAGGAGGAGGTGGCGGACCGCGACAACGTGCGTCTTGCGCAGGTGACCACCCTCGAGAGCGAGATTTCCAGACTGAAGCAGAAGCTCGCGGAAAATGAGAGGGCTGCGATGCAGCAGGGCGGGAGCGTGGGCCAGCTGACGGCGGCCAACCAGAAGTTGGAAAGAGACAGGGAGGCGGCCCAGGCCACCGCCGACGAGGCGCAGGCCGAGGTAAAGGAACTCAATGCCCGGCTCGCACATTCCGATGCGATTGCGGCCCAAGTTGCCGACTTGAAGCAGAAGCTCGTCGCAAGCGAGAGGGCCGCGACGCAACAGGGCGGCAGCGCCGGACAGCTCGCGGCGGCGAACCAGAAGCTTGAAAGGGACAGGGAGGCGGCCCAGGCGGCGGCCGACCAGGCGCAGTCCGAGGTGAAGGAACTCAACGCCCGGCTGGCGCATGCCTATGCGCTCGCGGCCCAGGTTACCGACTTGAAGCAGAAGATTTCCGAGGATGAGAGGGCGTCCGCCGGCCAGGCCGACGGCGCGAGGGCCTTGGCCGCGGAAAACCAGAAACTGGAGGTCGACGCGAGGGATGTGACGGGCCGGCTGGACGCCTTGTCCGCGAAGCTCGCCCGGGCGGAGTCCGACCTGTCCGATGCCCGGGCGCAGAATGCGCGCCTCGCGCAAAACTCCGGGGCCACCGCGGAGCAGGCCCAGCAGGAGGCGAATCAGCTTGCCCGCCAGGTCGCCGATCTCAAGCAGAGGGCCTCGGACAGCGGCAAGGCCTCGGCGCAACAAGCCGCAAGCCTTGCGGGCCTGACCGAAGCCAACCAGAAGCTGGATGGGGAAAGGTCCGCTTTGCAGCGGCAGCTGGATGACCTGCAAAGGAATGCGGACAACTCGAAGGCGCAGCTCGCCGAGCTGCAGAACCGGCTCGACGCGAGCAACCGCAGCAACGCGGACCTCACGGCCCAGCTGACGGCCCTGTCGGCCAAGGCGGCCCAGCAGGCCGTCGGCGCAGCAGCACCGGCCGCAGGCGCCGACGAGCTCGCCAGGCTGAGTGCGCAGGTGGCGGACGCCCAGAGGACGATCGCCGACCTCCGGAGCAGGAACGACAGCCTTGCCAAGGATCTTGAGGTCTCGCGGCAGAGTACGGCGGCGGCCCTGGCTGCGCAGTCCACCGCCGCAAAGTCTGCGCCCGAGGGGGCGGCGGTCACCTTTGAAATGCAGACCCTTCAGGACCGCGTGCGCCGGCTCGAGGCCCAGCTTGAGGACGACCAGAACACCTCGGCGCAGGAGATCAGCACGCTGGCCAAGAGACTCCAGACGGCCAGCGACATGAATCGCTCCCTTTCGGACGCCAACCGCTCCCTTATCGAGTCCGCGGCCGACAACGACCCGGGCCTGAAGAGCGAGAATGCATCCCTGGCCGCCAAGGTGCGCGACCTCACTGAGGCCAGTAAGAAGCTCCATGCAGTCGCCGACAAGGCCGCAGCGGACATCAGGGATCGCGACGCGCAGCTGGCGCAAGTGTCAGCCCAGGCCGCGCAAGTCGCCGACTTGAAGCAGAAGCTTGCCGACGACGATGCCCGGCTGGCCCAGGCCGGAGGGCAGGATAGCCAGATCGCCGACCTGAGGCAGAAACTTGCCGACAGCCAGAAGGCCGCGGCGCAGCAGGCCCAGAGTGTGGCCGATCTGACCGCCGCGAACCAACAGCTGGACCTGGACAAAAAGGCGGCCCAGGCGGCCGCCGACAAGGCCGCAGCGGACATCAAGGATCGCGACGCGCAGCTGGCGCAAGCGTCAGCCCAGGCCGCGCAGGTCGCCGACTTGAGGCAGAGGCTATCGGACAGTGGGGCACAGCTGACCCAGACAGCCGCCCAGGTCGTGGACCTGAAGCAGAAGCTTGCCGGCAGCGACGCGCAGCTGGCGCAAGTGTCAGCCCAGGCCGCACAAGTTGCCGACTTGAAGCAGAAACTTGCCGACAGCCAGAAGGCCGCGTCCCAGCAGGCCCAGAGCGTGGCCGATCTGACTGCCGCGAACCAGCAGCTGGACCAGGACAAGCGGGCGGCCCAGGCGGCCGCCGACAAGGCCGCGGCGGACATCAAGGATCGCGACGCGCAGCTGGCGCAAGTGTCAGCCCAGGCCGCGCAGGTCGCCGACTTGAAGCAAAAGCTGGCGGACGACGAAGCCCGGTTGGCGCAGGCCTCGGCTCAGGCCTCGCAGGTTGCGGATCTTCAGCAGAAGCTTGCGGACAGCCAGAAGGCCACGGCCCAGCAGGCTCAGAGCGTGGCTGACCTGACCGCCGCGAACCAGCAGCTCGACCAGGACAAGCGGGCGGCCCAGGCGGCCGCCGACAAGGCCGCGGCGGACGTCAAGGATCGCGACGCGCAGCTGGCCCAGGCCGCGGCGCAGGCCGCGCAGGTTGCCGACTTGAAGCAGAAGCTTGCGGACAACCAGAGAGCCGCGGCGCAGACGTCGGCCGAATTGCGGGACCGCGACTCAAGGCTTGAACAGGCGGCGCAGGAGAATGCGGCCGTGAACCAGCGCCTGCGCCAGGCCCAGGGAACGCTGGACCAGATCGTGGCGGCGGCGCGGCTCATCAATGGGGGCCCCGCCCCAGCAGTACCGGCGGCGCAGGGCGGCGGCGCGAGCGCAAGGCCGGCGCAGGCCGCCCCGTCCACGGGGCAAACCTACGTGGTGCAGGAGGACGACTCGCTTTCCAGCATCAGCCTGCGCTTTTACGGCACGGCCCTTCGGTGGCAGGACATCTACGATGCCAACCGCGACATCCTGAAGGGCGAGAGCATCCTGCACCCGGGCCAGAAGCTTAGGATCCCTTGATCGTCGGGGGGCGTTGCTGCGAAATCCAATGAACCCTTTCGCAGAGGTGCTCAAGAGCTGGGAGTCCTTCTACCTGGCTGTCGCCACGGCCGCCGCGACACTCATGGGGCTGCTCTTCGTCGCGCTTTCCGTCAACCTGCAGATCCTGCGCGGGCCAGGCGGCGTTCGCCATCGCGACACCGCCGTCCGAACTTTTGGAGATTTCCTTTTCACGCTGATGCTTTCCTTGGTTCTCCTGATTCCAAACCAGGAGCCATTGGGTTTTGCCATCGCGCTGTTTGTCCTTGGCGTTTCCCGCGGGGCATCCCTGGTCCAGCAGGCTTTGAAGGCCCGCCGCGCCGAGACAAACATTAGCACCCCGCAGGTGGTCCGGGACTATGCGCTGCCTTTGTTGGCCTCGGTCGGATTGATTGTGGCAACCATCCGGATTCTTTGCGGCCATTACGGCGCGGTGAACCTCCTGGTGGGTGTGGTCTCGGCCTTGCTTGTCACAGCATGCCTGAACGCGTGGTTTCTCCTTTTGCAGCAGGCCCAGGTGAATGACTAGGGTGGCGGAGAGGGAGGGATTGGCTCGCTTTCGCTCGGGGCTTCGCCCCCAACCTTCGGTTGGCCCATCTCCGCTCGCTGGTGCTCGCTCCGTCAAACCCCCTACGAGGGTTCTCATCTCTCCCTCTTGAATACCCACCATTCGGCCGCAGGCCGAATGGCGGAGAGGGAGGGATTCGAACCCCCGGTACCTTGCGGCACACCTGATTTCGAGTCAGGCGCATTAGACCACTCTGCCACCTCTCCAACTAATGGGTCAGCCAACGTAGAAGTTTTTGGGCGCAACGGAAGCCGCAAAATGAGAGGTATGGTAAAGGGCGGTGGGCTCGTTTGGCCGGAGGTTAGTAGGGACGCGCGGCCCGCGCGTCCGGGCATGATTGCAGGCCCATTGGTTGTCCCCGGACGGGCGGGCCGCCCGTCCCTACCTTGATACCGCAAAGCCGGGTGGTTCCGGGAGATGCCAACTCTTCAGGCCAGCACGGTCCGCCGGACAAGAAGCCTAAGGAATCGCCGGGCGGCGATCGCGAAGGCGCAAAGTCCCACCGCGCACAGGGCATAGGTGGAGGGCTCGGGCGTTGCGACGGCGGCAGGCGTGAACTCGGTGTCGTGCAGCTCGTAGCCGCAGTCGGAGAAACCGTCGGCCGCCACCTGGCCGTCGATGACCGTGGTCGCGGAGATGGACGCGCTCGGCGCAAGGATAGCCCCGTAGAAGTAGCCGCCGTTGTCGAGGGTCACCGTCCCGCTGCCCTCAAAATTCCAGAGAAGCTGGTTGTCGTTGCTACCGCTGTTGAAGTTGACCCCGTTTGCGAAGAGCGTCCTTCCTCCGGCATTGATCACATTGATCACATAGGTGAGGCCGGTCGGCACATTGATCTGGATGTTGCTGAAACCTTGCCCGTTGTAGGTGTTGCCGTTCGTGATGTTGGCCGCGTTCAGGCTGAACACGACGACGCCGCTCGTCTGGCCGTTGGGCGCGGTAAAGACGAGGTTGTTGCTGTTGACGGCGATCGTGCCGGTCGCGCTCGCATTCTTCAGGCTCGTGGAGATCGTGCTCAGGCTCGATGTCTCCGTCGACCAGTTCCACCCGGAAGGAGCGGGGTTGTTGATCGGGTTCTGGCTCGCGTAGCTGGACGACCCTGTGGCATTCGTGCTGTTGAGGGCGCCGCCTCCGCCGGAGAGGGTGTCCTGGGACCCGTCCCACGTCCAATTGTTGGAGTTGAGATTCCGAAGGGAGGCGTATCCACTATTCAACATCACCGTCCCGTTCAGGGTCAGCGACGACCCCGTAAGGTACAGGGTGGGGTTGCTGTTCAGGCCGAAGGTTCCCGGCTGGGTCGCGATCGATCCCGCATCGAGGGTCAGGCTGCCGTCCACCGCCAACCCTCCCTGTGTGTCGCCGTAACTGGTCAGGCTCGTCGTGCCGAAGCTGATCAGGTTGAAATTGGAGTAATCGGTCTCCAGGCTCGTGACATCCGCCTGCTGCTGTTGCTGGGTTGTCTGGGCGTGAAGCAGCGAACCCGCGGCCGCCAGAAGCAGCAGCGGCGCCAGCCTGATCAGGCGATGGCATGCAGGATGTGCACGTTCCGTCATGCTGCTAAGTAAATCGACACAATCGGCCAGCGCGATAAGGATTATTACGTAGCCCGCGACTCCGGGCCGTGGAACAGGGCGCGGACCCTGGGGCCATTGTCCCTCATTGGGCTGCGGAACCCCCAGCCTTGACAGCTGCATCCTGCAGCAGCGCAGCTTGTTCTGCAGGCAAGGGCAGACCCGCGGCATCGGCGAGCGCCTGAAGCGCCTCGCTGCGCCGGCTGGTGTCGGCCGCCACGACGGCAATCCAGAACGCCGCCGCAGGGTCGCGCCGCTGCGCTTCGGAAAGCCCAGCCAGCAAGGTCCAGGCGTCCTCCGGTTTTCCCTGTCTCCACAGTGCAGCCGCGCGGGCAAGAGTGCAGGACTCAAACTCCGCACCAAGATCCGAACCCAGGGTGGCGGCCCGCGCATACGCCTCGGGAGTGGCCTTGTTGAGGATGCAGCCGACGAGAATCCACTGGGCGGCGACATCGCGGTCGTCCGGGGCCTGAAGGACCCACTGACCGTAGAGCGTCCACAGGTCGCGCAAGTCGCCGCGTGCCGCGTAACTTGTCCGAAGGGCGTCGTAGGCCCACAGGATCTTCGGATTGCGGTCCAGGATTCTGGCAAGCGCAACTTCCGCTCCGCCCGCGTCGTGCCAAGCGTCTGCCAGTCGAACGAGGGCGCGCAGCCCGGCGAGGGAATCACCGCAGGCCATGACCGCGTCGCTCCAGAGCCTGTGGCCCCTTGGGACGTCAAACTGAAGCACCTCAAGGTGCGCTGACAGCGCAAGAAGCCGCGCCTGGTCGGGCAACGGCCCCCACGCGCCGTCCCGCAGCAGCCGGTCAAGCCTTGGCAGATCCTGTTCCTCGGCCGTGAGCTCAGTCTCCGTGTCCAAGGCCACCGGGTCACCGCGGAGGGCGGCCGGCAAACCCTGGAGCCATGCAAGTGCATCCTTCCGGCGTCCCATGTCGGCCAGCCACCTGGCCACAAGGGACGCGTCCGAGGGAGGGCCCGCCGCGGCGGCAGACTTGATGCCCTCGACCAGGGCGGTCCATCCAGGAACGGAGGGCGCCCGGAAGTCCGGCCGTGCACCCGGTGCGAAGTAAGACAACAGCCACGAAAGCAGCGCCTGGACGCGCTTCGGGTCGTTTTGCCTGGCCGCCTCCGAGAGCAGCTCGATGGCGGCCCGGATCCGGAACGAACGGTTTGCGACAAGGTTCTCCAGCTCCGCCTGGGCGGCATCCCGGGCCAGCGGGTCCTGGCTCCACAACCGAAGGGAAGCGTGGGTGAACCGGGCGTTGAGATCGCCCGGGTCGGCCGCAATCAGTTTCTCCAGCCGCTCGGGGAGTTCGTTTGACGTGCCCTCGGCCGCCGCAACGGCGACCGCAAGCCGGTAGAAGGCGACGTCGTGCCGCGCCGCTTCCGAAAAGCCGGCCATTGCTGCGTTCGCGGTATCGTAGCGGCCCGCCTTCAGCGCCTCCTGCACGAGTGCCACCCGCACCGAGATATCCTCGGGAGTGAGTCGCACCAGTTGCTCCCTTGCCAGCAGCGTCGATTCCGGGGAGGCGATCGCGGCGAGGTACTTGACAACCTGGCGCCACGTGGCCGGATCGTCGGGGGCGGATTCCGTGGCGCGACGGAGCGCCAGCAGCATGCTCGTGTAGTCCTTTTCCTGGGCGAAGACCTCGGCCTGGGCCAGCGCCTCGTGATTCTGCCAACGGAGCCAGAAGGGACGGCCTGCGAAGTAGACTCCCGCCCCGGCGGCGCACAGGACAACGAGCAGGGCAAGGGCCCGGACGGTGTCGAACTGGGCCTCCGTCAGGCTGTCGCGAAAGCGATCAAAGGATGACGAAAGTTTCTTCCAGGGGGAATTCATCGGGTGTGCCGCCGGGAATGCTAGTAGATTTCATCCATGGCGTAAAGGCACGGGATGGAGGAGGCGCGGGGCCCACGTTTGAAACCAAGCCAGCGCCTCCCGGTCGTCGCGCGTCTCGATTTCCAGGGTCAGATGGGCCACGTCGCCGCGGCGCCGGCCGTCCATCACCCGGCTCAGCCTGCGCCAGCGGATCCCGTTTTCGTCCGGGTGGTTGGTCCGCGACCGGTTGAGCTCGGCATCCCAGTGGCAGAAAAACGTGTCGACCGAATGGCCGGCGATGGTGAACCGGTAGGCGGAAAACGTAAGCGGCACGCCCCCGATCACCAGGTCGAGGTTCCCCAGGCTTCGGACGAGCGTTCCACCGGAATAGGGGAGGCATACCGCGGGGTCGTGCCACTCGGGATTCTCGCCGTGGGCGGCGTCGCCCTGCCAGGTGATCAGGTAGGCCCACGCGCGGGTGCCTGTGAAGGCATCCTGCCAAGCCAGTCCGCCGGCACTCGTGTCGCCCAGCACGGCCTGGGCCTGCTGGGGAACGGCGCTGGGCTGCCAGGAGGGATCGGGCGCGGCGAGCGCCCAAGTCGTGCCGGTCGGGGAACGCCATTCGTGGCCTAGGTACCAGGCCTGGGTTCCGGCGATTGCCAGGGCGGCGCCAGGGATGACGATCCAGGGCCATGTTCCCGTTCGGGCAGCCGACACCGCGGCCGACGCGGGCTGGCGGGACGGAGGCCCGGATCGGCGTCGCCCGGCGAGCCGGACCGCGAGCGCGGCCGCCAGCGACAGGGTCACAACGAGCTCAACCGTCCCAGCCCGGTCGTGCCACAGGGTCTCCTGGGCGATGCCGCGCGCCGCCACGACCCAGGTCAGGAAGGACGTGCGGCCCAGGTTGGCGGCCAGGGCCGCCGCAAGCGAGCCCGCGAGAAGGATGAACCGGCGCGGCCAGTTCAGCATGAAGAACTCGCCGAAAAAAACGCCGACCATCCCCGCGGCCTGAAGCGAACGAAGGCCGCTGCAGGCCTCGTCGATATTCACGAGCCCGTTGCCGACCGCGATGACGTTGCCGGTCACCACCGCCGGATGTCCCGCCGCGGATACGATCGTGGCGGCCGTCCTCGCGTTGAAGCCAGCCAGGTTTGTCGTGATCCAAAAGTTCACCGGCGTGGGCCAAAGAAGGCCGGTGGCGACAAACGCGAGGGGAAGGGCAAGATGCCGGGCCCACGCGGATCCTCCCGAAAGGGCGGCGGCCGCCAGTGTGATGGCAAGGGCGGCGGCGGCCCCTGCGTACTGGGCGGACGGCCAGAGCGCGTTTGCCTCGAGCACCGGGAGCGAGGCGGCCAGCAGCAGCAGGCCGGCTCCCATCGCAGCCCATGCCGCGGCCCGGCCCGGTCCCCCGGGCGGGCGGGGCGCGGGGAGCGTGCGCCACCGCTCCGCCACCAGGTAGGCCGCCAGCAACGGAACCGCCCAGCCATAGGCCTGGTCCGGCGCCACCGACCAGGACACGCTCCAGCGCAGCAGCAGCGGCACCCATACAAGAGCCATCGCGATCGCCGGCGGCGAAGCGACCTTGCGCAGGCTGGGGCTCGACATCAGGTGAGGGAACCCGGCTTGGACGGGGACGTCAACGCCGGGGGCGGCGGCGCCCGGTCAAAGCCTCGAGTAGATCTTCAGCAACCCGGGGTGGGCGGAAGCCGGGGCGGGAGCCGTGCCGGCACCCAGACTGTATCGGGTCAGGAGCTGCTCATTTTCCCGGTCGAGCTGCAGGATCTGCAGGATGCGCGAGCGCGCCCGGTCGAGGGCGCCCCGCGCCTGGGGCGCGTGGGCGTCCTTGGGGGGCACGCCGCGGAGGGCCGCAACGGCGTCGTCGAGCCGGCTGAGCAGCCCGCGCTTCCGCTCCATGAGGGCGGGGGCGGCCGGGCGGCGGTGCTGCTGGAGAAACCGGTTCTCTTCCTGGGCAAGCTCGTAGAGCTCGTCGCATATCAGCTGGTGCTGCTGCAGGGCTTCCATGAGGGTCATGATTCTGGAGGGGGGCTGCCCGAGGCCGGCTCGGGGGCCGACAGGCCCGGGGCGAGCAGGGTCGTCATTCGGTGGTTGATGTCATCGCGCCAACCGAGCTGGTTCATCCTCCATTTTGCCATCTGCGTCAATTCCCCTATGGAAGCCGGCGGCGGCGGCGAGGCCGGGATTCTTGAGGCCGCATCCAGGATCGCCTGGTAGGTCGCGCGTGCGCGGTCCGCCTGAAAGAGGCGGTCGTAGCAGAGGCCAACCTGGTACAGGATCGGCAGCCGCCAGATGGGATCCTGGGAAAGCGCGGCCAGGTAGCTGTAGATGGTGAGGGCGTTCACGGTGTCCCCATTCTCAAAGAGTGAATTCGCAAGCTGGTTGCCGGCGCGGCGCTGCCAGTAGCTCCACCGCCGGGTGTCCCCCTGGCTGTGTCCGTGCTCGGCCTTGAGGAGCTGGAGGGTCACCGCCATGGCCTCCTGCGGGCGGTTCAGCGCGCCGAGGGCCGTTGCGAGCATGTACCTGGCCTCCGGCACATTCTCGTCATTGGGCCATTCCTCCAGGAAATTGCGGAGGGTTGTGACGGCTCCCACCAGGTCGCCCGCGTTTTCCTGGGCGCAGCCGGCCATGAAGTGCGCGCGCGCGCGATCGGTCGGCGCGAGGTCGAGCAGGCGGACGCGGGCGAAGAACTTGCCCGCCTGGTCATAGTCGCCCGCCTCGTAGTAGGTCTGCGCGATCTCGAACTGGGCGGTCTTGGCGAGAAGCGTGTAGTGCTCGAACCCCTGGCTCGGGAGCTTCAATGTGGAATTGATGACGCCGTAGAAGCGATTCAGCGCCAGCTCGTTTGCCCCCATGTCGCGCAGCGTCCGCCCCAGGTCGAGAAAGGCGTCGGGCACACGGATGTCGTCGGGGTACTGGGCGACAAACTTCTCATAGATGGCAGCGGCCTTCGTGAGCGCCCCGGCCTTGCGATACATGTGCGCCAGCCCGAGAAGCGCAGACTTCTTGTCGGTGAGGCCGAAGTCCGGACGGTTGAGGACCTGGCGATAAGCGATCTCCGAGGTCGGGTAGTCGCCCTTCGCGGCCAGATTGGCGCCGAGGTGCAGCAATCCGTTCGCCTCCGGAACGTCGGACAGCGATGCCTCCTGCCCCGGACCCTGCTGGGGTGCCGGCGCCGCGGGCGCGACGACGGCCGTGGGGTTGAACTTCCCCGCCGGCAAGTCCCCGAACGACCTGAGCGGCAAGAGCGCTGCAAAGGCGCATACCGCGCATCGGGCGTTGCGGAGGACGGGCGGGCGAAGAATCATTGCAATTGTTCCGTGTAGGTGGCGCTGCTGCGGGGAACTGTCCTAGGCGTCGCCTGGGCGCCTTGGGCCTGGCCCGACGCATTCACATCGTTGGAAGGCGACTCGACCCCTGGAAACTGGAAGTAGGGGAGGTAGTCCTCCGGGCGCACCTTGGATGCGACGTCGTCGGGAAGAATGGCAGGGGGAGGAGGCGGTGGCGGCGGGGCCGCTGCCGGATTCGGGCGAACCTCGTCCTTCTTCGCCACCACCGTGGCCGCGGATGCGGTGGGCGGTGCTGGCTTGGAAGGGGCGACGTCGGATGCTTTGCCATCGGAATTCACGGCCCGCAGTTTGGGCGGACCGCCTGCCGGTGGACGAACCGACAAGTCCGGTGGGGGAAGGGCGTCCTGAAATCGCAGCTGGGGTGGGCCGATATAGCGCAGGTACGCCCGCGAGGGCCCGGCGGAAGAGTGACCCAGCGGCGTGTCGTCGCGGTCCGCGGCTGGCGACGGGCACTGGGCTACCTCGCTCGCAAGTGACGGCAACAGCAACGAAAGATACAGCCACGCCCTGCGTCCCTTCGCCGGTCCCGGCGGTGTTACGCGGTGGTTCATGAGTTATGCTCCGGTCCATAGTTATGGAACGTTCTGATTCAGCCCGGTTCCTAAATCGACCGTCGGCCGGGAAGCTGGAGAAGAAACCGCAGCCGCCCGATGAATAAAAGTTAACCTCTTGTCATCCAGCGATTCCGGACACACCGACCTCGCGGCCCTTGGCGTCCAGCAGCCGGCGCAGGCAACGGCCCAATTGGTCGAGCGTATAGGGCTTGCTGATGAAGTCCTTCTGGCCCAGCCGCTCAAACTCGGCGCGCGCCTCGGCAGAAAGATGGCCGGTCAGGACGAGCACCTTGACGCTCGGTCGCCGCTGGTTGATCACCTTCAGGACCTCAAGCCCGTTGGCCCCGGGCATGTTCAGGTCCAGCAGCACGGCGTCGATGACGCAGGCCGGGTCGCAGATCAGGTTGATCGCCTCGAGCCCGTCCCCGGCGCTGGTCACCCGGTAGCCCTTTCGCTTGAAGGCGATCTTCAGGAGGCTGCGCAGCGGATCCTCATCGTCCACAACAAGAAGCGACTCAGTTCCTCCGGGCGAAGGGCTCGTGGCAACTACGGCCTTCGCGGTCGCGGCACTCTCGGCAAGGGGCAGGTACACGCGGAACGTGCTCCCGACCTTTGGGACGCTCTCGACCTGGATATGGCCCCGGTGGTTTGCCACGATACCGTGGACGACCGCGAGCCCAATTCCCGTGCCCTGGTTGCCGGTCTTCGTGGTGAAGAACGGCTCGAATATCCTGGCCTTGACCTCGGGAGTCATCCCCATGCCCGTGTCGGCGACCCGCAGGCAGGCATAGGCCCTGTCGGCGGCACCGACAAAGGCGTCGATTTCAGGGCCTTGAACCACGGAGGTACTCACGGTGATGGTGCCCCCCGAGGGCATTGCATCCCTCGCGTTCACGCACAGGTTGAGCACGATCTGCTCGAGTTGGTTCTGGTCGGCCAGCAGGGGGGGAAGCGCATCCTTCAGCTGCAGGTCGAAGGTGACCGTGCGCGGGAAGGTCTCCGCGAGCAGGCCCACGAGGTCGCGCAGGAGCTGGTTCAGGTCGAGCGGGGTGGAATGGACCTCCGTTTTCCGGCTGAACGTGAGAATCTGGCGCACCAGCCCCGTCGCCCTCTGGGCGGCGCGGCGAATCTCGCGAAGGCTCTTGTCGAGCGATGGGTTGCCGTTCGCCTGCATCTGGCTGAATTCCGCATAGCCCAGGATCACCGCCAGGAGGTTGTTGAAGTCATGCGCAATGCCGCCCGCCAGCGTCCCGAGGCTCTCCATCTTCTGGGCCTGCCGCAGGTCCTCCTCAAGGCGCTTGCGTTCGGTGATGTCCTCCCGGAGGCAGAGGAAATTGCTGATCTGGCCCGCGGAATTCCGAAGGCAGGAAACCTTGGTCGACTCCCAGATGACGGAACCGTCGGCGGCCTTTCGGCTGAGCTCCCCCTGCCAGTCGCCGCCGGCCCGGATGACCGACCAGAACCTCTCGTAGTCCTCGTCCGTGGCATGTCCCTCCCGCAGGACGGGAATGTTGCGGTCGAGAATGTCCTCAAGGGTCAGGCCCGAGACCTCGGTGAACTTCGGGTTGACGTACTGGACCCGCCCTTCGGCGTCCGTGATCACCATTCCCACCGGACTCTGCTCGACGGCCCGGGAGAGCTTGTAATACAGCTCCTCGGCAAGTCTCTGGCGCGTGATGTCGTGGCCGATCGCCCGCACGGCGACAGGGGTTCCGTCGGCGTCGAAAAGGGTCAGCTCCTCCCACGAAATCCAACGCCAGCCCTGCGGCGTGAGCCAGCGATGGCTCGATGCGGCGGCGTGCGGGGGCCTGGCGAGCTCGGCCTCGGCGGCCTCATAGGAGGCCAGATCGTCGGGATTGATGAAGCGCGTTGTGTCGCGGCCGGCGAGTTCATGCAGGGGCTGGCCGAACTTGCGGGCAAAGGCGCCATTGGCGGCAAGGATCCGGCCGCACAGGTCGCGGCAATAGGCCGGAGCCGTGCTGTTCGCCCACTCGCCCAGCAGGTTGACCGCGGGATGCGCGGCTGGCGGCTCTGCGGAGGCGGCGACTGGGGATTCCCGGTTCATGGCCTTCTCGGGCTTCGCTTCGCGGGCGCAATCAGCCCGCGGTGGCCGCCAACTGCGACGACCGTCCGAAATTCCTGGGCAGGCTCGTGCGGACAACCTGGATGCCGGCCTCGTTGTCCTCGCCGTAGAGAAGCTTCCAACCCGAGAGGTTGACCCATGAGTCCACGGCGATGGGCTCGGTCATCTCAAAGCCGGTTGGGACGCCCGCATAGCGGGTCAGGTGGTCGGCAAGCTGGACCGCGGCGGCGTAGAGGTGGTGGCAGGGCGCCTGCTCGGGCTCGGTGTGGTATCTCACCGAAAACACCAGCTCCTCCGCAAGCTGGTGCCTTTCGAGGTAGAAGGCCCCGATTTGCGTGTGATCCCATCCTATCAGCTGCCTTTCAAGCGCGCACGCGTCCGCCGTCGTGGCCAGGGGTGTGGAGGCCACCGCCATAAGCTGTTCCGGAAAGGCATGGGCCATCACGATCTTGCCCACGTTGTGCAGCAGGCCGGCCAGGTAATGCGTGTCGTCGTCGCCTCCCGCCTCGCTGCCGCGCAGGATGTCGCGGGCGAGCGTGGCCGTGCCGATGCTGTGTGCCCAGAGCCTCTTCCAGAGCTGCGGCGGAATCTTCGTGGACTGGAGGCGCTCGAGTTCCTCGATGATCGGCGTCGCCAGCGCGAGTTCGCGCAGCCTTCGAAGGCCCAGGAAAAAGATCGCGTCCTCAAGGCTGCTGATATGGGCGGACAGCCCGAAATAGACGCAATTGACCATCCTGAGCAGCCGCGAGGACAGCGATGGATCGGCGCGGATCACCCCCGCGATCTGGGAGGACATGCTCTCCTCCGCGTTCACCACCTTGAGCAGCGCGACGTTGACGGTCTGCAGGGAAGGCAGCTTCGGGCACGCATTCAGGCGTCGGCAGATCTCCTCCTTCGTGAAAGGGGGATCTGCTTCCGTTGCGGGCGGTGGTGAGGTCGGCATGTGGTTTGTGACGCACGGGTACGGCGCCGCGAGCCAGGCGGGCGGTACTCGGCTGAATGGAGTGATCGGCCCACCCCCCCGGTGGTTGAGCCTTTTGTTCAAGTTTGGTGCGGTTGTGCCGTTTAGCCCCGACGCAGCGTGATGCCGACATCCGATCGTATTGCGAATCTCCGACGTACACCCAGCCACGCTTGAGCCCTTTCAGCCCCGGACCGGGACCCTTGCCCAGCCGGGGACCCGGCGCGTGCGCGTCTATCACTTCTGCCCCTGGGCCGGCAGGCTGCAGGACGGACGAGAATTCCTGCGAGGCCTTCCGGACCTTGACCTGGCCGGACGGGTTTCGAATCCGAGGGATCCGGCCCTGCTGCGGATGGCCCGCCTCGACTGCGACTGGCACGGCGAAAATGTGCGCGCCCTCGGGGCCATGCAGCGGGACGGGCTGACCTTCCCGGGCATCGGCGTCCTCGGCGTCCCCGGACTTGCCGACCTCGCCGGGGCGCCCGTGCGCGGGGGCGAGGAGCCGTGGTTCGTGATCACGGGCCAGCACGCGCAAAAGCTGGGAGGCCCGGCCGGCCGGCTGCTGGCAGCCTATGCAAGGAGGGGAATCCGGACGCTTTACTATGCCTTTGACGAGGCCAGCCGCTCCGTCGCGAACTTCGCCGAGATCGCACCCCACCTGGCCGTGCTGATCCACGACGAACTCCCGCTCGCGCCCGCGCCCCTGCCGGCCGGCTGCCTTGCGATCCACCGCAGCTGGGTTGCCAACCTCGTGCCGTTTGCCGCGCCCTTCTGCGAGGCGCCGGAGGAGAGGATCCTCTTCGTGGGATCCCGGCTCGGGCTCACGCCGCACCGGCAGCGCCAGATCGACTTCCTCCGCGCGAGGTTCAAGGACCGGTTTGTGGCGATCTGCGACCACTCCCTGCCTGTCGCGGACCGACTCGCCCTTTCGTCGCGGTTCAAGGTGAGCGTGTGCCCCGAGGGGCGTAAGTTCACAACCCCGGCGATGCAGGCCACCCACACGGACCGGCCCTTTTGGTCAGGCTGCCTCGGGCTCGGCCCGGTGAGCGAGGACTCGCGCGACGGAGGAAGGCTTGAGCACCTGCACCGGGAGCGCCTGATCTGGCGCTATCCCCACGGCGACCTACGGGCCCTGGCCGCGGCCTGCGAGGAGGCCCTTGCTGCCGGACCCTGGGAGCGCAGGCGGGTGTACGACCACTTCAACCGCCACGAGACCATAGGCACGGTCGTCGCCGGCGCCATCCAAGCCGCAGGGCCGGGCTCCTAGCCCCGACGCCAATGCTCTCGAAAACCCAGGCTGAGCGGATGCGGGCGGCGGCCGCGCTCCAAATCGCCAACCGATTCGGGGAGGCCGGAGAAATCTACGAGCGCCTGCACGCCGCGGCCCCTGATGACTTCCAGGTGAACCACCTGCTGGGGGTGCTGCGCCAGCAACAGGGCAGGCCGGCCGAGGCCGTGGCCCTGCTGACCAGGGCCAGGCGCGCGGTCCCGTTCTCAGCGCCGACCGTGATGTGCCTCGGGCTTTCCCTGGATGCGCTCGGGCGAAACACGGAGGCAGAAAAGCTGCTGAAGCTCGCGGTGAGCCTCGACCCAAAATGCGCCGAGGGCCTTGTGAACCTCGGAGCCCACTACGGCAAACGAGGCCGGATCGAGGAGGCGATCAAGCACTACCGGCGAGCCTTGGAGCTCCAGCCCGACTATCCCCAGGCATGGAGCGGCCTTGGCACGGTACTTCATCTCGCCGGACGCTGCGGCGAGGCGGTGAGCTGCCACAGTCGGGCGCTGCAGCTCGATCCCCGCGACCGCATGGCCCACTTCGGGAGGGGCCAGTCGCTGCAGGCGCTGAACAGGATCGACGAGGCACTGGCTGATTTTGACACCCATCTGTCGCTTCGGCCGGAACACCACGAGGCCCGGAGCTTCAGGCTGTTTCTACTCAACTACAGGGACGATCTCGCGCGAGAGGCCGTGTTTGCCGAGCACCGGGCCTACGGGCGGGCGGTCGAGGAGGATCCGGGCTGCCGAGCAGGGGAACCCAGCTTCACACAGACCCCGGACCCGGACCGACCGATCCGGCTCGCGTTCCTCTCCCCGGACATGCGGGGGCACTCGGTGAGTTATTTCCTGGAGCCGCTCCTGCGGAACCTCGACCGCCGGCAGTTCGAGGTCATCCTGTACCACGACCACTTTTCAGTCGACTCGGTGAGCGAGAGGCTTCGCGCCGGCGCCTCGGTCTGGCGGCAGCTCTGCGGGCAGGCCGACAGCGTGGCCGAGGAAGCCATACGGTCGGACAGGCCGGATGTGCTGTTCGATCTTGCGGGCCATACGGGCTTCAACCGGCTCGAGCTCTTTGCCAGGCGCCTTGCGCCCGTGCAAATCACGTACCTTGGATATCCAAACACGACGGGCCTGGCGGCCATGGACTACCGGTTCACCGATGCCGTGGCCGACCCTCCCGGGGACTCCGACGGTTTGAGTGTCGAGCGGTTGGTGCGCTTTGCGCCAACGGCGTGGTCCTATCTTCCCCCTGCGGATGCCCCGGACCCCGTGCGCCTGTCGGATGCCGGCGCCGTCACCTTTGGTTCGTTCAATGTGCTTTCCAAGGCCAGCGCGCGGACGCTTGGGCTCTGGCGGGATGTGCTGGAAGCGGTGCCGGGTTCCCGCCTCGTGCTCAAGAGTTCGGGAATGGATCCCGAATATTGGAAGGAGCGCCTTGCCGGGGCGGGAATCCCGGTCGAAAGGGTGGAGCTGCTCCCAATGGCCCCCGGAGTCACGGAACACCTGGCCCGCTATGGATTGTTAGACATCGCGCTGGACTGCTTCCCCTACCACGGGACCACGACGACCTGCGAGGCGCTTTGGATGGGGGTGCCGGTGGTCACGCTTGCCGGCGACCGCCATTCCTCGCGGGTCGGGGCGAGCCTGCTTTCGGCTGTCGGTCATCCGGAGTGGATCGCCTCGACACCCTCGGACTATATCCGGATCGCCGCCGACCTCGCGGCCGATGCCCGCAGGCTTCGGGCGCTCCGAACCGGGCTCCGGGAGGAAATGATGCGGTCTCCAATCCTGGACCACGGCACGCATGCAAGGCTCTTTGGCGAGGCGATCCGTTCCTGCTGGGCGGCCTGGTGCGCTTCCAGACAGCCTGTGCAGCAAGCCCTGGCGGCCTGCTGATGCGACCATGAACCCCCGCCAAACAATAGCATGGCTTCAGGAAGCCCTTGACCTTCACCGCGCGGGGCGGCTCGACGAGGCAGCCGTTCGCTACGCGAGGGTCCGGGCTGGTGCGCCAAAAAACTTTGATGCGCTGCACCTTGGCGGGACGCTGGAACTTCAAAGGGGTCGAGGCACCGAGGCGGTGGCGATGCTGGAGGCCGCCCGCCGCCTCGATCCGAGGTCGGCGGTGTGCGCCATGAGGCTGGGCGTGGGATTGAACGCCCTGGGGCGCCCGGCTGAAGGCGAGGCCGTCCTGCGGACCGCCACGATGCTGGACCCAAAGCTCCCCGAGGGGTGGCTGCACCTGGGCCACGCCCTTGAGCAGCTGGGCCGGATGAACGAAGCCGAAGCAGCGGCGAGGCGTGCGCTGTCCGAAAAACCGGACCACGCGGAGGCCTCCGACTATCTCGGGGCGATCCTGGTTGCGACCCGCGGCCATGCGGCCGCCGAGCCCCACTTTGCCCGAGCCGTCGAATTGGAGCCAGGCTTTGCGCGGGCCTGGTGCAACCTCGGCATTTGCCGGGTGTACCTGGGCAAGCTCACCGATGGGATCCAATGCTTCAACCGCGCCCTGGCGCTCGAGCCGGGCCTGCATCACGCGTATGCGGGCCGGGGCCTTGCGCTCGAACGGTGCCATCGCGTCCGGGAGGCGGTCGAGGACTATGGCCGCGCGGTGAAGGGCAGCCCGACGGACTGGCAGGCGCGCAGCGCGCGGCTCATGGCGCTGCATTACCTGGACGGCGTCCGTCCTGGCGACCTCTTCAGGGAGCATGCGGCCTTTGGCGCGGCCGCCGGCGGCCCGCGCGAGCGGATCCCGGCACTTGCGAACACCGCCTACCCCGAGCGCCGCCTCAAGGTGGGGTTCCTGTCCCCCAACTTTCGCGCGCATTCGGTTGCGTACTTCTTCGAGCCGATCCTGGCGAACCTGGACCGGGAAGCGTTCGAGATTACCTTGTACCACGACCACCCCAAGCTCGACGCCACATCAGCGCGCTTGAGGGCCCTGGCATCAACTTGGCGCCATGTCGCAGGATTCACCGACTCCGCCCTCGAGGCCCTGGTGCGTGCCGACGAGCAGGACATCCTGGTCGACCTCGCCGGGCACACGGAGCTCAACCGCATGGCGCTCCTCGCACGGAGGATCGCCCCCGTGCAGGCCACCTACCTGGGATACCCGAACACCACGGGGCTGGTTTCCATGGACTATCGCCTGACGGATGGCATCGCTGATCCTGCCGGCGAGGCGGACCTCCTTTGCACGGAACGTCTCGTGCGGCTTGCGCCCACCGCGTGGACCTATGCCCCGCCGCCGGAAGCTCCCGACCCAGCGACGGCGCCGTCCGCCTCCGGGACCCCGGTGACCTTCGGGTGCTTCAACAACTTTGCGAAGCTCACCGACCAGGCGCTTCTCCATTGGTCCACGCTGCTTTCCACGGTCCCGGGCTCGCGCCTGGTAATCAAGGGGGGAGGGTTGGGGTCCCCGGCGCTGAAGGCTGCGGCCCAGAGGCGAATTGAGGCCGCGGGATTTGCGCCCGGCGCGGTCGAAATGCTGGAGCGCACCCAGGGCCAGGCAGAGCATCTCGGCAGGTACGCGCTGGTCGACATCGCGCTCGACACCTTCCCGTACAACGGAACCACCACCACCTGCGAGGCGCTGTGGATGGGGGTCCCGGTGGTCACGCTCTCCGGCGACCGGCATTCGAGCAGGGTGGGGGCGAGCCTGCTTCGTGCATTGGGGCGGCCGGAATGGATCGCGGCCGATTGGCCGGACTTCGTTCGCAAGGCCGCCGTACTCGCCGCAGACCGCCAGGGCCTTGCGGCGGAACGGGCGAGCCTGCGCGAAGTGTTTCGGCGCTCCCCCTTGTTCGACCATGCGGGGCAGGCCCTCCGGTTCGGCGAGGCCCTGCGGGCCATGTGGCGGTCCTGGTGCGCCTCCGTCCCGACGAAGTCCGAACGCAGGGTCGCCTAGCTCATGACCTGGCCGTTCAAAAAGATCACGATCCTCGAGGTGTCGCCCCACGGCGATGCGATCCAGGATACTGAATGGCCGGAACATCACCCGATCGGGGGCAGCGAGACGGCCAGCATCCGCATGGCGGCCGCGCTTCGCCGCCTGGGCTTCGAGGTCGAGCTGGTCACCAAGGCGGAAAACCTGAGGAACCACTCCTGCGACGTGTTCATCGCCAGCCGGGCCTGGAGGCCGTTTCACGAGGGAGTCAGGCCCGGAAGGCTCAACTACCTTTGGTGTCACGACGACGTGAACGCCCCGCTGGGGACGGAATTCAGGGACCCCGCCGTGTCGGGCCGTGTGCTCTCGCAGGTGACGGCCATGGTCTTTCTTTCGTACTACCAGGCCCATGGATGGATGGACGCGTTCAAGATTCCGGCCTCCAAGATCATGATGGCGACCAACGGCATCCCCTATGAGCGCTTCAAGGTCGACGAGACCATGCTGGCGAGCCGTCCCCGGAGGGCATTCTTCTCCTCAACGCCCTTTCGCGGGCTCAACCTGCTGCTCCATGCATGGCCGCTCATACGGCAGCAGGTCCCCCGGGCCGAGTTGCACGTGTTCAGCTCGATGAAAGTCTACCGCGACGAGGATCCGGAGCAGTACCGCGAGATGTACCGGCAGGCGACGACGATGCCCGGCGTGGTCTATCACGGGTCCGTCGGTCAGGCCGCGCTCCGGGATGTCATGACCGGGTGCCGCGTGCTGGCATACCCCTGCACCTTCCGCGAGACCAGCTGCATCACGGCCATGGAGGCCATGGCGGCCGGATGCGGGGTGGCTTCCACGTCCATCGGGGCCCTCCCGGAAACCGCGTGGCAGAACCCCATCGTTCCCGCCGGGGACGATTGGCTCCAGCAGTGGTGCGTGGAGGTCTGCCGGCTCCTTGTGGACAACGAGTACTACGTGCATGTGGCCCGGCAGAACCGCGCCGTCGCCAAGTTCTACGATTGGGAAGCCGTCGCGACCCGGGCCCTGTTTCGGTTCCGCACGGATTGGATCTCGGCAAAGTGAATCCGATCATGAAAACAATCCTGTTTGTCACGCATGAAGCCTCCCGAACCGGGTCGCCACTGAACCTGCTTAGATTTCTGCGATGGCTGCGAAAGAATACAGCGCAGGAATTCGAGGTGGTCGTGGGGAAAGATGGGCCGCTTGTGGCCGACTTTGCAAAACTGGGACCGGTGCACACTCCCTTTACCCTGGCGCAGAAGTCCGAATCCGAACTTCACGGGTTCCTGGAGCGATTCGCCCTCATCTACGCCAATAGCTGCTGGAGCACTGCCCTGGTCGAAAGCTGGCCCTTCGGGGATACCCCCATCGTAACCCACGTGCTCGAGGTCATGGATGACAGCATCGACGCCCTGGGACTCAAGAATCTCGCCGCCATGATTCGATTCTCGAATCGATTCGTCGTCTCCACGAAAGCGGGCGCCAGGGATCTTGAACGGCGATTCGGCGTTCCCGCAGAGCGAATGAGCATTCATTATTGCATGGTCGACGACGAATCGATCCTCGGCGGAGTCTCGGCGGAACTACGGACCGCTTTGCGAAGAAAGGCCGGCATACCGGAGGACGCTTTTGTGGTAGCCGCCTGTGGAAGCGTGGAAATGCGGAAGGGGCCCGATCTCTTTGTACAGATCGCAACCCGTTTTTGCAGGGAGTTTGGAGGCGAACGCCCGATTCGATTCATTTGGATCGGTGGCACGCGGGATTTCGATCTCAACCGGTACCTGCGCCGCGATATTCAGCGTTTGGGCCTGGGCGAGCAGGTTGCGTTCGTGGGCGAATCGGGGAACCCAAACGATCTGCTCGCGCTCAGCGATGTCTTATGCGTGACGGCAAGGGTCGAGGCCCTTGCGATGGCGATGATGGAGACGGCGTCGCTTGGGGTGCCGGTGGTCTACTTCGATGGCGCCGGGGGAGCGGAGGAATTCTGTTCTTACGGAGGGGGGTGCGGTGTGCCCTACCTGGATATTGACGCGATGGCCGCAAAATGCCGGGAATTCATGGTGAATCCCGGCAGCGCAGCGACCATGGGCCATCGGGGCGTCGAGACAGTCCGGAAGAGTTTCTCGGTGGATGCGGTCGCCCCAGGGCTGTGGAGCGAGGTGGATGCATGGCTCCAAGAGCCGCCGCCGATGTCGCCTTTCCGTGCGTCCGGTTGCAGCTTGGGCGATATCTTTGCGAGTTGGAAGTTGGACGATTCTCCGGACGCCAAACAGGTGCAGGAAACCGCGGCACGCAACACGTCCCTCCGTGAGGCGCAGGCGCTTGTCGACCAGGGCCGATTGCCCGAGGCGGTAGCGGTTCTGATCCGGGCGGCGCGGCCGCGCAGCACGCGGGATTTGGAAGGCGTCCAGGAAACGCTTGTGGACATTGGCGGCGCACTCAAGCGATTGGATCCGAAGAAGGGGGACTATCTCCTGCGGGAGGCGGAAAAACTGGGCGAGATGACGGGCAGGTCGGTCGAGGAGATTCGAGCCGAACTTCCGAACAACTCCAGGCGGCCCGAATTTGCAGTCTAGAAAGGGCCGGGAAGATTTTTCCGCAGGGGACGGCCGAATCCATTCGAGGCATCGATGCGCATGAGGGCGACCAAAATTAGCAGCAATACCATATGTATGTCAGGTGGTTATGAATGAGGCAAACGGCGAGGCCTGATAGTTGCTATCTGGAGATGACTCATGTCCCCCGCCTCCGTTCTGCCCTCTTCCCGGTATGGCACGGCCTTGCCCGGCCCGGTGCATGCCCCGCAGGGTCCCCAGGGGGCGCCTTTGGTGATGATCTTCACGGACGATCCGGAACGCGGCGGAGTGGCACAATACAATCATGCACTGCTCCTGGCCCTGGTCGGATCCGGATTTCGCGCCGCCTGCGCCCAGGCGCCGAGCAAAAGTCCCTTGATCGATGCCCAGCGGGCGGCCGGGGTGGAGCACCATTGGCTGCCCTATGATGCGAAGGGGGCCGAGTTTTCCGTTTCGATCCGGGACATGGCGACTCCCAAGGCCATCTTCGAGTCGGCGCGCCCGGCGCTTATCATTTTCAGCGATTGTTGCCCGGTGTCCAACTTGGCGGCCAAGCATGCGGCTATGGCGTTGCGAATCCCCTTCGTCATCGTCGTGGGATTCGCGGCTGAATACCTCGTCGAGCAGGCGCGAGGCCTTCTTGGGCTGGTTCAGCGGCACTACGCCAAGGCCCGCGCGGTGATTGCGGTCTCGGAAGAAAACCTGCAGCTGCTGCGGCGCTGCTTCGGTCTGGCTGCCGACAAGGGAACCGTCGTTCATTACGGCCGGCCGGCGACATTCTTTGCGGCCCGGGATCCCGTTCGGCGCAGGCAATTGCGCGCCGAGCTTGGGATTCCGGAGTCTGCGGTCGTCGCGCTGACCGCCGCGAGGCTCGCTTCCATCAAAGGCTACCAATACCAGATTGCGGCGATCGAGGAGCTGGATCGGCGGGGTGCGTTGGCGAACAACCACTTTGTCTGGCTTGGCGAGGGTGAGATGCGCGCGACCTTGGAGCAGGAGATCGGGCGCCATCATTGGGAAGCCAGGGTCACCCTGGCCGGGCACCGTTGGGACATGCCGGAATGGTACGAAATCTCGGATCTCTACATACTCCCGTCGGAGAATGAAGGAATGCCTCTTTCAATCATGGAGGCCATGGCCAAGTCCCTGCCCGTGATTGCCAGCGCCATAAGCGGCATTCCCGAGGAGCTCGGCGCGACCGGAAAACTCCTGCCGGATCCAAAAGTCCGCCGCGGGGACGCTGTCCAACAGCTGGCCCGGACCATCGAGCTGTGGACAAAGGATGCGGAATTGCGCCGACGGATCGGCGCTGCCTGCAGGCAGCGCGCCGAGCTTCTTTTCCGCGAGGAGGCCATGCTTGGGAAGACCATGGCGATCATCTCCGATTCGCTGCCGATGAATGTTGGAACAAACGAAGACAACGTCTGCCGCCTCGCCTGAACCCGATGAATACCGTATTTCCTCCACTCCCCACCGACCTTGCCGTGCCGGCAGGAATTCAGCCCCGGGTTTGCATCGTCAGCGGTGAGTTCGTCGGCGTTTTCAAAAACGGGGGAATAGGAACCGCCTACACCTCGATGGCGGAAGCGCTGGCCGGGGCGGGGTGCGCGGTGACGTGCCTCTACGTCGGAGAGAAGCCCGAAGTCGAATCCGATATTGCCGGTTGGGTGGAGTCGCACCGCACCCGCAAGATCACCTTCATACCGTTGCCATCATCGGGACGCCCCCTCTTGGACCACACCCCGGATTTCGGCAAGTCGTTGGAGGTCTATGAATGGTTCAAGGGCCATGGCGACTTTGACGTCATCCACTTCCCGGAGCACAAAGGCTACGGTTATCACACGCTTTCGGCCAAGCGCCAGGGGCTGTTTCAGAGCCGGGCGCAGGTGTGTGTGGGAATTCACAGCATGACGAAGTGGCTGAGGGTCGCGATGCAGGAGCATCTTTGCGGTCTCGCAGACCTGGAGCACGACTTCATGGAACGTCAGTCCGTGGCACTTGCGGACGTCGTGGTCAGCCCCAGCCAGTACCTGATAAACTGGATTGCCGATCGCGGCTGGTCAATCCCGCCCAGGGCCCATGTGCAGCCCTACCTCATGCCTCAATTGGCTCACCCGCCCAAACGGTTGGCGTCCGGCCGGCAGGCTGTGGGGGAGCTGGTCTTCTTTGGCCGACTCGAAACACGGAAAGGCATCGAGCTCTTTTGCGACGCCATCGACCGTATTGCGGTGGACTTCGGCGACCGGATCAGATGCGTAACCTTTCTCGGGCGCGAAAACACGGTACGGGGGCTCAAGGCCTGCGAGTTTATCCGTCGGCGGGCAGGGCATTGGCCGTTCAAGATCCAGCTTCTTACGAATTTCGACCAAAAGGAGGCCGTTGCCTATCTCCAAGCTCCCGGTCGGTTCGCCGTGATACCATCCTTGATGGAGAATTCACCCAATACCGTCTATGAATGCCTCGGCTCCGGGATTGCATTCATTGCGAGCCGGGTGGGTGGCATCCCCGAACTCATTGATCCCAAGGAGGCTGATTCCGTCTGTTTCGAACCGAAGCCGGAGGCGTTGGCGCAAAGGCTGCGCGTGGCCATTTCCGAGGGCGCCCGTCCATCCCGCATAGCATTCAATCCGGCTGCGAACGGACGGGCCTGGGTCGACTGGCACAGGCGCGTGGCGGCGGAATCCAGGAGGGAAAATGCGGCAGGGGTCGAAGCTTCCCCCCAGGCATGGCCCAAGGTGAGTCTGTGCCTGGTCACATTCAACCGGCCGAACCAGCTGAAACAGGCGCTGGAGTCGGTGGAAAGGCTCGAGTACGGCAATTTGGAGGTCTTGTTGGTGGACGATGGGAGCACCGATCCCGCGGCGGTCGCCTTGCTCGACGAATTGGAACCGTCTTTCGCGCAGAGGGGTTGGCGTGTCTTCCGTCAGGAAAACCGGTATCTGGGCGCCGCACGGAATCAGGCCGCCCGGCATTCTTCCGGCGAATACCTCCTGTTCATGGATGACGGTGACTATGCCGAGCCGCGGGAATTGAAGACCCTGGTCCGAGCCGCCGAACACACGGGGGCGGACATCGTCTGCTGCGGCATGAATGTGTTTGACGGCTTCGCGCTGTCGAAGCGGGACGCAGTCCCGAAACGCCGAAGGCTTCCGCTGGGCGGAGTCGCGGCGATGGGAGCGATCATCAACTGCCTGGGCGATGCCAATGCCCTGATTCGGGCCAGCTGCTTCCACGCGTTGGGTGGGTTCACCGAGGACCAGGGTGTGGCGCACGAGGACTGGGAATTCCATGCCAAGGCGGTCTTGAAAGGGTTCAAGCTCACTGTCGTTCCAGAATTCCTCTTCTGGCATCGGGAAGATCCCAACGGCATGCTGCGAACCACCCCTCGGTACCTCGACACCATGAGGAGCCTCCGGCCTTATCTCGATGCCGTCCCGAAGGAGCTGCAGGATATCATCTATCTGGCCCAGGGTTGGTATGAACGTGAACTGAAGGCGTCCGTCTCCGGCGAAGCCCTCACGAGCTATGCGAAGTTGACGATCCGGTGGCGCTCGAAGCTCGAGGCGGGCTCCGCACTGGCGGCAATGAACTGCCGGGAGCAGGCGGTGCGCATGATGGTCGAAGCGGTCAAGTCCGTCCAAGGCTCGCGGAACGCCCTTGTGCTATTGCAGGCGATGCTGGCGGTTGGCGAAGCCCTGGTGCCGCTTGATCGGAAACACGCGGCTACGCTGGCGAAACTTGCGTGCAATTTCGCAAAATTCAGCCCGGAGGAAGAGCACATGAAGGCCGCCGAGCGCCTCCTGGATCTTTGCCTTGCCGGCAATGACAACCAGAAAGCGGTGAAATCCGGGGGGTCAACGGCGATGCCGAGACCGTCCGCCCAGGAGGGAGCCGCAGAATTGGCCTCGTTGGCGGGCGCACTCTGATGACCAACGGCAACGCGAGCCGAAGGATCGGATCCGCTCCTGGCGCACAGGACGGACGTCTCCGGCATGCGCTTCTCTTCTTCCTTTCGCCAAGGGAGTCCTATCGGCGCCCCCTCTTTTCCCCATTGGAGATCTTCTGCGGGCCGGACGCCAGCGACAATGGTGACGACGTAATGCTGCGCTCCGTCCGCACGGAGGCGGGGTCGTTCGACGTCCAGGGGGTGCTGAAGCGGATTCCCCCAGGTCAGCGGCCTGATTATGTCGTGGTGAAGGCCGATGCCACCGGCCGGAACCTGCCGCGCAACCTGGCGGCGTCTCCCGGCCCAAAGGTGCTCCTGGTCGGGGACACGCACCACATGGACCGGCCCATCCAGGGCCTTATCCGGTATGCCAAGGAGGAGCCCTTCGACTTCGTCATTTTCGACCACACGCGCCACCACGCCCGATTTTTTGCCGAGGCCGGACTGCGGAACCTGTTCTGGCTTCCCGCGCTGGACTACGGATTCGTCCATCGCCAGCTCAAGCAGACCCCGCCGCGCGCCGTGACATTTGTGGGGCAGGTCGGCAGGTTCCATCCGTATCGGCGCTGGGTTCTCGACCACGTGAAGGCCGCGGGGATCCCCCTTGAGCTGCTGCGCGGCCGGCTCGATGAGACCGCCGACATCTACGCGGATTCCCAGATCACCCTCAACGTGAGCCTGAACGGAGATCTCAACCTGCGCGTCTTCGAGGCGCTTGCGGCCGGCGGATTCCTTCTGACGGACGAACTTGGGGCGGATTCCGGCTTGCGCCGGCTCTTTGAACCGGGAAAGCACCTCGACACCTGGCGCACGCCGGGAGAACTCGTGGACAAGATCCGCCACTACCTCACACGCCCGGCCGAGATCCGCCAGATCCGCCAGCTCGGCCAGATTGAGCTCCTGAAAAATCACCACCCGGATGTGAAGCTGCGCGAGTTTCATGCGCTTCTCGACGGGGGAGGGGTCAATCCCCGCTACGACCTCCGCAGCGAGCCTTGGTGGCCGCGTCCGGAGTCTGTCGTGTCCCCCGGGCTTCCCAGTGAAATCGCAGCGTACGAGGCGCTCCAGGAATGGCACCGGACCGCCCGCGAGGTGCTCGTCTATTCGGCGGATCCCTCCGGGCTTTCCAAGTTCGACAATCTCCCGCGCCTGAGATTCCCGGCCCTCGAAGGGGCCGCGTCCCCTGCGAAGGATGCCGGGATCCCGGCCAGACGGGTGCTTTGGTGGGACGAGAAGACGCCCGAGTCGGCGCTGCCCCTGTTCAGTGACGACGCGATCCTCGCGCCCTCGGAGCAAGCGGCGTCCCGCCCGGAACTGGGGGCATGGGGATACGTGGCCGACGCGGACGGTTCGCCCGTGTTCAGGCTTGGTGACCCGCTCGTGTTCCTGGACAGGGCATGGACGACGGGCGCCCGCGACACGGTTCGCGCCACGCTGCGGCGCTTCGTGGAGCGCTCGTGCGACTCCAGCGCCTGCACGATCATGGCGAACTACGCCCGTCTGCTGGGCGAACACCATGTGCAGCAGGCCGCCCTCAAGAAGGCGATCGGGCTCGACCGCAACAACTCCAACGCCCTGCTTGGGCTCGCAGCCATGACCTTCAAGCAGGGGGACAGGGCGGCCGTGAGCGTGCTGCTGGAGGAGGCGGCCCGCGTCGCTCCCCTTCCTGAACAGGCGGAGACCCTGCGAAGGGAGCTTGCGTCCGTGGAGGCATCCAGGCCGGAGCTGTCGTCCTACCGACGGGCGATCGGCCGGCTGCCGGTGGTGCCCGCCGAGGAGCCGCGGAGGATCCTGGTGATCACCAACCTGTTTCCACCCCAGGAACTGGGGGGATATGGGCGAAAAATGTGGGAGTTTTCCGCCGGCCTGCGGGCCAGGGGCCACGAGATTCGCGTCCTGACGGCGGACCAGACAGAATTTCGGAAGGAGCCCACGCCCGACGAGGTGGAGCTGGAGCCGCTTGTCTCGCGTACGCTGCCTCTGCTGGGGGGATGGAAGGGGGGCGCGGCGGTGTCCCTCAGCGACCGGGCGGAAATCGCGATCCGCGCGCGAACGATTGTCGCCCGAATCGACGCAGCGATCCGGGAATTCCGGCCGGACGCGGCGCTGCTCGGCAACATGGACTTTCTCGAGCACCTCGCCGTGGAGACGGTCCTGCGCGCCGGGCTGCCCGTGGTCCACTGCCTTGGGAACGCAAAGCCGGGCTATGCCGTCGAGCGGCAGCCGCGGTCGGCAGCCTATTGCGTCGGGGCCTGCAGTGACTGGACCGGGAGGGTCCTCCGCGAGGCGGGCTATGCCCCGGCCCGTGTCGAGACCGTCTACCCCGGCGCCCGCGTAGACAGGTTCTTCCGGTTCTTCCTGCCCGACCCAGGGAGGCTGCGGATCTGTTTTGCCAGCCTGGTCCTTCCGTTCAAGGGGGCCCATGTGCTTGTAGACGCCCTGCTCAGGCTTCACCGCGCGGGCGTTGACTTCTCGGCTGAGATTGCCGGGGACACGCCGGATCCCGTCTTCGCGACCAAGTTGAAGGACATCATCCACGCGGAGGGGCTTGGCCGGAAGGTGCGATTTCCCGGCTTCCTCGACAGGGCGGGGCTGGCTGCGCTCTTTGGCCGGAGCAACGTGCTGGTCTTCCCCACGTCGACGCCGGAGCCGTTTGGCATTTCCCACGTGGAGGCCATGGCCGCCGGGCTCGTGGTCGTCACCAGCGGGACGGGCGGCGCCGCCGAGATCGTGCGCCATGGCGTGGACGGGCTCCAGTTTCAGGCCGGGCGGGGCGATGACCTTGCCCGGCAGCTGCTCTCGCTGGCCCAGGACCCTGCGCTTGCGGTCCGGCTCCAGCGCGCCGGCCAGTCTCGGGCCATGGCCTTTGCCGTTGAGCATTCGGTGAGGAAGATCGAGCGGATCTTCGAGGAGCTGACCGGATCGGCCCGGCCCGGGGCCACCGCGGACGCGTCAGAGGAATGCGGACATGCCCTCGCAGGCCACTGAGGAGACAACCCATGCGGAGGCCGCGGCACACCTTGAGCGCGGCCTCGCCCTAAACCGCCTTCGGCGCTACGCCGAGGCAAGGGAACGCCTTGCTGCCGCGGCGCGCCTGGCGCCGCAGTCGGCCGTGGTCTGGCTCAATCTGGGCGTCGCATGCCTTGAGTCGCGGCTTCCCGGGGAGGCGGCTGCCGCGTTCCGGCGGGCCATCGCGCTCGAGCCGCTCCGTCCCGAGGCGCACAACATTCTCGGGCACGCCCTCCTGGAGCAGGGCCGCTGCGGCGATGCCGCACGGGCGCTTGCCGAGGCCCTGCGGCTTCGCCCCGGGTATCCGGCGGCGCATGACAATATGGGAAGGGTTCTCAAGGCCCAGGGCAGGGCGGCCGAGGCGGTGGCGCACCACCGCGCAGCGCTTTCAGGGAGGCCCCGGCCCGAAACCCACAGCAACCTTCTGTTCTCCCTCAACTTTGCGCCGGGGATCCCGCCCGCAGAGATCGCCGCGGAGCACCGCCGCTGGGCGGACGCCTTCGAGGCCCCGCTCCGAACGGGCCCGCCCCGGCCTGCGCCGGACCGGTCGTGCCCGCGCCGCCTTCGCATCGGGTACGTGTCGCCCGATCTCGTGAACCACGCCGTGGCGTACTTCTTTTCGCCTGTGCTCGCAGCGCACGACCGGGAGGGCTTCGAGGTCACCTGCTACTCGGATGCGGCCGTCCCCGACGGCGTGACGCGGCGGCTGCAGACCCTGGCCGGGCGCTGGAGGGACATTGCGGGATGGAGCGACGAACGTGTGGCGGACGCGGTTCGCGGCGACCGGATCGACATCCTGGTGGACCTCGCGGGGCACACGGCGCGAAACCGGCTGCTGGTCTTCGCGCGTCGGCCGGCGCCGGTGCAAGTGACCTGGCTGGGATACCCGAACACCACGGGCCTCGACGCCATGAGCTACCGGATCACCGACTTCGTCAGCGACCCGCCCGGCGAGACCGAAGCCCTGCACAGCGAGGAGCTGGTGCGCCTCCCTGGGCCTTTTTCATGCTACGAGCCGTGCCCCGCGAGCCCGCCGGTCGGGCCTCTTCCCTCGGCGTCGGCCGGCTGCGTGACCTTTGGCTGCTTCAACAACCTGGCCAAGGTGAATGTTGGGGTCGTCGACCTGTGGGCCGGGCTGCTTGCCTCCCTCCCAGGATCGCGCCTTTTTCTCGAGTCGCGCGGGCTTTCCGATCCTGAGACCGCCGACCGTCTCCGCCGCGGGTTTGCGGAGCGGGGCGTGGACCCGGGGCGCCTCGACCTCGAGGGGGACCCCCTGCCCGAAACCCTCCACCTGGCCCGCTACCACCGGGTGGACGTCGCCCTGGACACCTTTCCCTACAACGGGGCGACCACCACCTGCGAGGCGCTGTGGATGGGCGTGCCCGTCGTCACGCTCGCCGGCCCGACCCACGCGTCGCGGGTCGGGGCGAGCCTGCTCACCCATCTTGGGGCGTCCGGGTGGGTGGCCCATTCGGCGGCGGACTACGCCGGCATTGCCCGGCGGCTGGCGGGCGACCCCCGGAAACTGGAGGACATCCGGCGCGGGCTGCGCGACCGGATGTCCATGAGTCCGCTGTGCGACGCGCGGCGCTTTGCCAGGAACCTGGAAAGCGCCTATCGCGCCGTGTGGCTGAACAATCAGAAAGGGAATTCGCCCCCTATCCCGCCCGCCTCGGCCCCCGGGCAGGGGGCTCTGGCGGACGGGAATGGGGCGAATCAGAACAACCTCACTTAGCCGGTGATCAACCTCAGCGTCGATTGGGCGCTTTGATTGGCCTGGGTGAGCATTGCGGTGCCGGACTGAACAAGCACCTGCCACTTGGCGAGCTGGCTTGTCTCCTGCGCGACGTCGACGTCGCTGATGTTGCTGATGGCGGACTGCAGGTTCGTCTGGTTGTTCGTGAGCAGGGTGCTCGCGAAGCCCAGGCGGCTCTGCTCTGCGCCGTTCACCGCGCGCAGGTTTGCCACGTTCTGGATGGCGTTGTTGACGGTCGAGATCGCCAGCCCGCTGAGGGTGGACAATCCCGTCAATGCGCCAACTCCGGCGGCGGAGTCGTTGAGGTTGGCGGCGCTGATCGTCACCGCGGTCGCCGAGCTCAGGTCGCTCGTCACGTCCACGCTAACGCTCGAGGAGCCGAACAGCGAGATGCCGTTGAACGTCTCCGAGGACAGCGAGGACAGCTCGCTCGTGAGCTGGCTGAACTCGTCGTCGTAGTTGGCCTTGTCGCTGCTGTTTCCAGTCGGGTCCTGGTACAGCGTGTCGAGCTGGCTGATGCGGTCCAGGATCGACCCGGCGACCTGGAGGGCGCCGTCCTGCGTCTGCAGGAGCGACGTCGCGTCACCGATGTTGGTCTGGAGCTCGGACTGACGATCCGTCTCGGCGGTGAGGTTCATGTTGACCGCAACGCCACCCGGATCGTCGCCCGGGTTGACTAGCTTGGAGCCGCTCGACAGCTCATTGAGGCTGGCGGTCAGCTGGCTGCTGGAGTGGTTGAGGTTGTTGGCCGCAACGCTCGCAGCGTAGTTGGTATTAATCACGACTGACATGGTACTTTCCTTGTTCTTGAGCCACACTCCGTAGTGGCCACGAACCTGGTTGGGACGACGCCAGGCCGCGTCGATTGAGTGCTAACCTCAAACTGAGTCCGGCGCGGCTGGCGCGCCGATGGGGGTTTGCTTGCCGGCCCCAGCCCCGACCTCTCCAGAAGACAACCGCTAGAAAGGAACCGCGGGATCGCAATCACTCGACCCCGCGTTGAGGTCATGGGCTTGGGACGGATTATCCGGTGATGAGCTTCAGGGTTGAGTTGGAGCTTTGGTCGGCCTGGGTGAGCATGGCCGTGCCGGATTGGACCAGCACCTGCCACTTCGCCAGTTCCGTGGTTTCCTGCGCCACATCCACGTCGCTGATGTTGCTGATGGCGGTGTGCAGGTTCGTCTGGTTGTTGGTGAGCAGCGTGCTCGCGAATCCGAGGCGGCTCTGTTCGGAGCCGTTCAGGGCGCGCATCGATGCCACGTTCTGGATGGCGTTGTTGACCGTCGAGATCGCCAGTCCGCTGAGGCTGGTCAGTCCCGTCAGCGCGCCGACGCCGGCGGCCGAGCTGTTGAGGTTCGCGGCGCTGATCGTGACGGCCGAGGCGGAGCTCAGGTCGTCGGTCACGTCCAGGCTCACGCTGCCGGAGCCGAACAGGGAGACGCCGTTGAACGTCTCGGAGGTGAGCGAGGCGAGCTCGTTGGTGAGCTGGCCGAACTCGTCGTCGTAGTTGGCGAGGTCGGAGCTGTTCTGGGTCGGGTCCTGGTACAGCGTATCGAGCTGGCTGATGCGATCGAGGATCGAGCCCGCGACCTGGAGCGCGCCGTCCTGCGTCTGCAGGAGCGAGGTCGCGTCGCCGATGTTCGTCTGGAGCTCGGACTGGCGGTCCGTCTCGGCCGTGAGGTTCATGGACACGGCGACGCCGCCCGGGTCGTTGCCGGGGTTCACCAGCTTGGATCCGCTCGAGAGCTCGTTCAGCGCATTGGTCAACTGCATGCTCGAGTTGTTGAGGTTATTGGCCGCAACACTCGCCGCGTAGTTCGTATTGATTACAACTGACATGGTTTTATCTTCCTTGATGCTAAGTGCGGCGTCCGTGCCGCATTCGGACTCCGGGGGATCGGCTCCGGGTCGCGCCGGCCGGAACTTTTGTCCCGGCGGGAAAGGGTATCGTCGCGGCCCCCAAAAAACTTAGCGGCTTTTTCGCCAAAGTGGCCTCCGCCGCAATTCGCTCAACTCGGCGCCGAATGTGCCGATCTCCACCAGCGACACACGGTCGAATCATGGCAACCACTCAGATCTCAGGCCTTTCGTCAGGGATCAACTGGACGAGCATTGTAAACGAGCTGATCCAGGCGGACAGCGCCGGGTTGACCCATGTCCAGCAGCAGCAGGCGACGGTCAACAACCAGGTCAGCGCGCTGGGGAGCCTGACGACCGACATGAACAGCCTCTCCAGCGCGATCTTCTCGCTGGAGAGCCCCACGGCCTACAGCGCCGTGAGCGCCGCATCCACCTCGGCCAATTCCTCGTGGGCCGTCTCGGCGGAGGCGGGTACGCCGACCGGAAACTACTCCATCGACGTCTCGAACCTGGCCACGTCGTCCCAGCTGGACGGCAAGTCGGGGATCTCCGCCTCCCTGAATGCGGGCGGCGCTGCGACGACGACGCCCCTGGCGAGCCTGGACACGACGGACGCGATCACCCCCGGAACCTTCACGGTCAACGGCCAGCAGATCACCATCACGACCGCCGAGACCCTGAGCGACGTCTTTTCGGCGATCTCCGGCGCGACCAGCGGGGCGGTGACCGGCTCGTACGGCCCCGGCGACACGGTGACCCTCTCCGGCGGAACGACCCCGGTGGTGCTGGGCGCGGACAACGACACGAGCAACTTTCTTCAGGAAATGAAGCTGGCCAACACCGGGACCACCGTGGCGAGCGTGACCAGCTCCGGCTCGCTGGGCGCCCTGCAGCTGGGCAACCCGATCGCGAGCGCCAACCTCAACACCGCCCTCACCGGGCTGGATCCCTCGGGCAACGGCTCCTTCCTGATCAACGGCGTGACGATCAACTATAACGCGAACACGACGACGATGAGCACGCTGCTGGGCCTCATCAACAATTCGGGCGCTGGAGTCACGGCCTCCTACGACACCACCAACGACAGGCTGTTGCTGACAAACAACTCGACCGGGGACACCGGCATCGGCGCCAGCGACGCGTCGGGAAACCTTCTTTCCGCGCTGGGCCTGACCGGGACGGGCGCGAGCCTGACGCAGGGCCAGAATGCCGCGTTCAGCGTGAACGGCGGCCCGGTCCGGACCAGCATGAGCAACACCCTCGGCCCCTCCGCGCTGGGGGTCACCGGCCTCAGCGTGACCGTGAACACCAAGGACACGCAGATGGTCCAGGTTTCGGGGAACACCGCCGCCCTCTCGACGGCCATCCAGACCTTCATCACCAATTTCAACACACTGCAGTCCGGCATCGAGGGGGACACCGCGGTCACCGTCCAGGCAAACGGCACGATCAACACCGCCGTCCTGTCGACCGATACCGAGGTCGCGAGCTGGAGCCACACGCTGGAGTCTGTTGCCTTCAGCGCAGGCAGCGGGGTCGGCGGGGCCGTCAGCAGCCTGAACGACCTCGGCATCGAGTTCAACGGCACGACAGGGCAGCTTCAGATCTCCGACAGCGCGAAGCTCCAGCAGGCGCTGACCTCGAGTCCCGCAGCGGTGGCGGCCTTCTTCCAGACGGCCCACACGGGCTTTGGATCGACCCTGTCGACAACCCTGAACGATCTCATCAACCAGAGCGCCGACGAGCAGCAGACGCTCCAGGGGACCTCGACGAGCCTGGGGAGCCAGATTGCGACGATGCAAACCCAGTTGACCGCGCAGCAACAGGCGTTGGACTCGGAGTTCCAGACCATGGAAACGCTGATGTCGCAATACGAGAGCGAGAGCACGACGCTCACGGACATGTACTCGGGGACGGCCTCGGGTCTCAGCAACATCGCGTCCAGCGTGAACAACTCCGTGGCAAGTTCGACAAGCTCGTCCGGGAGTTCGTCCTCCTCTTCCTCCACATCGTCTTCGGGCACAGCATGATTCGTCATCCTTCCGCCATCCTCGGGCTTGCTGTTGCGCTGCTGGCGGGCGGGTGCGAGACCAAGCCGTCCCTGGTCGACTCGGCGCGAACGGGCCCCGTCTTCGCCCCCAAGAACTCCTACGGGGAGAAAAGGCTGCCGGCGACGCTTCATCGCGTGGTGCTCCTGCCCGTGCACGGAGCCCCCTTCGCGTCGCCGGAGGTGTGCGAGGCGCTCGACCGCGTCTTCGCGACCGCGCTCGAGCACCAGATGCGCTTTGAGGTCGTCACGCTTTCCCGGGCCGAATGCCAGATGTCGTTCGGCGTCCCGGACCTGGGGTCGGCCGACGCGCTCCCCAGGGACTTCCTGGCGATGATGGGCCGGAAATATGGCGCCGAAGGGGTCGTGTTCGTCGACATCACGGCCTACCAGGGCTACCGTCCGCTGATGCTCGGGGTCAGGTCCAAGCTGGCCGGAATCGCGGACCACGGGCTGATCTGGGCCTTCGACGAGGAGTTTTCGGTGCTGGACCCCGCCGTGGCGAACGGCGCCCGGCGGTTTTTCCTGGCCAATGCGGACGGGCCCGTGCCGTACGACCCCACGGAGGGCGTGCTGCAGAGCCCGACGCGGTTTGCGGCCTATGCCGCGGACACGGTCTTCAAGACCCTTCCCCCGCGGTGATGCCGCGGGACAGAATGCGCTAAAGTTAACCGGCCCCACGACGATATCTTCCTTACCAACCAACGGCGTTCCCTGGAAAGAACCAGCAGTGGCTGACCGTTCCCGAGTCTGATCCTATGATTCCTTCCACGTCTCCCTCCGACAGAACGGCAGGTGCGAACTTCGTATCCTCCGATCTGCAAAAGCCGGCATTCATTCCCTCGAGCGAGGAGAATGACAGCCTTACCACCGACAAGGCAGAGCAACTGCGGGCCGCCCTTACCCAGCAACCCGAGGTGCGCCCGGCGGTCGTCGCCCGCGGCATGGCCCTTGCCGCCGATCCCAATTATCCGTCCGATTCGGTGATCAGGAACATCGCAGGCCAGATCCTTGCGGCTCCCGATCTCACCGAGGATCAATCCTGATCCCATGATCGCACAAGACTGCGCGCGCAAGTACCGCGACAACGCGATCCTGACGGCGAGCCCCGCCCAGCTGGTGCTGGTGCTTTACGACGGGGCCCTCGGAGCCATGGCATCGGCCCGCCTCGCTTTCGACCGGCCGGCCCGCGACCTGACGCGCTTCGGCATCATCAACCGCAACCTGAACAAGGCCCAGAGGATCATCGGCCACCTCCAGTCCAAGCTCGATTTCGAGGCCAGCGAGGAGTTTGCCGGGATGATGTACCGCCTCTACGACTACTATAAGCGCCGGCTCCTGGAGGCCAATGTTCGCAAGGACGTGGAGCCCATCATCGAGGTCGAGCGGCTGCTCACCGAGGTGCGCGAGGCCTGGGCGACCATGCTGAAGCAGCAGAGGTCTCCCGGGGCGGACGCCGAGGCCTTCGTCGCGCGTTCCGCATGACCCCTGCGGGCCCGACAGTCAGCGGACTGCTTGGGGCGCTTGAGGAATTCGCCGAGCGCGAGGCCGTCCTTCTCGGAGCCGGCGACTACGCGGGGTTTGCGGCCGTCCGCAGGCGCGAGGCTCCGCTGATCGCCAGGCTGTGCGAGCTCGCCGGCGCCTTCGATTCCGAGGCCCTTTCCGGGCGGCTAGGGGCGCTGCTCCTGCGCCGCCGGCAAAACCTTTCCATGCTCCAGGAGCGGACGGCCTTTCTTCGGGCCGAGCGCCAGCGTCTGGCCGAGACGCAACAACGCCTGCGGCAGGTGAGCCCCTACGGGCAGGTTGCGCCCGACGAACAGGCCTCCGCGCGGCTCAACGCCGCTGTGTGAAGGTGGGGACGGGCCTTTCGAGGTAGGGACGGGCGGCCCGCCCGTCCGGATCCGCTTTCGGGATAGTCGGCAACCCTTGGGCCTGCCTTGAAAGGGCTCCATGTGTCTGGGGCTTGCGAATAGGCCCTCAGATTTGCCCGGACGCCCGGGCCGGGCGTCCCTACCTCCAAACCCCTTCCTCTTCAGCTCGCGGCCTCGATCGGCTCCTGGCTCTCCTCGAACTTCTCGGCGGGCGGACCGGACAGCCACTTCGCGGCGATCTGGCGGGCCTCTCCGGCCCAATCCACACCCGGCTTGTCGTAAATCGCATGGACGATCTCCGAGCCCGCATCCTTCTCCGACCACGAAAGGTTGGCCTTGAGGCAGAAGGAGTGGTCGGCCAGATCGAATGCCTGGAGAAGAATCGATCCAAGCGACCGTGCCGACGCCCCGTCCTTCTTCGCTCCAAGGGCAAGCCTGGCCAGGCCGGATTGGTAGTTGATGATCCGGTTGTTTGCCCAGGCGCCCCGAGTATGCTCGGGGGCCTCGCAATGCAGCGCGTTTTCTATTTCGGAGAGAAAGGAAAGGATGCGGAAGGACATGGGCAGGGTGATGGACTGCCCGGTGCATCGGCGCAACCAGGGGAACCTTTAGGGAAAAAAGTGTACGAAGAATGGGGGCGGACCGCTCCTTATGGCATGCGCTGCAGGTTTACTAAGTCGCGGTTTGGCCCCTTCCGGGGTGTGGGTATTACTTAGTGCGCCGGGGTTTGGATAATTTTAGGTTGATCTAGCTGGCTGGTGTGCTGCTCTCTGTAGTTCGATCCCCCCCGACATGTCTTTTGAGAAGGCCCTGATCATCGAGGATGAGTCCGTAGTCCGGAATTTCCTGAACGAAATCTTCGTGCGGCGGCGGTGTGCGGTGACGACGGCGACGACCCTGGCGGAGGCGGAGACTGCGATCAGCCGCGAATCCTTTGACTTGGTTGTGCTGGACATCCGCCTGCCGGACGGGGACGGACAGAAGTTTCTCGAGCAACTTGCGGCGCTCCCGGAGAGACCGCTTGTGATCGTCGTGACCGGGTACGGCTCGATCGAGTCGGCGGTCGCCTGCATGCGGGCCGGGGCTTTTGACTATGTGATGAAGCCATTCTCGCCGTCCCAGATCGACGTCATTCTCAAGAAGGCGCAGGCCTACCGCCAGTTGTTGCAAGTCAACCGGTTGCTGAGCGGCTCGGGCGACGATGACGACGGCGGCCTGCTCGGGCGCAGCCCCGCCATGACGCGATTGAGGCAGCTCGTCGAGCGCGTGGCGCCGACAGACGCCACGGTCTTCATCAGCGGAGAGAGCGGCACCGGCAAGGAGATGATAGCCAGGGAGATCTACCGTAGGAGTCCCAGGCGCCAGCAGCCGTTCATCAAGATGAATTGCGCGGCAATTTCGGAGAACCTGATTGAGAGCGAGTTCTTTGGACACGAGCGCGGTGCCTTCACCGGGGCCACGGAGCGCCGCGAAGGCAGGTTCGAGCTGGCGAACCACGGCACGCTGCTCCTCGACGAGGTGAGCGAGATCCCCGCAAACCTGCAGGCCAAGCTGCTGCGCGTCCTTCAGGAAAGGGAATTTGAGCGGGTGGGCGGCAACCGGACGATCAAGGTGAATGTCCGCATCCTGGCCACGTCGAATCGCGACCTGCTGCATTACGTTGAGCAGGGCCAGTTCCGTCAGGACCTGTACTACCGGCTGAACGTGTTCCCCGTCACGGTCCCCCCGCTCAGGGACCATCCGGAGGACATTCCCCTGTTGGCCGACACGTTCCTGCGCCGCTATGCCCGCAAACACGGCATCAAGGTGACGGGCTTTGCCGAATCCGCCTCGAAGGCGATGTTGAGCTACCGATGGCCGGGCAATGTCCGCGAGCTCCAAAACGCAATTGAGCGGGCGGTGATCCTCTCCGAGGATGGCCGGTCGGTGACTGCGGTCGCCCTCGGCCTGTCGGCGGTTGCAGGGTACCAGCCAGACCTTCCGTTCGGCTCTCATCCGGCTTCCGCGCCCATCCCTGAGGCAGGTTCCGTGCCGTCGCCGGGGCATGTCGAGGAGGCGGGCGCGCCGGTTCCCGCCGTCTCGCTGACGGGGCCCGAGGGGGGCGTTCTTCCCATAGCGGAACTCGAGAGGCAGGCCATTCGGGCCGCCCTGCTGCAGACCGGCGGAAACAGGACCCAGGCGGCCGCGTGTCTGGGGATCAGCATACGCACCTTGAGAAACAAGCTGCAGGAGTATCGGGACGGGGGGACCCTCCCGGAACTCCCGGCCGATCTCGCCGAGAGCGCATTTTAAGGGGTTAGGCTGATACTTGTTAAACCGGCTGCCGGTTTAACAAGTATCAGCCTGACCCCTTTCTGCTAAACCCCATCCGGTTCGGGCCGATGCATGATCCGACCCTTGTGCGGTGTGCCGCGCGAGCGTAACCCTATCATGCCTGCCATTGACGAAATCTCCGAAGCATTGGTGCGAGAGAATATTGCCAGGGCTGTGCAGGATGTGTTCAAGACCATGTTGGACCATGACCTGAGCTTCAACGGCCCCGAGCTGCCCGAGGCCGGGGCAGGTGCGCCGGTCTTCCCGAAGATGCGCAGGTTTTCACTCCCGCAAGTTGTGGGCAGCGTGGGATTTATAGGGGAGGTAAACGGCCTTGTGTACCTTCACTTGGACGAGACTTTCGCCAACCTGTGCACGGGTCGCATCCTCGGGTTGAGCGATGTCGAGCTGCTGGCCGTCGACGAGGCCTCCGTCAATGACGCGATCGGCGAGCTCACCAACATGGTTGTCGGAGGGTTCAAGAACGGCCTGTGCGAGGAGGGGTACCCGTGCAAGCTGACGATTCCCTCCGTGCTTCGCGGGCGCGACGTGCACATCGAATCCACGAGCGCCGTCCGCCGCCACGCCTACAACTTCAACTGGCTGGACCACCGGTTGACGGCCGACGTGCTTGTCAAGGTCGGCGACTGAACACCAACGGAAAGCACCACCATGCCGCACAAAATCCTAACCGTCGACGACTCGAAGACCGTCCGCATCATCGTCAAGAAGGCGTTCAAGGCCTACGATTGTGAAATCGTGGAAGCGACCAACGGGGTGGAGGGTCTTGCGGCCGCCAAGGGCCAGCCCAACCTTATCCTGCTCGACGTCACCATGCCCGTAATGGACGGGGTCGAGATGCTCACCAAGCTCAAGGCCGACCCCCAGACCCGGGGCATCCCCGTGATCATGCTCACCGCCGAGGGCGGGCGCGACAACGTCCTGAAGATCGCCAAGATCGGCGTCCGCGACTATATCGTGAAGCCTTTCAAGGATGACGCGTTGCTCCAGAAAGTGGGCAAGGTGCTGGAGCTCAAGTTGCTTCCGCCGAGCGTCGCCAAGGTTCGCACGGTCCTTGACCCGGCAACGATCCTCGTCGTGGACGACAAGCCGGCCATCGTGCAGCAGATTCAGGATGGGCTGAAGCATATGCCGTGGAAGATCCATGGCTCCCACTCCCCGGCCGAGGCTCTGGAATCCTGCGCCCAGAAGGTGCCCGACCTCGTGATCGTGAGCCTTGGCCTCCCCGAGGACGCGGCCTTCATTCTATTCCGGTCCATCCGGGCCAACCATGCGACGAAGTTCACGCCGGTCTTCGGGCTGACGGTGAAGCTGGAGACGGTGCTGCAGGAACGGGCAAAGGAGTCCGGGTTCGCCACGGTCATCACCAAGCCCATCGCCATGGCGGAACTGGAGCAGAAGATGGTCAAGTCCATGAATCTCGACACGTCGCCGCGGTACTTCTTCCGCGAGGGCGACATCCTGGCAGTTCGTCTGCCCGTCAACTGCACGCCCGAGGACGTGAGCGAGGTAAGGATTCATCTCAAGACCCAGCTCACCGAGGCCGTGGACGCCGGCCGGTCCAAGGTCCTTATTGACGTCCAGTCGCTGCATGCCATCGAGATCCGGTCCCTGCGGCTGCTGATCGACGCCATGCAGTTCTGCCGCGACATGGGCATGACTTTCGCGATGGTCGCCACCCCGCAGCTTGTGGAGGAGTGCAAGGGCTTTGAGGAGGCGCGCGCCTGGGTCTTCAGCGCGAGCGTCGACGAAGCCAAGGCCAACCTCGAGCATCCAGCCGCCCAGCCCCACAGCGCAGTGGCGGTGTAAGGGGGGTAGATGACATGAGGCGACCAGAGACACGGAGGTAAATCCGTGCTCTGATCGCCTCGCAATGCCTAACCTAAATATCGGCGTCGTAACCAGCGGCGCCCA